>Ga0247611_10011618_pt1 | contig 10132 bp, 9 predicted proteins | sample 177DNAGHGhighgp2_FD_192422 | JGI IMG/M metagenome (GOLD analysis project Ga0247611, IMG submission 192422) | Sheep rumen microbial communities from Palmerston North, Manawatu-Wanganui, New Zealand - 1770 DNA GHGhigh gp2 | ecosystem: Host-associated > Mammals > Digestive system > Stomach > Rumen ... | reverse complement strand
TGCAGAGCATGAGCATTGCCAGCTTAAATGCTTTTGCAATCGGAGCTTCCTTGATTGACCCGGAGATCCGGATTGATTTAAAATATCTTGGAGACAGTGAAGATACGGAATACCGGAAAGAGTGGGAAGAGAAAAATATCCGGATTTTTGCCGACATTCAGTATTCCATGCTTCCCGGAGCCACCGGAAAACCCGGCGTTTACAAGCGTGTGGGCGATAAAGACATTTATATCGGAGCGCCTTATTTCGGCTGGGGCAAATACTATTCCCAGATTGTGCAGAGCGTGATTTCCGGTGCATGGAAGGTCGGAGAACTGGTGGAAGGCACCGCAACCAATTACTGGTTCGGATTATCCACGGGTGTTGTGGACATTGTCGCACCGAACCTTCCGTATCAGACCAAGAAGCTCTTATCCTTTTTAAAGAGCGCGATGATTAACGGAGATCTGGATCCCTTCTCGGGAGAAGTACATTCCGGCGCGGAGATGATTCAGGGAGACGTGGAGGGCTTAGGCAACAGCGTTCCCACGGAACTGAAAAAAATGCCTGCGGGCAAAATCATAACCATGGATTGGTTTAACGAAAATATCGACGGCACCATGCCGATTTATATACCTCATAAATAAGCATAAGGATGCGAAAATGAAAATTCTTGCCCTGGCGGATGTGGAGTCCAAGTCCCTTTGGGATTATTATTCGCCTGAAAAAATGAAAGACGTGGAATTGATCATTTCCTGCGGAGATTTACGTGCGGAGTATCTGGAATTTCTGGTAACGATGACGAATCTCCCGGTCCTTTATGTGCCCGGAAATCATGACGGCAAGTATTTGGAGGCACCGCCCGCCGGCTGTATCAATATTGACGGAAAGGTAGTCAATTACGGCGGAGTCCGGATTCTGGGGCTCGGCGGAACCATGCGGTACAAAAAAGGACCATATCAGTTCACGGAAAAGGAAATGCGTGCCAGAGTCCGAAAGGCAAGAAAATTAATCGTCAACTCCTCCGGCATCGACATTTTTGTTACCCATGCACCCGTAAAGGGGTACGGGGATCTGGAGGATTATCCGCATCACGGTTATGCCTGCTTTGACGAGCTTTTGTATAAATGCCATCCGGCCTATATGCTTCACGGCCATGTGCATCAGACCTATACAAGCCGCTTTGACCGGGAGACAAAACATCCTTCCGGAACGACGATTGTCAATGCATACGATAAATATGCTTTTGATTTTGAAGACAGCATGAAGAACAAAACCACAAGGGCAGAGCTCATCAAAACACTGAGCGGAACTTTCTGGTAGACGGAGCGGCTTTAAGCCGGAAAAAGGGAATTCATAAATGGATTTATTCAAATACGCAATGGAAAAGAACAGCGAGAAGAAGGAAGCACCACTGGCCGCCAGAATGCGTCCGAAGACCCTCGACGAGGTAGTCGGACAGGAGCATATTCTGGGAGAAGACAAAATGCTTACCCGTGCCATCAAAGCGGACAAGCTTCGTTCGGTAATTTTTTACGGACCTCCGGGAACCGGAAAAACCACGCTGGCGAAGGTAATCGCAAATACCACTTCTTCGGAATTTATGCAGATTAACGCAACCACCTCCGGCAAAAAGGAGATGGAGGAAGTGGTGGAGAAGGCAAAGGAAACGCTTGCGATGTACGCAAAGCGGACGATTCTTTTCGTGGACGAAATTCACCGTTTCAACAAGGCACAGCAGGATTATCTTTTGCCATTTGTCGAGGACGGAACACTGATTCTGATTGGTGCCACTACGGAAAATCCCTATTTTGAGGTAAACGGAGCGTTGATTTCCCGCTCTGTGATTTTTGAACTGAAACCCCTGAGCATGGAAAATATCGAAGGGCTGATCCGCCGCGCGGTTACGGACAATGACTGCGGCATGGGATATTACAAGGCGGAGATTGACGAAGATGCCGTGGAATTCTTAGCGGATATGGCAGGGGGAGATGCAAGACATGCGCTGAATGCGGTGGAGCTTGCGGTGCTGACCACTCCCAGAGGGGAGGACGGAATCGTTCATATTACGCTTGATGTGGCAGAGGAATGCATTCAGAAGAAGGTGCTTCGTTATGACAAATCGGGCGACAATCATTACGATACGATTTCCGCTTTTATCAAGAGTATGCGGGGCTCGGATCCGGATGCGGCTGTTTATTATCTCGCCAGAATGCTTTCCGCAGGGGAGAGTGTAACCTTTATTGCAAGAAGAATTATGATTTGTGCTGCGGAGGATGTCGGAAATGCGGATCCGCAGGCACTCCAGGTCGCGGTCAGCGCGTCGCTGGCAGTAGAGAGAGTCGGAATGCCGGAAGCACAGATTATTTTATCGCAGGCAGCAGCTTATGTGGCATGCGCTCCGAAGAGCAATGCGGCGGTGGAAGCGATTTTCAGTGCAATGAAAGAAGTCGGGGAAACCGGAAATCTGGATATTCCCAATCATTTAAAGGATGCCCATTATAAATCCGCCGGAAAGCTGGGACACGGCAGCGGATATCTGTATGCGCACGATTTTGAGAATCATTATGTGGAGCAGCAGTACCTGCCCTATGAACTGACCGGAAAGAAATATTACGTGCCGGGCGAGCTCGGATATGAAGCAAAAATCCGGGAACATATGATGAAAATCAAGAAGAATAAGGATGAGAACTAATAATTAAAGAAATCTGATAAAAAAGAGACCGCAACGGTCTCTTTTTTAATGCTCAACTGACTACGTTTTAAAACAGTTTCAGTGTCAGATAATTATAGATTTCGGGACATTTTTCCGCCCAGTTTTCGCAGATGTCCGCGGCGATTTCCTCGGAAGGAACACAGAGCTTAATCTCCACGAGCGTGTTTCCGCGGTCCTTTGCAACCACTGTGGCCTCCCATTCTCCGTTTGCGCTTCGCTGGTAGCGGGAGGTGATGTTGTAGGAGTTGTTTAACTCCATCTTATGCTCTTCCAGATAGGATTTTAAATCCGCACGGATTTCCTCGTTTAAACTTCCGAGAAAAAGCGAAAGCGCTTTTCCTCCTTCTTCCGTCAGGGAAAGCCAGGTTACGTTTCCGTCCTGGGAAGAGGAGAGAAAACCGTTTTCCTCAAGTTCCCCCATGGCGGTCTGGAGTGTCAGATAATCCGTATATTTTTTTTCCAAAATACAGTCGTTGATGTCAATCTTCTTCAGCGGATTCCGGCTGATGCTCAGAAGATAGAGAATCATCAGTTTATATAGTGTCAGTGGTTCCTGCATATTTTAGTTTTCCTTCGGAATATGGGACATTACCGCTTCCGCAACAACATCGGAAACCGTGGGGTGGAAGGCTTCCGGCAGAATATTGTTTTCGTTCAGTTCGTCATCGGGAACGAGATTTGCAATTGCGTTTGCAGCTGCGAGTTTCATCTCTTCGGTAATCTGTTTTGCGCGGCCCTTTAATGCACCCTTGAAAATGCCGGGGAAGGCAACGACATTGTTTACCTGGTTCGGAAAATCGCTGCGGCCGGTTCCGACAACCTTTGCGCCTGCGGCTTTTGCCACGTCCGGCATAATTTCCGGAACGGGATTTGCCATCGCAAAAATAATCGCATCTTTATTCATGGAGGAAACCATTTCGGCAGATACGATGTTCGGAGCGGAAACACCGATGAAGACGTCCGCACCCTTTAAGGCATCCGCGAGGCTTCCTTTTTCATGATTTAAGTTGGTAATTTTTACCATTTTTTCCTGCATCCAGTTCAGTCCCTCGCCGGATTCGTCCAGGATGCCGATTTTATCGCACATTACGACATTTACAAAGCCGTAGCGGAGAAGCAGTTTTGTGATTGCGATTCCGGCGCTTCCCGCACCGTTTACGACAACCTTGCAGTTTTCCTTCTGCTTTCCGGTGACTTTCAGGGCATTGATCAGGCCTGCCAGAACCACGATTGCGGTTCCGTGCTGATCGTCATGGAATACGGGAATATCGAGAGTGGCTTTTAATCTTTCCTCGATTTCAAAGCAGCGGGGAGCGGAAATGTCTTCGAGGTTGATTCCGCCGAAGCCGGGGGCTAAATAAGTCACCGCTTTGATGATTTCTTCCGTATCCTGCGTGTCAAGGCAGATCGGGAAAGCATTGACTCCGCCGAATTCCTTAAACAATACGGCTTTTCCCTCCATAACGGGCATTGCGGCATAGGGTCCGATGTTGCCGAGTCCAAGAACGGCGCTTCCGTCGGATACGACCGCAACGGTATTGGCTTTCATGGTGTAGGTATATGCCGCTTCTTTATTTTCCGCAATTACTTTGCAGGGCTCTGCCACACCGGGGGTGTAAGCCAGTGCCAGATCTTCTCTCGTATTTACCTTCGACTTGGAATCCACGGATAATTTACCGTTCCATTCCTCGTGCAATTTCAGTGCCAGTTCTGCGTTTGTCATAAAAAATCTCCTATATATCAACTGAGGTCCATAAATGATTATAACGAAAATGAACGGATTTTCAAGAAAAGGATTGTGAAAAGTCGGTGGATGAGAGGAACGGATAATGATATAATCAGGGAAGGATTATAAATTCTGCTTTTCTTTTTAAAATTCTTGTTGTATAATGAAGTCGCTGAATAAAGTATTCAGGCAGTCTTAGAGATCATTCGTCAGACAGAGAAGGATTATTCTTCTGACACAATCCCCTTAAGAACGGTAATTAAACACGGTTGAACTGAGAGTATATTCACGAAAAGAACACGGAAATTCAAAAGAGGTAATATGTATGCGTGAAAAATGGGAAACATTAAGTCTTACGGTTCTTCGCGATATTGCGAAGGGCATCGGTGTAAAAGGCTATTCAACGATGAAGAAGGAGGATTTAATTGATCTTCTTTCCAAAAGAGAGGACGAGGAAAATGCCAAAAAGGCAGCGGCTTCGAAGGCGGAGGAAGCGCCCGTAAAGAAGGAAGCTCCCGTAAAGAAGGAAGCACCTGCAAAGAAGGAGGATTCCGCAAAGGCCAGGAAGGAAATGCCCGTAAAGAAAGAGGAGTCCGCACCCGAAAGGAAGGGACCGGCGGCTGCCGAAAAGGAAGCTCCCGTTTTCGAAGAGCCGAAGAGAGAAGAAAAGAGGGAAGAAGTTAAGAAAGAGTCCGCAAAGGAAGAGGAATCCGATGATCTCGACAGCAAAATTCCCGCGCACGGAATTCTCGAAATCATGCCCGACGGCTTCGGATTTATCCGTTGTGAGAATTATCTTCCCGGCGAGCAGGATGTTTATGTGGCACCCGGACAGATTCGCAAATTCGGTTTGAAAACCGGCGATATTATTGAAGGAAGCCGTAAGGTAAAGACTGCAACCGAGAAATTTTCCGCTCTTTTTTATATAAAGAAAATCAACGGGTATTCTCCGGAGGAAGCGGTGAAAAGGTCCAATTTCGAGGACATGACGCCGATTTTTCCGAATGAAAAAATTCGTCTGGACATTCCGGGAGCACCTGTTTCCATGCGTATCATGGATCTGATGTCTCCTGTCGGAAAGGGACAGAGAGGTATGATCGTATCCCCTCCGAAGGCCGGAAAAACCACGCTTTTAAAAGCGGTTGCGAAATGTGTTAAATATTCCAATCCGGATATGCACATGATTATTCTTTTAATCGATGAGCGTCCCGAGGAAGTTACCGATATCAAAGAAGCCATCCAGGGTCCGAATGTGGAGGTCATTTATTCGACCTTCGACGAAACGCCCGAACATCACAAGAGAGTTGCCGAAATGGTCATCGAGCGTGCGAAGAGACTTGTGGAGCACAAGCAGGACGTTATCATTCTGCTCGACAGTATCACGCGTCTGACCAGAGCATACAATCAGGTCATTCCGCCCAGCGGAAGAACCCTGTCGGGTGGTCTCGATCCCGCGGCACTTCATATGCCGAAGCGTTTCTTCGGTGCGGCAAGAAATATGAGAGAGGGCGGAAGCCTTACCATTCTTGCGACGGCGCTGGTGGATACGGGTTCCAAAATGGACGATGTCGTATACGAGGAATTCAAGGGAACCGGTAATATGGAAATGGTTCTCGACCGCAAGCTTTCCGAGAAGAGAGTCTTCCCCGCAATCGATATTCCGAAGTCCGGAACCAGAAGAGAAGACCTGCTGCTTACGCCGGATGAACTGGAGGCAATCAATATTATGAGGAAGGCATTTAACGGACTGAAGCCCGAAGAAGCAGCCGACAAGGTAATCGATATGTTCTCGAAAACCCGGAATAACAGGGAGTTTGTGGAAGTTATGAAGAAGACCAAATGGTTTTGATAATTTGGTCTTGCACAACCCGATTTGACATGTTATAATTATCAAGCTGTCATTATGGAAGAAAAGCGATATTTTTTATATAGACTTTTCGAAGAGCAAAATAGAGGTATAAACATAGAGAGGTGAAAAACAATGAGAGAAGGAATCCATCCTGAATATTATCAGGCAACCGTTACCTGCAACTGCGGTAATACATTTGTAACCGGATCTACAAAAAAAGATATCCACGTAGAAGTATGCTCCAAGTGCCATTCATTCTACACCGGTCAGCAGAAGGCTGCAGCCGCAAGAGGACGTATTGATAAGTTCAACAAGAAGTACGGCGTAGAAAGCAAGTAATTAAAATTACGAAGCTAAGGGTTGGGGTGTTGCCCCGGCCCTTTTTAATGTGCAGGGCTGCGTAAGGAATTTTCCTGCTTACGAAGGACGCGGACGGGTGAAGTGATACAGGAACAAATCGATGGCAAAAAAGAGAAAGAAAAAGAAAGCGAAATATTCCGGAATCGGCGGACAGGCGGTAATGGAAGGCATTATGATGCGTAACAAGGATCGTTATGCACTGGCTGTCAGAAAACCGAACAAGCAGATCGAAGTCATTACCGGAGACTGCAAAGGCGGCGGAGACAAGGGAATTATGAAGGTTCCTTTTATCCGTGGTATTTTTGCGTTTATCGACTCCCTTGAACTGGGCATGAAAACCCTTTCCCAGTCTGCGGAATTTTATGTGGAAGACGAAGAAGAGGAGACCGGATTTGACCGCTTTATGACGAAGCTTTTCGGCTCTAAGGCGGAGAGCATTATCAACGCGGTAACGATTTTATTCGCGGTGCTTCTTGCAATCGGACTGTTTTTCGTCCTTCCTGCCGTGATTTCCAAATTTGTTCTGGAGCGCTTCATTGCCAACCAGTCTCTTGTAATCATTATCGAGGGTCTGGTTAGAATTCTGATTTTTATGGGATATATTCTGATTATTTCCCTTTCCAAGGATATCCGGAGAACCTTTATGTACCACGGAGCGGAGCACAAATGCATCAACTGCGTGGAGAGCGGAAAGGCATTAAATGTAAAGAACGTAATGCGCGCTTCCCGTCGTCACAGAAGATGCGGAACCAGCTTCATTATTTTCATTATGATGCTGTCGATTGTGCTTTTCTTCTTTATCCGGATTGAGTCCCCCTTCCTTCGTTTCGGAATCCGTCTTCTGCTGATTCCCGTAATTGCCGGTATTTCCTATGAGCTTCTCAGAATTATGGGAAAATACGACAACTGGTTTACGAAGATTATTTCCGCACCGGGACTCTGGTTCCAGGGACTTACCACGAAGGAGCCGGACGAGAGTATGGCGGAGGTTGCCATCAAGGCGGTAGAGGCCGTATTTGACTGGCAGCAGTATTTAAAAGATAATTTCGACTATGTACCTTCCGGAGATGAAATGGGCTGGCTTGATGACGAAGAGGATGCCGCAATGGATGAAATCGCTATCGAAAAAATGGCAAGCGGCATGAACAGCAGCAGCGATATTCTGGAAGAAATGGAGAGTTCAGACGAAGAAAGCAGCAATTCCGGAGAAGTTTAGCGGGGGAGAAATATGAATTCCCTGTGATTTTTCCGCGAGCGAAAGAATACGATGAATTATTCGCAAGTATACAAAGAAGGCACTAGACGCCTTAAGGAATGTGAAATCAGGGAAGCCGAGCTGGATGCGAGGCTTCTTTTGGAATATGTGTGCAAAACGGACAGAAATACCCTTTTAGCACATCCCGACAGAGAAGTTTCCGAAGAAGAGGAAAATCGTTTCTTTGCACTGATCGGACGCAGGGAAAAGAGGGAGCCGCTTCAGTACATTACCGGAGAGCAGGATTTTATGGGGCTTCCGTTTAAGACCGGAAGGGACACCCTGATTCCGAGGCAGGATACGGAATGTCTTGTGGAAGAGGCATTAAAGGAACTGCACGACGGTATGGATATTCTGGATTTGTGCTGCGGAACGGGTTGTATTCTGTTATCACTGCTCTGGTACAGCAACGACTGTAAGGGAACCGGCGCGGACATTGATGCGAATGCGGTTGCGCTGGCAAAGGAAAATCACAGGATACTCTCGGAGAAAAAGCAGGTGAAATCCGCAACTGATGAAATGGCGGGTTTCGGTGCCGGCGAAGGCGGGCAGGGTCTGAAAGCGGAATTTTTCGTATCAGATCTGTTTGAGCAGGTCGAAGGACGATATGATATGATTGTTTCGAATCCGCCCTATATTCCGGCCGGAGTGATTGACGGACTGGATCCCGAGGTAAAGGATTACGAGCCGAGAAGGGCACTGGACGGTGGTGCGGACGGACTGGATTTTTATAAGATCCTGGCAAAGGAATCGAAGGAATATTTAAAAAGAGGCGGCGTGATTTTTCTGGAAATCGGATTTGACCAGGGAGAAGCGGTGAAAATGCTTTTGGAGCAGGAAGGATATAAAAACGTGGAAGTATTAAAGGATCTGGCCGGACTTGACCGTGTGGTAAGGGCACATTTTTATTAGCGGAACCCGGATAAAAAGACGGCTGTTCGATTTGCCGATAGTCCACGGAGAATCGAAGCAAAGAATAATTCAGAATAAAGTGTAATTCAGTACAAAAAAGATAGAATAGTAAATTGTTTTTTTAAAAAGAGGAACCGATATGTTTGATAAATTGGAAGATTTGGTAAACCGATATGAAGATATTATGAGGGAGCTTCAGTCCCCGGATGTGGCAAACGATGCGGCACGTTTCCGCAAGCTGATGAAGGAGCAGAGCGATTTATCTCCGATTGTTGAGGCATACACATCCTATAAAAAATCCCAGCAGGATATCGAGGACAGCATTTCCATGCTGGAGTCCGAGTCCGACGAGGAAATGAGGGAGATGTTAAAAGAGGAGCTCGCGGAAGCGAAGAAGCGCGTGGAGAGTCTGGAGCAGGAACTGAAAATTCTGCTTCTTCCGAAGGATCCCAACGATGACAAGAATGTAATTGTGGAAATCCGCGCAGGTGCGGGCGGAGACGAGGCAGCTCTTTTTGCGGCGGAGCTTTACAGAATGTATGTACATTATGCGGAAGAAAAACACTGGAAGGTTGAGACCATCAACGCGGACGAGACCGGAATCGGCGGTATGAAGGAAGTGGAATTTATGCTGACCGGCCAGGGTGCATATTCCGTAATGAAATACGAAAGCGGCGTTCATCGTGTACAGCGTGTTCCGGAAACCGAGTCCGGCGGAAGAATTCATACTTCTACCGCCAGCGTTGCGGTTATGCCGGAAGCAGAGGAAGTGGATGTGGAAATCAACGAAGCCGATATCCGAATCGACGTTATGCGTGCTTCGGGCTGCGGCGGACAGTGTGTCAATACGACGGACTCTGCGGTTCGTCTGACCCATTATCCTACCGGTATCGTGATTTATTCACAGACGGAAAAATCGCAGATTCAGAACAAGGCCAAGGCTTTTGCCCTGCTTCGTGCAAAGCTTTATGATCTGGAACAGCAGAAGAAGCATGATGCGGAGGCGGAACTTCGCCGTTCCCAGGTCGGAACCGGTGACCGGAGCGAAAAAATCCGGACTTACAATTTTCCGCAGGGCCGCGTTACGGATCACAGAATCGGTCTGACGCTTTACAAGCTCGACAAGGTAATGAACGGAGACATTCAGGAAATCATTGATGCCTGCATTGCGGCCGACCAGGCGGCAAAGCTCAGCAAAATGAACGAAAGTACATAAGGTAGTGTCAAGTAAGTTATGAAAACAGCGGACCAAGAAAAAAGGTCCGATTGAACCTTGAAAACTGTAGATATAATTCACTTTCCAATGGATTTATAAGGCGAAAGACACAGATTGTG
>Ga0247611_10011617_pt1 | contig 10133 bp, 18 predicted proteins | sample 177DNAGHGhighgp2_FD_192422 | JGI IMG/M metagenome (GOLD analysis project Ga0247611, IMG submission 192422) | Sheep rumen microbial communities from Palmerston North, Manawatu-Wanganui, New Zealand - 1770 DNA GHGhigh gp2 | ecosystem: Host-associated > Mammals > Digestive system > Stomach > Rumen... | reverse complement strand
CAATTTTCGTTTTCTGTTTTCAAAAAATTTTTTATTTTTTTAAAAAAAAACTATTGACAAATAAAAAGTAGTATGTTACAATGTATTCAGAGTTAAGGAAAACAAACACATTAAAAAAACAAAAAGGAGGAAAATGTTATGTTTGTTAAAAATGAAATTTATGATTTTGATTCTCTCAAGGAAGATTGTTGGAGTGGGGCTATTGATACTCTTAATACAATCGAAGAACATGGAATGGAAAATGAATTCATGAGTTATCTTGAAGACATCTTTTATAATGAAATTCCTACTATGACGGAAGTAAATGATTTCATTTGGTTTGAGGATGAAACCATTTTTGAAGATTTGGGAATTGAAGAAGAAGAAGAAGAAGAAGATGATGATGATTGGGATGATGAAGAAGAGGAGGATGAATAATGGATGAAATAGAATTAGTAATTAAAATACCAGAGGAAGTGTATAAAAGTATTATAAATAGTAAAAATTACATTTCATATAGAGAATACATAGAAGAAGGTATCAAGAACGGAATACCACTTCCAAAAAAACACGGAAGACTAAAAGATGTTGATTGGATTGATGATAACTGTTTATATCATTATTCAGACATAGATGGAAGTTGTTGTTATGCAGTAGCAGATATTGAAAATGCACAAACAATTATAGAAGCAAATAATTGATTTAAGACGATTTAAGGCGGTGACTGATGAAGTTATCGCCTTTTTAATTTAAAAGCCTTAAAACGCAAAATATGAGCTTATATGGGGGTGTGGTGTGGCTATAATATATGTGTTATTTACCCACAAGTTCACACACGTATTAAGAAAAGAAATCGAAAATATTTTAATATTTATTTTGTAAACTATTTTAGATTACAAATTAAATAATTAAATATTGAAATATTTTTATTATAGTTTACAATAAATAATATTTAAATATTTATATTATAAAAATTGCACAATTAAATTAAAAATTTTTGTGCAATTTTTTTATTTGAAATATATTGACTTTTATATGTAAAGTGTTATAATACAAGTATAGTAACAAATAACAAACACAAACAAAAAAGGAGATTAATGTTATGGATGAAATGATGATTAAAGCTATGAATGAAATGATGGATGAAGCAAAAATTGTTTTGAAAGCGTGTGACTAATTTGTAAAAAAAATGGAAGAAAATAATATTTCTGAAAATATGAAACAGTCTGCATGGTGTATGTTGTCTGATATGCTTTTTAGGGAAAATTCAGTAGAAGTTTCAAAGAAATGTATTGGACTTATTGAAGAAGTGAATGATAATTTAGGAGCACTTTAATAAATAAAAAAATAGTTGACAAATAAAATAAAGTGTGATAATATTATTACAGATACAGAAAACAAGGAAGCCTAAAAGGAGGACTTAAAAATGGAAATTAGAAAAATTAAAATCAACGGAAAAGAATTTGAATTTGTAAACACCAGCAGAGACACAAGACATGGATTTGCGCACGACACTACGTTATTCTTTAATGGTTGCGAAAGAGTAAAACACACTTGCCACTATCTCAATCGTACTTGGGAATGTTATCGCTATCAGACATCAATGATTGGTGCTGTAAATGAATTAATTAATAGCAGAGAAGACAGTCTTACCTATGATTTTAAAAATCATAATGGTTATAAAAAGCTTACTCCAAACAGAAAAGAAGAGTTAAAAAAGATTTTTGAATCTGATTTATGGCTTAAAGAATTAAAAGCCGTTAAAGATTGTTTGAATTATCAAAATATGAATGAAGTAAAAAACTTATACTAACAAAAAAGAAAAAGGGATTTTGAATCCCTTTTTCGATTTTCATTTTGAATATTTAAATATTATTTTTTATTTTTAATTTTGTTTCACGTGAAACATTTATTGAATTAATATTTTAATATTTATTTTTGATTTTCATTTTCTGTTTTAAAAAATAATTTTAAAAAATGAAAAATAGGGGTTGACTTTTATTTTATTATGTGATAATATTATATACAGATAAAGAAAACAAACGGAGGTTTTGATTATGAGAAGATTTTTAAGTAACTGTATTGAAAATGATTTAAGACTGCCTATGGTTTATAGCGAGTGTTCCTATAATATGGCATGTTACCAGCTTGAATATGATTATGATATTGTAGATGTTACAACAGAAGAAAAGAAAATCAACGGAAAAAATTATACATATATCATAGCAAAGCTTGATACAATAACAAATAAAAACACGGTATGTTTTGTATATGATGAAGAAAAAGGATATCTTATGTTAGATGATGAAGAAAAATATAAGAATTTTTAAAAAAGGTATTGACAAAGTAAATAATGTATGTTATAATACATATATAAGATAAAACAAGGAGGACAGCAATATGAAAATGAATCAGATTATGGATTTAATTACAGAATTATCTTGTTCACAAGGATTTTATGGAAGACTGAAAAGAGATATTCTTGAAATGAAAGAGAATTTTCCAGACCAGTACGATATGTTGGTAGAAAACTGGGAAAGCAGAAACTTTAAAGATAGCCTTGATTTTATACTCTATATTGAGTGTTAGAGTATAAATGTACATATCATAGTAACCTCCCTTCCTTGAAAAGAGAACGGCAAACAACCGTTCTCTTTTTTGTGTGGGGTGGGGGCGGTATAAATATTTAAATATTTACCCACAAGTTTAACGCACACGATTAAAAATTAAAAAATTGAAAAATTAAATCAAGACTTAATTTTATAAAAGTTTGTTAAATGTTTAACAAATAAATATTGAAATATTTCTATGAAAAAAATATTTTAATATTTATTTTAAAAGATAATATTTAAATATTTGTCCACGAAATTTGCATTGACAAATTGCACAAAAACAAGTTTATAAATTTGTGCAATTTTAAGGCTTGTAATTATTGTTGCACTATGATACAATGTTTACAGAACAGAAAACAAAGACCCAAAAGGAGGGGCAAACAATGGAAAATGTAAAAGCAGTAGCGTTAAACAAAAAAGGACAGTTTAGCAATATTCAGTATGCAAGACCTTGCAAGGTGCTTAAAGGTGCTCCCGAAATCGTAAAGACTACGAAAGCCTATAATGTGAGAATCGGTGCTGAATATGACGCACTCAAGACCACCTTGGAAGCAAAAGGAGTTGCAAACAAGGAAGAAGCCCACAAAGTAAATCAAGGGCTTTTCGGTATGGAGTGGGTATCTTATCCAGTAGTGCTTAAAAGTGTAAAGAGTGGAAAAGAGTATATTCGCCTTGAAACGGCAAAGAATACACGCTTTGAAACTGTTTACACTGTAAACGGAAAAGAAGTTAAAAAGGCTGAAATTGAGCAGTATTTACAGTCAAGCGAAAAGAAAAGCGGAGAAATGCCTACAGTTATGAATATAGGAGTTGAGAATATCCACTACATAAAGTAGTGGATATTCTCCACAATAAAAAAGGGCAAAAGCCCTTTTTTCTTTTTGTATAATAAATATTTCAATATTTTTTATATATGTTTCACGTGAAACATATATAATAATAAGATAATATTTAAATATTTTTATTTTAAAATTTCTTAAAAAATTTTAACAAAAAGCATTGACATATAAAAAATAATACTATATAATCTTAAGTAAGATAACAAAAACAAAAGCCAACAAGGAGGGCGAAAACAATGAAGAAGACAGAAATTAAAACCTTATTAGCAGACAAGTTCAGAGCCGAGCATTGTGGATTTACCGCAAGGGATATCAAGATAAAGGATATTAAGGACGGATTTGAAATCGTAGTTGCTGACTACACGCACAACCCATACAGAGTGACTTATTTTGAGGGTGAGTGGTGGGCATACAACGGATTTACTGAAGACTATGTAGGAATCAGCAGTAAATTAGAAAACTGCCTTTTATGCGTAGGATATGACATCGCAAACACATTCTAAAGAAAAGGGGAGAAATCCCCTTTTCACTTATATATATTTAATATTTCAATATTTAATTTAATATTTCAATATTTAACTTCAATTTTGTTTCACATGAAACATTGTTTAAGATAATATTTTAATATTTTACCATACAATGTAGGGTAACAATGTAGGGTATACAAATTGCACAAAACATCACTTGTTTTTTCTTGCATTTTGCCTATTGTGTTTTCTGTTTATAGGGTTTATAATTGTATTATCAAATAAAGAAAGGGCAACCGATAAAAATAGGTTGTAAAGGTAAAAAAGAATGAACGAAGTAATTAGTCAGTTAATCAATGCAAATGGAAATGCAACTGCTAACCAGTTTGTAATCAACTTTCAGAGTGATGTCACTAAAAAGCCTTATGTGGCATTTCAAAGCTATCAGTCAAGGGTTTGTGAAATCTCTTTAGATGGTGGCATGGGATTTGATAAAGTGGTTAAATTTGGTTGTGATTGGGACTACTCAAAAACCACCATGAAGCACTTAAACGAGTTTTTAAGACAAAATGGATGCTCTGTTTTGGCAAGTGCTAAAGACATCAGAGAAGCAATCGACAGAGGATATGCAAGACACGACCAAAGCATAGCGGTTATATACGACCCTACAATGCGATAAAAAAAAGGGGATGGAGAAATCCATCCCCTTGATTTTATGTAATTTAATATTTCAATATTTATTTTGGTTTTGTTTCACGTGAAACATTTTAATATTTCAATATTTATTCTTGTTTTTCATTTTTTATCTTAAAAAATTTTTCTTGACAACTGTTTTATTATGTGATACAATAAAGAAAATCAGATAAGGAGGTTTCAAATTATGAAATATTTTAGCATTAAAAATTTTATTTTATGGACTATATTTTACGTAAATTTCTTTTCGTTTTTAATTTCTATTTGTTGTCTTGATAGCGATTTTTACGGATTGTTTGGAACAATTGCAATGACAAATTTACTTTATATGGTTTTATTTTATATTGTAAATTATGACAGATTCTGTAAATGGATAAATAAGGAGGCATAGTTATGAAAATTGAAGTTTATAGAAATAAAAGAAACGAAAACAAATATTTTAACTTAAAACACTATAAAGACGGACATTATTATTTTAAGCCGTATATGGCTTTTCCTAATGGAGTAGTAAATAATTTAGGTCAAGGTTTGCACCACGATATGTATTTTAGAACCAGTAAAAGATGGTTTAAAATGATACAAGAAGATTATATAAAAATAGGAGAAGTTGAGTATTATAAAGCCGAGTAATCGGCTTTATATATTATTTAATATTTAAATATTTTTAATATTTAGATATTTAGGCTCAAAAATTTATAAAATTTGGGGGTTGACAAGATTGTGATTATATGCTATAATCTAATTATCAAATAACAAAGGAGGTTCATAAGTATGGACATGAAAGAAAGAAAACAGTTAGTATTAGCAATGGAAACAGTAACAAGAGCAATCAATGATGAAGAAATTCTTGAAGGTTGGTTGATGTGTGGAGTTGCAGACGGAGATTTAGACAGCGATTCTACATGGGAAGATGTAGATGATTTCTACGTTGAAAATGATGTAAGATTTGCCGATTTAATGAGCTGTTTCGTTAGAACAATGAGAAGAATGGTTGATGATGATGAATTTGATGAAGAAGAAAGAAAGAAAGGAAATGGATATCTTTACTGCGATAAAGTGGTAAGTAAGTACGAAGAATAAAAATAAAGGGAACAGAAATCGAACATCTGTTCCCTTATTTTTTGCCCATATATAAATATTTAAATATTTATTTTTACCGAAATGTTTCACGTGAAACATTTTTTATTTTCATTTTTCATTTTTGAATATTGAAATATTATTTAATATTTTAATATTTGTTTTTGTTTTTCGTTTTTAAAAATCGAAAATGAAAATCGAAAATGAAAATTGATTTTAAAAAAAGCTTGACAGAATAATTAAAATGTGATAATATATAGACAAGATAAGAAAAGGAGGTACTGATTATGTACAGACAGTATGAAAATGCTAAGGAACTTGAAAAGGAACTTGAAAAAAGAAAAGCAATGCTCAACAAAGCTTTTGAAGACGGAGCAGATTTTGATGATGTAATTGAGTTAAAGCAATATATTGATGAACTCGAAGACAGAATCAATTTTGCCTATCAAGATGAAGAATATGATGAAATATTCTATGATTATTATGGTGGTGGAGAAATTGAAGATTTTGAAGGCTGGGATTAAACCCAGCCTTTATTTTTAAAATTAAAATAATATTTCAATATTTATAATATCTAAATATTAAATAGAATATATGTTCTTAAAAAATTTAATATTCTTTTAATAAAAAAAGCTTGACAATATAATTCAATAGGTGTATATTATAATCAGAGCAAGGCAATAAGCCTTAAAACAAAATTCAAAATTGAAGGGAGATTTTAAAAATGGATGAAAGACAGATTATTAAAGGATTGATTGAAGAACTTGAGAACTATGTTTTCAATTATGATAATGAAGAAGAGATTGAAAACGCAATTTCTGAAGCTGAAACGGATTGGAATTACAGAGGAATTCCCGAAGACTTGATTGAAAAAGCAATTGAAGAATTTAAAACCGAATACGAAATTGACGAATAAGAATCGGGGCGGTCAGCCCCTTTTCTTATTGCTGGGGCGGTACGGAGCGTAAATAAATACGTGTTATTACATATTAAAATATTATCAGTGTGGACTTTTAAATGTGCGATTCAGAAATTAAAACGAACAAATGTTCTTTATATATAATATTTAAATATTATAAGTATTTCAATATTTATAATATTTAAATATTTACCACCACTTTTTAAAAATGGAATTGCAAAATTAATATTTAAATATTTAGTTTTAATTCGTTCACAATTTGTTCACAAATTGTTTACAATTTATTCATTGACTTCTTTGTGTGGTTTGATATAATGGTATTATCAAATAAGCCAAAAGGGAGGGCAAACATTATGATTAAAGCACTTGAAAAATTCATCAAATTATCATCCAGAGTTGAAATTTATGTACCGTCAACGGTCAATGTCAATGTTGAAATTGACAATACCGAATACGTAAAGAAAACAGCTGAATTGCTATCTGAGTGTTTTGGAGGCGCAAGTAGTGAGTTGTTACTCGGTTACTGGGTGAGTGATACTGAAGGTCTGGTTACTGAAAAAACAACGAAAGTATATGCTAATTGCACAACAGAAGACCTTGAAAAGCATATGGAAAAAATTGTAAAATATTGTGAGCAATTAAAAGAAGAGTTAACACAAGAAGCAATTGCAATAACAGTAAACAATGAAATGTATTTCATATAATAAAAAGGGGAGTAATCCCCTTTTTATTTTTTAAAATTGAATATTGAAATATTAATTTTAATATTTTAATATTTATTTTCGTTTTTTATTTTCTGTTTTCAATTATTGTTTCACGTGAAACAAAATAATATTTTAATATTCGTTTTTGTTTTTCATTTTAATATTTTAATATTCATTATAATCTAAATCGGTACAATTTTAAATATTAAAATTTTAAGTAATATCCGCAAACCATTGATTTTACTGGATTTTCTCTGAAAAATTTTATGCTTGACACGTTTTTATTTTAGCAGTATAATGAGTGTAACGAAAATCAAATAAACACTTTTGGAGGTGCTACTATGACACGTAATTACAACAGACTTGAAACTTTAGAAAATGCTATTCTTGATTTTGAAAACGAAAATGAATTCGATATCAACGATAGATTTGATATGGATTATCTTGAAGTTTTACCCACAAAATGGAATACAGAAATAGACAAAGTTATTACTTTAGATGATATTATATATCATGATTTTATGGTATATGATGATTACTCACCTTTTAAAGATGATGAATCGTGGCTTGACCCAGAATGGTATGCTAAAATGGTATGTAGAAGCTGATTATATGCTACAGGGCTGTTATAAGCCCTTTTTATATATAATATTTAAATATTTAAAAATTAATATTTAGATATTTAATATTCAGTTTCTACTTTTCAATCTCAAAAACTTTTTCTTGACATATATTTACATCTGTAGTAGTATAATATATATAATACCTTTAAGGGAGGCTTGAGATATGATTATAGCATTGTTTAGAGACTGTACTACTAACAAAATCATTTTAAAGGCTTTTAAAGTAGTCAATGATGATTTTTGTGATTGGAATCGTTTAGCTATGTATATGGGCACTATACAGCGGTCTGGTACGGCATATAATATGTATAATTATTGTGGTCAGTTTTATGCGTGTGTTATGTAAAAAAGAGAAGGTCGAAAGACCTTTTCTTTTATCTACAAAATATAATATTTAGATATTTATAATATTTAGATATTTATTTTGTTTCACGTGAAACAATTCTTAAAAGATAATATTTCAATATTTAGTCATACAGTTGCGGATGCTGAAATATCAAAATAATAAATATAAATATCAAAATAATAAAATTTTTTAATTTTTTTCATTTTAGGGCTTGTAATCTGTTTTCTTTTTTGCTATACTTTAGATAGTTAAAAAATTTGTTTTACCCTTTATGGTAGGAAGGTGGGAATATGAGTAAAGTTTTAAGAATGTATTTTTCTTGTAATAGTCAAATCGTTGAATTCAAAGAATATGAATTTCCAAATATCGAAAAGATTGTTGATTCTGGTAGCAATACAATTTTTGTTTATCAAAAAGTAAACAATCTTAAAAAAGTTAGTGCTATAAGAAAAACTGGTTTTTATGATTATGTAGGATATACTGTAATCAACAAAAAATGATTTTCAGTTTTCAAAGCGGATTCTAAAAAAGAATCCGCTTTTTTTGTCGTCTGGTTTTAATATTTTAATATTCAAAATATTTTAATATTTATTTTTTTGTTAAAATTTTAACATACTTGTTAAACATTTCACAATATTGTTAAAGTTTTAACAAATTAATATTTTAATATTTTTAATATTTAGATATTTATAATATTTTAATATTTAGTCTCCCCACTCCCGCAAGCGGAGCGCACGAAATATCAAAATAATAACTCAAAACGTGCGCTGTAAACATTAAAATAATAAATCACGTGTGGGTCACGAAATATCAAAATAATAATTCACACCAAAAATTTTTCATTTTCTTATTGACATATACTGTGCATTTGATATAATAGAATTGTCGCAAGGGTTTACCCCACAAATACACTTTTTACCTATAGGAGGGTTTTATTATGAAAAAGACTTTAGTTATTGCTTCTGGTATCACTGTTTCTTATTATGTTTCTTTCCGTTCCGCTGATTCCGTTGAATCCCTTATCAATATTCTGTCTTGTATGGAATATTGCTCTAAGGAATATTCAGAACTTTATAATGGACTGTATAATGCTATTTCAAAGCATCTGGACGCTGACGACAATTGGGATATCTGGTATCCGCTTTATCAAGAATTGAATTATGTGGAGCATGAGGCATACTATGATTCCAACATTGACAAGTTTAACGAGTACTGTACTCATATGAACGAACCAGATTTTGATTGGGGCTTTTACTCTGATTGGCATAAAGATTTGTTTGGCTTTAGACCGAGAAGGTAAAATCAATTTCGATTTTCAAAATGGGTTCTGGAAACAGAACCCATTTTTTAATTTACATTTATTATTTTAATATTTCAACAACAAAATAGCATTTATTATTTTGATATTTCCTATTTGAAAACTATTTATTATTTTGATATTTCGTTTTTATATTTTAGTTATTATTTTAATATTTCAATTCACCACTGATGGTTTATCATATTAATATTTTAATATTATACCGCCCCATGATACGCTTTAAAATTTGATTTTCGTTTTTAAATTTCATTTTTAATTTTCATTTTTGAATTCCATTTTTTAATTTAAATATGCAATAATTAATATTTTAATATTATTTATTAATAAATTTTTAATAATTTATTTTGTTTTTATTTATTTATAAAATTCACAGATGGATTTATTTATTCATATATCAATTTGGCTTCATATTTTGACCATATAGACGTTTTAATTGTTTAATTGATAAATGTATCAATGAATAAATAAAACAGCCTTAAAATCGAAAATATGAAACCGTTTTTATTTTTAGATTTTAATTTTTAATTATGATTTTTAATTTTTGATTATGAAATTA
>Ga0247611_10011616_pt1 | contig 10134 bp, 5 predicted proteins | sample 177DNAGHGhighgp2_FD_192422 | JGI IMG/M metagenome (GOLD analysis project Ga0247611, IMG submission 192422) | Sheep rumen microbial communities from Palmerston North, Manawatu-Wanganui, New Zealand - 1770 DNA GHGhigh gp2 | ecosystem: Host-associated > Mammals > Digestive system > Stomach > Rumen ... | reverse complement strand
CGACCGCATGATTTCAGCCGGAGCGAACGTGAAAATGGCTTTCTTCCTCGCCAAGACCAAATATTTCAAAAGATACAACGACTAAAACTTTCAAGATATGAGAACATCAACCATCAAAATGAGCGTGAAACAATGGGCAGAAGAAGACCGCCCAAGTACGAAACTGCTGAACCTCGGAGCAAACACCCTCACCAATGCGGAACTGATTTCCATCCTCGTGGGGAGCGGAACGACTCAACACAATGCCGTTGAGATAGCACAGGCCATCCTCGCAAGATACGACCGCGACCTCTCCAAGTTGGGCAAGGCCGACCTCCGCGAACTCAAAGAGATTGACGGAGTGGGCACCTACACCATCTGCAAGATTATGGCCGCCATCGAACTCGGCAAGCGCCGCCAACTCGCCACCATGGGACTTCGCCCCGACATCTCCTCTGCAGAGTCCATCTTCAACTACATGCGCCCCATCATGCAAGACCTGACCATCGAGGAAGCTCACGTGATGCTGCTCAGCCAAAACTACAAACTCATCAAGGAGATGAGAGTGAGTCAAGGTGGTCTGACAGAGGTGAGCGTGGATATTAGGATGATTATCAAGGAGGCCGTCATGAATAATGCGACCGTCATTGCTTTCGCCCACAACCACCCGAGCGGAAATATCCATCCGAGCAAATTTGACGACACACTGACACAAACCCTCAAAAAGGCATGTGAATTGATGCGAATCCATTTCCTTGACCATGTGATTGTATGCGACGGGGACTATTATAGTTACCATGACCGGGGAAAGCTGTAATCTTTCATTGGTGGGGCAAGATGCCTCACCAATATTTCGGAATCGGCTATTGTCGGGCGACAATAGCCGATTCTCATTGGGATAAAAGATGTCACTAAGGTTTTGTGAAAACCACTCGTCATTATCAAATATGGAATAGGATTCCCTATGATTGAAATCCTATTCCTGTTGAAATCCTAGTCTGTCAAAGTTACCACTATTGAAAGATTGGTGTCCACTTCGCCTTCCATAATTTTGAAAACCAGAGTGTTGTTTGTCTTCTCAAAAACGAAAGGTGTCTCTGTGTTTCCTTCGGAAGCATAAATCCGGGAATCTTCGAGATAGAACTCACCTTCACTTGGGAAATTTCCTCCCTTAATACGAATACTGTATTCGTTTTCTGTATCCTTGACGACGACGTCACCTTTTTCGGGAAAGAAGATAACAGCATATTCCTTGTATCGAAGTTCCTGCTTTTTAAGTTTAGAGCGGTCAACGGATGGTTCTTCTTTCGTTTGCTCAGACTCGGCTTTGATAGATTTTTTCTCGGCCTTCTTAACTTCCGCTTCAACAATCTCGTTACTGATTTTGATATAGTAAGCAAAGAGTTCTTCCCAATCGGCAAACGTAAGAGCTGATGCTTCCGGCAGTTTCTCGTCAAAAGGTATATTAAGATCTTTTCTCCTATCTAATGCTTCTTTGGTGTAGACAGCCTTTTTGGGAGAATCGTCTTTCTCATATTTTGCCTGACGCTCCTTGCATACAATCCAGCGAATGCCCATTGCACGCTTGAAACTTTCATCGTCAGATTGGTTAGCTGCCCATTCATAATAGCGAATGGAATCAATGAAAGAATCACGAGATTCAAACTTTTTACCAAGTTCAAGGAAAACGAGTTTTGAAGTCGCCTTGCGAGAGAAAGCATTGTAGCGTTTTCCGAAATCTATCACCTTCATTACTTTCAAAGCCCTATCAAGGTAGTCGTTGAAATCCTCTTCTCGCATTCGCTTAATTGCCTCAAGCGCATCAAAAAGCGAAGCTGCTTCAGGACTAACGAACTTTTCCTTCGGTCGTCTCCAGTTAGACAAATCGGTGTATCTTGCCTCAATCAATGCATTCAAAACTGGTATGTTCAGATCACATTCAAATTTGTTTGCACCTTCAAGCTCCATTTGACTCAATTCGATATTATATGCGGCACGGAGCAGGAATGGCAAGAATTTCAAGAACTCATCACGAGTGCCAATTGATTTGATTACTGAAGCAATCACACGTCTTTGAGAATCGTTAAGGATGCGATTTGGCTTTTTACGGTATTCTTGGATAAGCTGTTCTTTCCAGTCTTCATCTCCAGTTCCCTCATAAAACTCGATGCTATCAGGGTATTTGAGTGTTCTTAACTGAGCATGGAAGTATTCTGAGGGGCGATTTGCTTTATCCATCTCCTCCCATAGAGTGATAGCACTGCTATGAGCACCGATATGAAATGCCAACGATGCGAGTTTTGACAAATCAATGTCAATGTCGAAAGTCAACAGTTTATTACGCTTCTCTGCTATGACTGGTATATCTCTGATTCCATCATTTTTCTTGGCTTGGATTTTCTGAAGCATGTGGTTCAAGACAAATTGCCATGCACCAATCGTAGCGTGTTCACTATTGTTGCGTTCCAAAGCATTTAACGTATCGTCTATAGCAAGTTTTAGATTGCGTACAGTAGGATTGGCACACATAACGCAAATTCTTACTTTTACATTCTGCGAGTGGTCACGAAGTTCTGCGATTTTGGAAACAATACTCTTATCTGGATGTATGTTGAGTTCTATCCAGTAGTTTTCTACGGCTGATTCATAGGAACCAGCAATCTCAAACCATTTTGCAGCTTGAAGATAATCTTCTTCAAAAGTGAAAGCTTTTGCTTTGCATCTTGCTTCATCCTTCTTGTTGCCCGCACTCCTGTGAATACAAGCAGCTTGACGCATAAGTTTAGGGTCATGAAGAGCTTCTGCTCTATTTTCAAGGTCATTCTTATGCTCTTCAGATCTCAGATAACTGAGATTCTCATCAGTGATATCTATACCTTCAGGCATATTGTCAATCGAACCTAAATTTCTTTCAAGACGTTCTTCATTCGTCGGTTTCTTTTCTTCTGAATCTTCATTAGACAACTGACATTCTCCTGAATCTTCTTCACTTGTCATCCAATGCTCTTGCTGACTAATGGATAGTTTAGAAAACATGCGTTCTTGAAGTTGCTTGATGTGAGCTTCCATTTCTGGATCATCGTGGTTAAACGCAAATGCCCAGAAAGAACCATCGTTGAAGTCATCTATGATGTAAAGATTTGAACCTGCACGTGTCACGGCAACATATGCGTTGCTTATTTGATATTTCAATTCAATGTCGGAAATGGTGTCTTCTGTCGGTTTGTTAAACCATTCTAGAAGATTCGCTAATCTCAGTTGGGAGTTCTGGCCGTTGCAGTTAAATCCATAAACAGCAACGTTAGGATATTCCAAACCTTTAGCTTGTGTTGGGTTCAGAATTGTGATATCTTGAGGTACACCATTCTCAAATTCAATCTGATCTTTGAGAGGAGTTTTAGCAATGTATTCTTCAATTGATTCGCCATCAGCGGCGGGCACAATCAAAATAACATGCTTTTCTTTTAGTTTGTCGAAGATAAACTTGTTAGTTGGAGAAACACAATATACAGAATTACCGTCTTCTGAAAAATGCGGTGTTTGTGGTTTTGAGTATTCTCCAAAACGAGACGCACGAAGCAATTGGACTCTGTTGGCCAACTTAACAACCTGACGAGTTGAACGGAAATTCTCCGAAAGTTCTATCGGGTCGGGAATAGGTATCTGCTCTAATCCAGTGGATTTGCAAAGACTCTCAGTAAAATAGCTACTCAAAGAAGCCCAACTAAATCCTGTTGGATTAAGTGTTTGGAACTCATCACCTGCAAAAACGAATGGCAGTTTTTTGATTTCATTTACATGTTGCAAACTACGATTGCTGAATGATGAGAGTTTTAAGATGAAATCTATTTCAATGCGTGTAAAGTCTTGTGATTCATCACAGAAAACAGCAGAGTATCGATCATCAACAAGATCGTGTTCAAGACAATACCTCACGATATCTTGATCATCCCATACTCCCTCAATTTGTGAATACCATTTCTCCCAGACTTCTTCATAGATGAACCTGAAGGTTTCCAAGCTAACAGTCTGATTCTTTTCTCCAATGGTCGCGTATTCTTCTGGAGTCATAAACTTGTTGCTATTCCACCCTTTTATGTATGTTCGAATAACATGCCAACTTATAGTCGGACCATATTTCTTCGCTGCGTCCCGTATTTTTCCGAACTTTTTGGTCCATTGGGTATTAAAAATTGGAAAAGATATGTATTTATCATTAGGGAACAATTTGAATGATTCACCATCTTTATTATTATCGATGCACAAACGTAATAAGTCATTGAATACAAAGAACATATCATCCATCAGTGGGCTAATGTCTTCTTTGTATGTTATGCCGTCTTTTATCAACTGCTTTTGATAAACGTTATTCTTCTCAAATAATGTTTTGCAGAGACTCTTAGCGTCTGTAATAAGGTTTGAACTATACGAAAGGTATACAGGAAGTTTCAATCCGTCATCGCACAATTGTGACGTGTTCAAATAGCGGAGAATTATTTCGGCAAAAAGGTATTGCAGCATAGTGGATTTGCCGCTGCCTGCTCGACCTGTCAAGAATAGAGGATATTGAATGTTGCCAGATACTATCTCAACTTGTTGTTGTGACAAGACCATATTACTCTTCTTGTCCCTTTCCATAAGACGCCATTCATCCTCATCGTTTAGAAAATCATATGGATAGCCTCGTTGAAAATCTTTTGGGCATTGCAAGTCATTTCCTTTGCTATCTTTCGTGTATTCATCGTAGTCACCATTATCTTTTCGTTCAAGTATTCTGTCTAATACCCAATCATCATTTGTATGGTATGCCAAAATAGCAATCTTTTTAAACTCTATAACATACCACCCATTTGCGCTATATAGATTATTCTCAATAAAATCTTTTATTGTTGAAGCTGCATTAGAATAATCATTAAACCCCTCTTTTTGGACATCATTAATCCAATTTCTGGTTTCATAGATTGTGATATCAAACAACTCGTGGTTTATGTTCAATTGTGCAGACACAAAGTTCATTTCTGCTTCAGTCAAGTTAGGCTTGGGACAAGTCTCTTCCGGCTTTGATAGTTCTATTTCAACAGCCTTTACATAGACTTCCCAATCCAATGTCAACTTGCCGCTAATGGTATCTCTGTCATTTTCTGATGTTCTTACAGTTTGAAATTTTTCATATTCCCTATCACCACGCTTAAGAACGCGAAGAGCAACATAGATGCGCACATCTTGGCCATTAATCTTCACTTCTTTGCGCGTAAAAATGAGTCTAAAGTTGTTGTTAAACTTTACTTTCAGATAGTTTCCAGGGAATCTATCATATCGGTCTGGTTCATAATCAGGGGTCTCAAGCATCTTATCCCTGATTCTTTGAACCTCGTCTGACGCAGAGTAGCGTTTCGCCTCTTCGTCATAGCGTTTGGTTGTGAAAATAAAATTGATCATAGTTATTTTGGTTTTATAGAAATAATTACTCTGGTGCAAAGATATGCACAAAATTATCACATAGACTCAAAACGCCAACGTTGCAGCAAAAAAACACGTATTGTGTCTACTTTTGCTGCAACGTTGGCGATAAGAATAATGAGATGTTATAAGTCTACAATAGAAACATCATATGGTTCACAATTATTGTTGTAATCATAATGGCGAACGAAAACTTTCTTACAATCAAGTCTTATTACAAAAACATTTCCACTACGCTCAGGTTTATATTGCTCTGCATAAGTTAAGTCGGGAACACCATTGGTTATTTTACTCTTAATATGTGAGATAACCGATTGAAGACCTCGGTCGGTTCCCACAGGAAGGCCAGGTCTTTTTTCATAACTTTTGCGAGCAATTGAAAAATAGGTGTTATATTCTTTGGGAGTTAAGTCAATTGTCTTCTCATAACCTCCATCAAATTGGAAAGCCACTTGGTGTTTGCCGGTTTTAATGCTCTGCCCCAAAAAAACCAGATTAGGTGCCACTGGAGGTGGAGCTATAAGAAAATCAAACAAAGCTTTATAGAAGCCGAAATACTTGAACTGACCGTTTCCATTACCATAAGTTATTGTTTGTCGAACACTAACACGACTTTGGTAATAACCCAAAATTTCTTCAACTAGTGATAATATGTCTGAAGTAATAGGGACACATAAGAATTCCGTATAATACTGCACAGGTCCTCCCGCGGAACAATAAGGCACAACAGATGTGCCGATGTTGATGAGTAAAGAAGGTACAATATTATGTGGTATTTTAACTTGAAGACGTTCATAAAGCACACTACGGAAGAACTCAACTGTTGTCATACTACACAATCGTTCATATACTTTACGGATGAACTTTTGGTCAAGATTTGGTGCCATGTAACTGATAACATCAATCACATATTCCTTACGCATATTTTGGAATTCCGAAACCATCCTAGGAATGTAGATAAAATTGAAACCACTTAAACGAGACATCATCACTAAAAGCCGGAAATTGGTTTCGAGTCGTTCATTCATTTCCTCGTCATAATTGCTCTCAATGTAGACCATATACTGGTCATTGAGTGTAGCCTCTCCTGTTGCGCAAGATACTAGATAAGGACGGCAGGGGCCTTTCTTGTCATCATTAAGTAGGCAGTACTTAAGTGCTATCAACAAGAGAGCCTCACGGGGAACGCAGATGTTATCGCTTTGGGCAATTTCATAGATTTTACTCACAAGTTCTTTACGATCTTTGAGCGATAAATCACGAAGTATAGGCACAGAATCAGAGAACTTGATGTTGCGTGCATCAGTCATGTCCTGATGCGTCAAGGAATAATACGACATGAGGCGTTTCATGTCTAGAATCTCTGTTTCCTCTATGATGTTATCAGCTTTTATCATATCGCTGATAATTCGGGCAATAGCAATTCTTTGTTCTCTAGTCATATTAAAAGGAGTTTGAAAAAAAACAAAATTTAAAATTCTCCCCACCCTCCAAGGCATAGTCAACATTTGATCTACGGCCTACAAAGATAGTATAATTATTCGACATAAAGGTTAAAGATGTAAAAAACAACTATTATATATTGTCTTTCATAAAAAATCAGGTTATAAGTCGTTGGGGGAATTTAGGCAAATGCATTATCAGTTTTATCTTATCTGTTGCGACAGAAAATGAAGATAGGAAAAGTAAATTTATTGGGCAAGCCGTTCCTTCAACTTCGTGTTGCGCTTCTGCACGACCATATTATGGATGGAATAGGCCAATGCCTTGGTGGTGCCGACGATGATGCAGATTTTCTTGGCTCTGGTGATACCCGTATAGACAAGGTTTCTCTGAAGCATCACGAAATGGGTCATCAGCAAGGGGATGACCACCACGGGATATTCAGAGCCTTGTGACTTGTGGATGGTCGTGGCGTAGGCCAAGGTCAGCTCGTCGAGTTCCGAATCCTCGTATTCCACATTCCTTTCCTCGAAGCGGACTGTTAGGGAACGGTCATCCATATTGACACTCTCAATATAGCCCACATCACCATTGAAAACATCCTTGTCGTAGTTGTTGCGTATCTGCATCACCCGGTCGCCCTGGCGGTATTTGAATCCCCCTCGATTGAGTGACTCTCCCTCGGGGTTGATGGCTTCCTGAAGGATGACGTTCAGGTTGGCGGCGCCCACTACGCTGCGCTGCATGGGGGTGAGTACTTGGATGTCGTTGGTGCTGATATGATATGCTTTGGGGATGCGGTTCTTCACGATGTTGACTATCTCGGCAGCGGCCAGACTCGGGTCTTCCTTTTGGATGAAGAAAAAGTCGGTGTTCTTTCCATTGCTGATGTCGGGGAAGTGGCCTTGGTTGATTCTGTGGGCGTTGGTGATAATCCGGCTACTCATTGCCTGGCGGAAAATGCGGGTGAGACGCACGACGGGAATCCTCTCGGAGTCAATGATGTCACGGAGCACGTTTCCTGCTCCGACACTGGGCAACTGGTCGATGTCGCCTACAAGTATCAGACGCATGTCGATGGGGATGGCCTTCAGCAGGGAGTTCATCAGAATGACATCTATCATGGAGCACTCATCGACAATGAGCGCACCGCCATCCAACGGGTTCTCATCATTGCGGCCATAGCCTTCGGCAGGGTTGTATTCAAGAAGCCGGTGGATGGTCTTCGCCTCCTTGCCGGTCGCCTCGCTCATGCGCTTGGCGGCACGTCCAGTGGGGGCGGCAAGGAGGATGCGCAGTCCCATGGACTGCAAGGCGGCGATGATGCCTATGGTCGTAGTGGTCTTACCTGTGCCTGGTCCTCCTGTCAACACCATGACCTTGGACTGAACGGCTTGCTTGATGGCTGCCACCTGCACGTCATCGTAATGGATGCCCGTTTTCCTGACAATCTTTTCGATGTTCACGTCTTCCTCAAAGAGGTCTTTAGAGGAAGTATCAATCAGCCGTTTGAGTTTATTGGCGACACCGCACTCCGCATAGTAGAAGGGTGGAAGGAAGATGGCATCCTCGTCGATGACCAAGTCCTCCTTCTCAATCATCTGGTCGAGCGTAGCGGTGATGGGTTCCTCGTCGGCCTGCAGCAATTCCTTGGCCGTCTTCAGCAGTTGTTCCCTCTCTGCATAGACGTGGCCGTCCTCGGAGAGTTTGCCAAGGGTATAGAGGATTCCGCTCCGGCATCGGCGCGGGTCGTTGTTGGTGTAGCCTAAATTCTTTGCGATGGAGTCGGCTGTCTTGAAGCCGATGCCCCAGATGTCATCGGCCAAGCAATAGGGATTGTCACTGACTTTTTCAATGCTCTCCTTGCCGTATTTTTTATAGATCTTGGCAGCGAAAGTGGAACTGACGCCATGCCCTTGGAGAAATACCATGATGTCCTTCACTTCCTTCTGTTTCTCCCAACTGGTTCGGATCAAAGCGACGCGTGTCTTCCCTATACCCGGGACTTCAAGCAGCCGGTCGATTTCGTTCTCTATCACGTCGAATGTGGCCAAACCAAAATGAGAGACGATGAGCTTGGCAAACTTCGGGCCGATACCCTTGACCAGGCCGCTGCCAAGATATTTTTCGATGCCAACGATGGTGGCCGGCAGTTCCTCCTCCCATGACTGGGCGGCGAACTGTCTTCCGTACCGTTTGTCCACCTTCCACTCGCCCTCAACAACGAGACAGGCTCCTACAGTCACCTCATGGAACGTCCCTACAAGGGTCTGCTTATCGCGAAAACCCTTGACGGATGCCTGAAGAACTGAATAACCATTCTCCTGGTTCTGATAGGTGATGTGGTCAATGGTACACTTGATTTTCTCCATCCGGCATGATATAAAGAATTTTATTCTATTGGGAATAATATCACAATCGCTTTAAAAGCAAAATGTCTGTCAATTCCACATACGTTTTATAAGGAATACCTTCATCAAAAGAATGAAAGGCAAAGGAATTCTTTCTCTCACGTTTAATGTCTATTATGGCGTTCCATCTTTTACGACTATGAATGTAATTTCCACTCGGATCTAAGCAAAATACTCTTGTGATTTCATTACCTTCTTTCTCATATCCTATAGCAAGCATCGCATGGCACATTTGTGTGTTCTCAATAGAAATAATTACAGCTAAATCTGCATCAATCGCAGCAACTATGTTATCTAAAGTCTCCCAACTTGTACTTTTGGTATTTGTATGTCGAACATCTATTACATTTTTAAAACTTTCATCAAGCATTTTTTTTATCTTGTAGAATGTCTGACCATTCCTGTGCATACCATAATCACAGCAAAAAACCTTGAATAGTTTTTTAACATCCCGATTCTTATGCTCAGCATTCAGTCTTGTATCAGAATCACTTATAACACTTAATATCAATAGATTCATTATAACAGAATAAGTCGCACATGCGCCATCAAGACTTCCTTGCTTTTTAAAAACAGTGGAGTATTTCCCATTACGTCCTTTACAACAATACTTAGTTAATTTTACATTTAATCGTCTGAAAAACAATGAGTTACGTTAACATAATATAACTATAAAAATTTGGTCAAGTGCCTGATTTTCAGTAACTTAGCATACTCTTACCCATGCTAAGAAATGAATAAAATATCAGAAGCACTCGACCAATATACGGGCATATGCAAGGAGGCCATCATGGACTCCGGCACAAAGTTAAGCAAAAGTTTTGAGAAAGTCATCATCGAG
>Ga0247611_10011615_pt1 | contig 10135 bp, 6 predicted proteins | sample 177DNAGHGhighgp2_FD_192422 | JGI IMG/M metagenome (GOLD analysis project Ga0247611, IMG submission 192422) | Sheep rumen microbial communities from Palmerston North, Manawatu-Wanganui, New Zealand - 1770 DNA GHGhigh gp2 | ecosystem: Host-associated > Mammals > Digestive system > Stomach > Rumen ... | reverse complement strand
CAAAGTACTGGAACAGCAGAGAAGGCTACTACACGAAGACAACTGAAAAGAACGATCTTTACCCCTACTCCAAGAACGACAGCCTGACCAAGACATCGAAGCCCGCTGCTACGCTCTATAACAAGAACTCAAAGGGCACCACATTCATGGAAGGTGCCATTCTCAACATTACGCAGAACAGCGACGGCACAATGAGTTTCAAGTATCGCGCCACGGGCGGCGATGCCACCGGCGGGGAGCAGGGAGGCGACGACCCCGTGAAGCCCACCGGCGACTACCTGTTCTACGAGTCGTTCGACAAGTGCAGCGGCACGGGTGCCAACGACGGGAACTGGGCCAGCAGCGTGGCCGGCAAGAAAACCGACTTCATCCCCGACAATGTCGGATGGGATGCTGCGGCTGCATACGGAGGCTACCAGTGCGCCCGCTTCGGTTCAAGCAAAGCGATAGGTGTAGCCCAAACCCCGTCATTCACCGTGGGCAATGAGTCGACCCTCACCTTCAGGGCTGCTGCCTGGGGCAACGACGGCACCGACCTGCAAATGTCCATTCAGGGCAGCAACGTGCTTATAGAACCCGATATGTTTACCATGAAGGGAAGCGAATGGACTACCTTCACCGCCAAGCTCACCGGTGCAGGTACCATCAATCTGGTGTTCACCCCCACCAAGCGCTTCTTCCTCGACGACGTGCTCGTGGTCGATGCCACCACCACGGCCATCCAGACTCTGGTCAGCACAACCGCTAACATGCGCATCTACACGCTCGACGGCCGTTTTGTGGGCACCGACGCCACGACGCTGCGCCCGGGCATCTACGTGAAGAACGGACGGAAATTCGTTAAGTAAAACTATACATGAAGAATCTGCTTACACGTCGGTCCATACGTCAGTATGCCGACAAAGAAGTATCTGAAGAACTGCTGGGCCGCCTCATGAACGAGGCGGCCCGCACACAGACCATGGGTAATCTGCAGCTCTACAGCGTCGTGGTCACCCGCAGCCAGGAGATGAAGCAGCGGCTGGCACCCGCCCACTTCAACCAGCCCATGGTCACCAGTGCGCCCGTAGTGCTCACCATTTGTGCCGACTTCAACCGCACGTCGCAGTGGGCCCGCTGCCGGAAGGCTAACCCAGGCTACGACAATTTCCTCTCCTTCCAGAATGCCGCCATCGATGCCCTGCTCTACACACAGACGCTCTGCAACCTGATGGACGAGGAAGGACTGGGCTACTGCTTCTTAGGCACTACCGTCTACATGCCGCAGACGATTATCGACGTGCTGCAGCTGCCACAGCTCACCATGCCCGTGGCGACACTCACCGTGGGCTGGCCTGCCGAGGAACCTACACTGAGCGACCGTCTGCCCTTGGACAGCTTCGTTCACCAGGAGACCTACAGGGACTATACCCCACAGGACATTGACACCTATTATAATCATAAAGAGCAGCTGCCGGAGAACCGCCATTTCGTGGAAATCAACAACAAGGAGACACTGGCACAAGTGTTTACCGACATCCGATATACCCGCAAGGACAACGAGGCCTTGTCGCAAACACTGCTCGACACGCTGCGTCGACAGGGATTCCTGAAAGACCAAGTCCCAAAAGACCGATAAGTTACTTAAACCACATAAAAACTAAAACAATGAAACGACTACTGACTTTACTGCTGTTGCTGGCCTTGATTGCCGAGGCACAGGCACAGGTCTCGTTCGGCAAGGCCGAACTGCTGAACAATGGTTGGCGCTTCTTGCGCGTGGACACGGCATGGAACATTCGCGAGTCTGCCAACATGAAGGCTCCCGACTTCGATGACTCCCACTGGCAGCCCGTCACGCTGCCCCATGACTGGGGCGTGGAGCAGTCCATGTCGCCCGAAAAAGGCTCCTGCCAAGGCTATCTGCCCGGCGGTATTGGTTGGTACAGATTTCATTTTGAGGTGGAAGGAGGAATACTGAAGACCGGTCGTTCAACCTTCAACCTCCAATCTTCTGCCTATATCTATTTCGAGGGCGTCTACAACCACTCAGAAGTCTATCTGAACGGCCACCTCCTTGGTAAACGTCCCAGCGGATTCGCATCGTTTCTCTACAACCTGACACCCCATCTCAATAAAGACGGCAAGAACGTGCTCGCCGTACGCGTTGACCATTCGCAGGAGTCTGACTCGCGCTGGTACACGGGGTCGGGCATCTATCGCCATGTGTGGCTCATCACCGCACCTGAGGTGCACCTGGCACCATGGGGCACGGCTTGGCGACTGAAGAGCATCAGTCCAAGTAAGGCCGTGCTGGAGGTGGATGTCGAGACAACCGACGAGCGTGCCGACAAGCGTCAAGAAAGGCTACAGACCGTTGTTGAACTGACCGACGCCGCAGGCAACATCATAGCAACGACGACGACCAGCATGGGCACGCAGGAGAAAAAGACCGTGACACTCAACATCAGGAACCCACAGCGATGGACACTGGAGCACCCCTACCTTTACACGTTGAGGACACGCTTGGACAATGGCGACCAGTCTCAGGTAAGAGTGGGCCTGCGCACGCTCGATTTCTCACCTGCCCGCGGCTTCGCCCTCAACGGAAAGTGGATGAAGGTCAAGGGTGTGTGCCTGCACGACGATGCAGGCGTCCTGGGCACCGCCGTACCAAAGGAAGTATGGCGCCGCAGACTGCAGGAACTGAAAGACATCGGGGTGAATGCCATTCGGATGAGCCACAATCCGCACGCTCCCGAACTCTACGACCTCTGCGACGAAATGGGCATGCTGGTCATGGACGAGGCCAGCGACGAATGGGAGTTCCCCAAGCGCAAGTGGCTGAAGGGCTGGAACCAGGGAAAGCCCGGCTACGAAGGCAGCTACAGCTATTTCGAGGACTGGATTGAGCGCGATGTGGCCGACATGGTGCGCCGCGACCGCTGCCATCCCAGCATCTTCCTCTGGTCGATAGGCAATGAGGTAGACTATCCCAACGACCCATACTCACACCCCGTGCTCGACGGCGACGGAACGGGATTCACACAGCCCGTCTATGGCGGCTACAAACCCGAGCAGCCCAATGCCGAGCGCATAGGCCACATTGCCCTGCGACTGGCCAAGATTGTGAAGGACATTGACTCGTCGCGCCCCACTACCGGGGCCCTGGCCGGTGTGGTCATGTCGAACCAAACAGCCTACCCCGACGCTGTCGATGTTGTGGGCTACAACTACACGGAGAGCCGCTACGATGCCGATCACCAGAGCTATCCCAAACGCGTCATCTATGGTTCGGAAAACAGGCACGACCTCCCGGCATGGAAAGCCGTGCGCGACAAGGACTTCATTTTCGGACAATTCCTCTGGACGGGCATCGACTATTTAGGCGAGAGCGGCGTTTGGCCGGCTCGCGGCTCAACGGCCGGACTCCTTGACCTGGCCGGACAGCGCAAGCCCCTGGGCTGGTATCGCGCTGCCCTATGGAGCGAGAAGCCCGTATGCTACATTGGCAGCCAACCACTCCGAAGGGAGGGCAGGAATGCCGGCAGGCGAGCAGCCGTCTCGCCCTACACCACCGACACTTGGAACTATCGTGAAGGCGACCGTGTCCGCGTGGTATGCTATACCAACGCCACCAGTGCCCGTCTGCTGCTGAACGGCCAGCCCGTGGGCGGCGAACCGCTACGCGATGCCGATACAGACATCCTCTACTGGGACATCAATTATCAGCCAGGCACGCTGCAATGTATGGCCGACAACGGGGCTTCGTATCAGATAAAGACCAACGGACGCCCATTCGCCCTGCGCGTAAGCACCGACTCGGTGGCGCACGTCTTTGTCGAAGTGGTCGACGAGGATGGCAATCTTGTTCGTCAGGCCGACAACGAGGTGGTGCTCAACATCCGTGGTGCCCGTCTCTTAGGCATGGAAAACGGCAACATCATGGACACTTCTGTGGCGGGAAGGCGACAGGCCAACCGTCTGCGGACATACGGCGGACGGCTCGTAGCCTATTTCCGCCCCGACGAACGTGCCGACAACATCACCATACAGGCCTCCGCGTCGCTACTGCAACCAGACAATATCACCTGGAAAGCCCGTCCATGAACACTTCACGTTTGCTCCTTGTCTGCCTGCTGGCTGTAATCGCATGCACCGGCATCAACGCACAGCGAAAGCTCGTGGCCATTGACGTGGACAGCGCCGCCCCCGTTGCGGGAGCCAGCGTGACCACCAACGGCGGCTACTTCGTGACCGATTCCGTCGGCCATTTCGCCGTGCCCGACACCTGCAAGCTGCTGTTCATCACCCACATGAACTACGAGAACCGGCTGGTCAAGCTCAACGAGGTGCGCGACACCGTGTTCCTGATTTCCAAGGAGCTGAACCTGCGCGAGGTCGTGGTCTTCGGCACCGGCCCCGAGGACGAAAAAATCAAGAAACTGAACGAAAGCCTGCGCATCAACAAGCAGGAGGCTGCACTGCTCAACGCCAACCCCAACGGAAACCTGTTCGGACTGCTGAGTTACCTGGTGCCACGCCGGTGGCTGAAAAACAAGAAAGCAGAACGGCGCAAACAGCTGGCAAAGATTCTGGAAGAATACTAAAAAGATTGTAACCAATAACTGACATGCAGAAGAAACTTTATTTGGGCATCATCACCCTGACCGCATCCCTTGCAACGGCCAACGCGCAGACGGGCAAGGAGTGGGACGACCCCAAGACAACGAGCGTGAACCGAGAGCAGGCCCACACCACGGCACTGCCCATGACCACTGAGGCCGACGCCATGAAGAACGACATGACGCTGGCACCCCATTACCAGTCGCTTGACGGCAAGTGGAAGTTCTATTGGGTGGGCAAGCCCGAGAATGCCACCGCAGCCATGTGTGCCAAGGACTACAACGACGCAGCCTGGACCAACATCGACGTGCCCAGCAGCTGGCAGGTGTGGGGGCTGAACAACGGCAAGTCGTGGGACAAACCGCTCTATTGCAATGTAGCCTATCCCTTCTCGTTCAACGAACAGACCTACAGCGTCATGGCCGATCGGCCGGGATGGTTCACCTACAACAACAACATGCCCAACCCCGTAGGCACCTACCGCCGCCATGTCAACATCACCGCCGACTGTCTGGCAGGCCATGACATCTTCGTGCGCTTCAACGGTGTGGGCCACGGATTCTACCTCTGGGTGAACGGGCAGCGCGTGGGCTACAGCGAGGACTCGTACCTGCCTGCTGAGTTCAACATCACCCCATACCTCGTAGAGGACGACAACACGCTGGCACTACAGGTGTACCGATTCACCAGCGGCTCGTTCCTGGAGTGTCAGGACTACTGGCGACTGACGGGCATTCAGCGCCACTGCTTCCTCTACGCCGCTCCGAAGGTGCGCATCGCAGACTACTTCTTCACCACCGACCTGGACAACAATTATAAGAACGCGAAGGCAAACGTCAAGGTGACCGTAGACGGCATGGACATCACGGGCAACGGCATCGTCGAAGCAAAGATTCTGGACAACGGTCAGATGATCGCCACTGGTGAGACTGGCGTAGGCAACGGTACGGGTAGTATAGACATGAACGTGACCGCACCACGCCTATGGAGCGCCGAAACACCTAACCTCTACGACCTCGTACTGACGCTGAAGGACGACAAAGGCCATGTGTACGACATCCGGGGCTCGAAGGTGGGCTTCCGCGAGGTGGGCATCCGCAGCGACGGTGCGCTCATCATCAACGGACGGCGCATGGTGTTCCACGGCGTAAACCGCCATGACTTCTCGCCCGCCAACGGCCGCGCCATCACGGCGGAGGAGATGGAGGAGGACATCCGTACCATGAAGCGACTCAACATCAACGCCGTACGAACCTCACACTATCCCAACGACCCCGTTTTCTATGACCTGTGCGACAAGTATGGCCTCTACGTGCTGGCCGAGGCCGACGTGGAATGCCATGCCCACCAGAAGCTGTCCTCGCTGCAGCTGTTCCGTCCGGCCATGGTCGAACGCTCTGAGAACCAAGTGCGGTGGCTGCGCAACCACGTCAGCATCTTTATCTGGTCGTTCGGCAACGAGAGCGGTGGCGGCGAGAACTTCAAGTACGTTGCACAAGCCATCAAGCAGTTAGACAAGACCCGACTGACCCACTACGAAGGCAACAGCGACTATGCCGATGTCTCGTCATCGATGTACGGCTCATACGAAAACATCAAATGGATCGGCTCTTCACGCCAAGGACAAAGCGGACAGAAGCCACACATACAGTGTGAAAACTCTCACTCCATGGGCAACTCCATGGGCAATGTGCGCGAAATGTTCAACCTCTATGAGCACTATCCTTGCCTCACGGGCGAATTCATCTGGGACTTCAAGGACCAGGGACTGCTTACCAAGGCCAGTGGCGGCAAGGAATACTGGGCCTACGGCGGCGACTTCGGCGACAACCCCAACGACGGCAACTTCTGCATCAACGGCCTGGTACGTCCCGACTGGAGCCTCACCTCGAAGTCCTACAACACAAAGAAGGTCTATCAGCCGCTTGAGTGGCACCCCATCAAGGGCAAGCCCACGCAGTTCCGCATGAAGAACAAGATGGCCTTCCTGCCTTCCTCGACATACGACGTGCGCTATGAGGTACAGGACGAAGAGGGCAACATCCTTGCTGGCGGCACTATTGCCAAGGACGTTGCTGCCGGCGACAGTACCACACTCACCATCAACGACATCAGTTCTGTACTGACTTCTGCCCCAGCCGACCAGGAGGTCTTCGTGAAGTTCACTGCCACGCAGAAAGAAGCTACGCTTTGGGCCGACGCAGGCTATGTGGTGGCCGAGGAAAAGCTTCCCGTGAAGGCAGCAAAGCACCCCATGTACGACCTCACCCACTTGCAGGACTGCGAATCGCTTAGCGTGACTGACGGCAGCACCATCACCGTGCAGAACAGCCACTTCAAGGCTTTGTTCTCCAAGACCCAAGGCACGCTGACCGGCCTCACCGTGGATGGCGTTTCGATGATCAGCAAGCCGCTGCTGCTCAATGTTTTCCGTCTGCCTACCGACAACGACGGCCGACAGGCAGAAAGCTGGGACAACATGGGGTTGCGCAAGCTATCGGTAAAGGGAACTGCCGCCGACATATCGACCTCTGCCGACGGCAAGACCGCCACCATCACGCTGACCAGCGTCTACACCGGCAAGAACGGCACATCCTTCAAGGTAAGCCTCTCCTTCCTCGTCTGCGCCGACGCCACCATCATGGTCAACTCGCAGGTTACGCCTGCCATTACCGACGTCGTCATTCCAAAACTGGGCTTCCGCTTTGAGATGCCATCGGCCATGGAGCAGCTGCAGTGGTTCGGACGCGGTCCGTGGGACAGCTACCGCGACCGCAAGGAGGCCTGCCTGCCTGCCATCTACCAGAGCACCGTCAGCGACCAGCGCGAGGACTACATCAAGCCGCAGGAGCACGGCACCAAGCAGGAGGTGCGCTGGCTGTCGCTGCGCAATGCCGACGGACAGGGACTGCTGCTCGTAGCTCCCGACCAGATGGCTGCATCGGCCGTGCACTTCCGTCCCGAAGACAACTACACCGACCGCAACAACCGCTCCAAGCACACCTATCAGTTCAAGACCTGTGCCACCACCGTAGTCTCGCTCGATGCCGCCACACGCGGACTAGGCAATGCCTCGTGCGGACCCGACGTGCTGGCTTGCTACGAGCTGCGCGCCCAAAATGTGGCCTTCCGCTTCCTCATCATCCCGCTCGACAAGGAAGCCAGTGCCGCCACACTGGCCCGCGTCGATATTCCCGTCTGTCAGCCCGTGAGCTGCGAGCGCCTGTCCAACGGCCGCATCAAGCTCACCACGCCCACTGCCGGTGCTACCATCTATTACAGCATCAACGGCAGCGAGCCTGCGAAATACACTTCCACCATCCTGCATAACGACGCCTGCACCGTGACCGCCTATTGCGAGAAAGACGGACTGCTGCCCAGCGGACGGATGTCGTTCGACCTGGACCTCTATGTGAACAAGAGCGCCTGGAAGGTAGTGAATGCCGACAGCTACCAGAGCGGCAATGAGGCACGCCTGGCCATCGACGGCAACAACAACACCTTCTGGCACACGGCCTGGGGAGCCAACGAACCACAGCACCCCCACACGCTCGTCATCGACATGGCCCAGAACTATCAGGTCACCGCCTTTACCTATCTGGCCCGACAGGACGGTACGGAAAACGGCATGGTCAAGGCCTACGAGGTCTACCTGAGCACCGACGGACAATCATGGGGACAGCCCGTGGCTTCAGGAGAATTCAAGAAGACCACATCGCTGCAAACCGTCAAGCTGAAGACTGCGACCACAGCCCGCTACCTGAAGTTCGTAGCCAAGAGCGAGGTCAACGGAAAGGCCTGGACATCGGCTGCCGAAGTGGGCATCGAGGCTGCCAGTGCCACTGGCATCGTCAGCCCCAGTGCCGACAACGTCCGGCCTTCGGCCTCCAGCGCCCAGCCAGTCTTCGACTTGCAAGGACGCCCCGCAGGCAGCCAGGCCCGCCGCGGACTCTATGTCAAGGGCGGGAAGAAAATTGCCGTGAAATAACCATTGGTAGTGCTGCCACTGCCTGCCACAAACAAATAGCATTGCGCTTATCTGCATATCCGCTTCTGTGAATTAGACTGTCCGTTGGAGTAGTCGTCCTGGTGGATATACATACCGCGATGCGGACGGGTTGTGCGCTGTCCGTTGGGACGATAGTAGTTGGGGCGCATCACGGTTTGAACCGACTGATTGCTTTTCGGACTAATGACTGCAGTATTGCCATCGCTGTAGTCTTACCTTCCAGTGTCTCCAAACGCGGAGCCATCTTAATCTGCTCCATGGTCGAAAAGCCCACGGGACTCACCACATTGAACAACAGCCACCTCTGCATGAACTGCTGAAAGATCCCACCCGCCGTGACGAGGGCTTTGCCGAGGGCTTTTTTGTGTCTTTTCCGGAGTTTCCTTGAGCGAAGCGAAAAACTTTGCCGAGGGCTTTTCGTTAAACATTGCAACTTTTTCAGCGCGATGGCGATTAATTTACAGAATATTTCGTATCTTCGCGGCGTAATTCATAAACGACGCTATTATGGCAAAGTACTTAGACCCGAAAGCCGACCTGACTTTCAAGAAGATATTCGGCGAGCATCCTGACCTGGTAATCAGTCTGCTCAATGCCTTGCTTCCGTTAGACGAAGGCAAGACGATTACCGATATTGAGTATCTGCCCGCAGAGATGGCACCCGACCAACCCCTGCGCAAGAACAGCATCGTGGATGTTCAATGCAAGGACGTTACAGGACGTCCATTCATTGTTGAAATGCAGATGGAGTGGACTACAGCCTTCAAGCAGCGCGTACTGTTCAACGCCTCGAAAGCATATGTTCGTCAGTTGGGCAAGAGCAAGAAGTACCACCTGCTGCAGCCCGTCTATTCGCTGAGCCTTGTCAACGACATTTTCGAGCCTGACATGCCCGACTTTTACCACTACTATCGTATGGTACACGAGGAGCACACCGATAAAGTCATCGACGGCCTTAATCTCGTGTTTGTTGAACTGCCGAAGTTCAAGCCTCAGACTATTAGTGAAAAGAAAATGCAAGTTCTTTGGCTCCGTTTCCTCACTGAAATTGACGAGAACACTCGCGAAGTACCTGAGGAATTGTTAGAAAGCCCCGAAGTGAAACGGGCCATCGAGGTCGTTGAAGAGTCTGCATACAGCGATGCTGAATTAGCAGCCTATGACAAGTTCTGGGACACCATCCGTGTAGAACAGGCTTTCGTGGACGAGGCGAAAATCCGCTATAACCTCGGTATTCAGGAGACCAAGCGTGAAAACGCTCGTCGCATGAAGGTCGACGGCATGACGGTGGAACTGATTGCAAAATACACCGGCCTCACTGCCGAGGAAATCGAGAGGCTGTAAGAATAACGAAAACGAACGACAATAGCGGATAGCCCGGCATCGGCACTATCCGCTTTTTCAATCAAACGACCGACTGATTTATGGAACAGAAATTCAGCAATAACAGTATTGACCTTCAGGTGCTGCGTGAGTTTTGCGAGCGTGAGGGTGAGGCGGTGTCTTACCGCAAGGGTGATC
>Ga0247611_10011614_pt1 | contig 10135 bp, 7 predicted proteins | sample 177DNAGHGhighgp2_FD_192422 | JGI IMG/M metagenome (GOLD analysis project Ga0247611, IMG submission 192422) | Sheep rumen microbial communities from Palmerston North, Manawatu-Wanganui, New Zealand - 1770 DNA GHGhigh gp2 | ecosystem: Host-associated > Mammals > Digestive system > Stomach > Rumen ... | reverse complement strand
TGCCTCATCACATGGATGCTTTTGATGATGCAATAGCTCGCAGCCTCGAACGGACAGCCGTGGTTCGTATCACATTGACCGAACCACCCGTCGGTAAGTGCAAGCAACTGACGGAGCAGTGAGAACCTGCTCCCACCGCCCATCGATGGCCCTGCCGCCAGTACCGCCGTGTCGGGATCACTTCGTTACCGAGAGTGCCTCATCGGACTGTCTGTACGCATCGAGACCTCACACGCACGGCTCGCCTTGTCGCTGGCACATCAGGTCTCGCTACGCTCGATTTGATGCACGCTCCTCAATCAAGCCCAGCGTTCTCGCTACGCTCGGAGGTATCGATGCTGCCAGCCCCATGGCACACTCGTCCACTACGTCCATCTTGGCACGTCGGCTAAGGCTCCAGGAGACAAGCCAACCACGTCTGCATGCTGCAAACATGGTTGTCTTGAAGGGCAAACGCGCGTCCATAGGTAAGGCCGACTTGGCCGAGCGCAACGCTTCGCGGTGCGCCCGCCAGGTCGACAGCGTCGCTTCGCACCGCACGATGGACAAGTCAGACCATTACGCCCGTGACACGGTGGGCATCTACATGCCTCCCAATATCACCTGGTGGTCACTCATAATCCTTGCTATCGCCATGGTGTCTGCCTGAGTGATGTACAAGAAGCCCAGATAACTATAAAACATGTGAATAACCAACTTGAGGAGGCCTCTCGTGTGAGTTGCCTCCTTTTCCAATTCATATTTGAAAGCATTGACGCTTCTGTTTGTACATCTTCTTGATTACTTTCTTTCAACAGCGGAATTATAAAAGCAATTGTGGCCAAGGTGATGACCAATGTTCTTATATTCCTATCAATACTTCCAAAATAGAAAGGAAACAAACAACGTACATTTATTATGATTAACAATATTTAACTGCATAATGAACACATGATTTTGAGGAAAATGTAATTTTGTTGAGTTATATTAAAAAATAATAAGAGTTATGAGTTTTATAATTAAATGGACTCTCGTGTGGATTGTTTTGCTAGGTATCTTTGCATATAATTGTACTTATGCAGGGAAAAATTTTCAAGGCAGATCAACAACCATAGGTTTTTTATTATCGATATTTGGCGCTATAGGATATTTAGCATTCTTTGCTTTTATAATTTGGAGCTTTTTCCAATTCGTATGGTGGAAACCAATCTTAGCATTCGTTGTTTCAATAGTATTAGGCGGATCTTTTGGATTATTTTCAAATAATCTCACCGTCAAGGCTATCTCAACAATTATCTCAATAATTGCAGTACCTATTTTCATAATATTGTCTTTGATTGGCTTGCTTCAATAGTTTACTGCAACAGACTGATACGTAATTAAATCTGGGTTACTCTCTAAATGAAGAGTGTGAATTAAAATGAAACAAGACTCACACTTTTATATATTTATGTGCTCATAGGATTTCCCCCGATGGCGATGGGCCGTTCCGCTCCGTCTGCGTCCGCTCCGAATGACTGACTTATCGGCTGGAGAGTGCCTGGTCAGGCTCACTGGCCGCGCCGACACCCCGCACAGCCGGCTGCTGCGGTCATTGACTTCGTCTTCTTCCTCCTTGCAAGGCAGAGGGCATGCAAGCTTGCCTTCTGCTCTTGCTTCGTTCGTCAGTTCCCGTTTCGCACTGCACTTCGCTGCGGCATCGATAGTGCAACACCTGCGGTTCAAGGCGGTCTGCTGACGGCGGGTGCGGGTGCGCACCCGGCTCGCTGCACTGGTATCGGGCTCGTCCTTCCTCCTCAACCCGATCCTGACGTTACGCAAGCCCGATGCTCAATCTTAGATTGCCCCGCAACGCCTGCATCCCGCCTGGCACTCACAATGACTCCACTCATCTTGTGCCTCCACTTCATTCCCTCTACGCCCCGCTGTTTTCGCTGCGCTCGGAGGTATCGGTGCTGCCAGCCCCATGGCACACTCGTCCACTGTGTTCATCCTGGCACAGCGCCACAGGCTCAAAGTCATAAAACAATAATATTATGGATGGGATTGCAACGGGGTGGGGGACAAAGAAAAACGGAGGTCGTTGTTATCAACAACCTCCGCTTTTATTCACTGTGTCCAAGATGAGGACATTAATATGATACCTATTGTTTTCGGGATTTCGATAATGATATTAACTTATCTGAAAATCAGTAAATTACAAATGTAGTGATATTGTAAAATAACATTAAAATATCTTAAATATCGGCTATCGGTGCAATTTCGGTGCAGAAACTGATATGTTAAATTCGAGATTTGAACTACAATATTGAACTTATAACCAGTTGTTTATAAAAACAACTGGTAGCAAGAAATAATGTTAAAAATTTGCATTAACGTTAGAAATTGATTATCTTTGTGGCTGAATAAACCAAAACACATTGAAAATCATGGCAGTTATCTATCTTCGTCTATCAAAAAGACACAACGAACTCAACCGGAATGAGATCATTATGACCTTCAGGCAAGGCTCCACGATATATCAACGGGCTGGAACGGGTATTTTCATTCTCGACAAGCCCAATTACTGGGACGGCGAGAAGATGGTATTGCGTGCCCGTTCGATGACCGAAGAGGTAAAGTACCATCGCGAAATGAAGCATAAACTCGAAGACTTGTGTTCTGCTGTCAACCGAGCCTGGGAAGAAACCGACAGGAGCAGGATCAGCCCAACCTGGCTCAAGGACGTGATAGCGCAATTCAATGCGTCGGCAGTGGAAGATGATGAACTCATTGGAGAGCCCGATCGAGAAACGGTGACATCCACCTTCCCTCAGTTTGTGGCAAGTCGCCGCGTGTCCATGTATCGTGAGAAACACTTCTGGACGATGTGGCGCATGCTGCGCAGGTATGAGCTGCTGCAGGGAACCACTTTTGACTTTGAGACCTTCTCACATAAAGACCTAGAAGGCTTCAGGTCTTTCCTTATCAACGAACATGAGTATTGGGTTCGTGATAGGGAAACCAAAAAGATGAAATGCACCAATCGCAACTACCTTAGAGCGTTTGAACAAGTAAACGAAGAATGTCAGAAACTAGGACGGAAGATTGAGAGCCGTTGTCCAGAGCCCCGTAGCAAGAATACGTTGAATAACATTCTACTGATTCTTAAGTCCTATTGGCTCTGGTGCATGAAAGAGGGTTATGCTGATCGCAACCCCTTCCATAAGTTCACGATTGATAACGCTGAATATGGCACCCCCTTCTATATTTCCCAAGAGGAACGTCTCCAGTTGGAGGCAGCTCCTCTTGAAGGCATGGTTGCCTTGCAGCGGGATATCTTTGTGTTCCAAAGCTACGTTGGTTGTCGCGTCGGTGATCTGTACAAGTTCACCTATGATAACATCGTGGATGGCTGCCTCAAATACACTCCGCGCAAGACCAAGGACAACAACCCGGTTCTTGTCGAGGTGCCACTCGTGTCGAAGGCGCAGAAACTCATTGAGAAGTATTATGACCCGCAACGAGGCACCTTGTTCCCATTCATCAGCCAGCAGAAGTACAACGTGTACATCAAGAAAGCGTTTCAAGAGGCAGGCTTGAATCGCAGGGTGGCAGTGCTCAATCCACAAACCCGCCAGTATGAGATGAAACCATTGTACGAAGTGGCCACGAGCCACATGGCCAGAAGAACGTTCACCGGCATAGCCTACGGCCTCGTCCAGGATCCCAATATCATCGCATCGATGACAGGCCATGTCGAAGGAAGCAAGGCCTTCAACCGCTACCGCAAGATCGACATGAGCGTCAAGAAATCATTGATGGACCAGCTTGAAAAATGAGAGTCAACGGTGTAGGTAGATGCGACTTCAAATAAAGGGTGCAAACTTATAATATGTAAGGGGAAGATGCCACGAACATGCTAGCGTCTTATATCAATTATTGAGAATAATGGCAGAATTGATCATATCGCACGTTTAATCTTGCCAAAGTATTCATACAGGAAAATAGGAAAAGCATTTAGCACAGCTACTTCCGTTTTTTCCGTATTCACATATTTGGTGACTTGACAAGTAAATATATTAATTTGTGAAATAGAATCCTTTATTATAGGATAAGCGTATATGCCGTTGCAAATATAGTTTGCTTTTTTCACATTTTGTTCTTTTAAAAAGAACCAATTGTCACGTACCGAAATGTATTCTTCTTTAGTCGTTGTTTCATCTTTCAATACAATCCAATCAAGTGAAGGATATGCAGAAAAAGCAGCAGCCAATCCTTTGAATTCACGACACTCGTCTCTTGTTACTGAATAAGTATAATAGTTTTTATCTGGCAACTCTTTTGTATATCGAATAGACTCAATCATCGGGTAGTTAATATATAGTTTTCCTCGGTCCGTTTCATCTTTGAACAAAGATAGCATTTCCATTACCTGACTGTTTATTTCTTCAACAGACAGATGCTTATGGTGAAAATCATAGTCGAAGAAGAGGTATATTTCTGAAAAGTCAGAAGAACATTCAACCTCAACTAGAGGGTTGTCTTTCACAGATGTAAATCGCTCTTTCATAATGGAAACGATATCACCGTCATCTCCATACTTTTCAAGTTCTTTGTACAAATCATAAAGGTTATTCCCAAAAGAACATACTATACGGTTATTATCTCTTGGGAAATATAAACGTTCTAACGTGCGAAAGAGGTAAGGCTCTCTTTCTTCACCTTCAAATACAAATAGAATCATACTCGGAATGCGTTACCGCGGAAAAGTTTCTCAATATTATGTCCGAAACGTAATTCTTTCTCAGTACATTCGTTCAAAGGTTTAATCTTGTTGTCTCCAATAATGAAATTACAGTCAGGACGTAATAAGTCATTAGTCATAAGATATGTATTATGTGATGACATAAACACTTGACAATCCAGTTTGAATAGCTGTTTGCATACTTCAAAAGCTAGTTTAAAATGGTAGAAAGCATCAAATTCATCAATGAAAACAAAAGACGATGAACTGGATTTCATCTCTTTCATCCATACATAAAGCAATTGTAACGACTTCGTTCCTGTTGATGCAATACTTATGAACGGCAGTCTGTTACCATCAATATCACAAAAGAGTATTTTATCACCTTCGTTTGGTTTCACAAAATGAAACTCTTGTCCGCTTACTTTTTCAAGAAAATTAGTGAAGTCTCCTACAAGATTGTTTTGAATTATATAGGAATCAAGTTCTATATTATTTGTCTCCAATCCGATAAACTCACGACTTTCGAGACATTTGAACCAAAGCATAGAGTTGACAAATTGCAAAAGCTTTACGATATAATGATCTTGAGGCATCGGGAAGGATGCTGTCAAGAAAGAAATAACCGAAGCTCCGTTGACACTATGTATAAAATTGTTTTTAACAGTCTCATCAACTTTAAACTGTGTTTCGTCAATCTCAAAACTTTCTTTGTCCTGTTTGAATACTTGATGCTTATTTATTCGAAGCGTTTCTGTGAGAAGAAGCCCTGCGTGATTCTTAGAATAGAAGTATTCGATGGTATCATCTCCCAACATAAAAGTGTATTCAAACGAAACAGGTAAATCTGTTTTGCCGGCATAGGTATAGTTGTTAAGATAATCTGTTTTTTTCCATTTAATGGTTAAATGATAAACAATATCAAATAGAGCAAGGCCAAAATTTGATTTACCTATACCGTTTGGGCCATAAATAATACCATTCTTAATGATGCCATTCTTAATGACTTCTGGTTGAAAAGAGTAATTATTAGGTTTTGACAAATCCCATTCGATGCGTTTGGAAAACCCTCGGAAATTGGTAACAGCAAACTTTGTTAACATAATTCGTTGATTTTTATATGTTTACTTGATTTCGGTTGCAAAGTTACAAATATTTTTTGAATTGCCGTAATTTTCTTACGGGAAAAAAGCTGTTTCTGTTCTCCGACTGGTAAGCGAAATAACATGAGCATATAATGGAGTCCATTAATGAAATCGTGAGAAAATAGTGACAACTAGATAGTGAACCTTTTTTGGTTAGTAATACCTTATAAAAAAATGACTTGGTTTCTTCTGGTACCATGTTTTTATTAGCCCTTGACTTGGTGCAATCTGGACGCAACCGCTTGCAGGAAGAATCTGCCATGTTGCCCCTGAAAAACAAGTTAAGCATACTTGACCTTGTCCTGCGATGGCTATGTGTTCCCCACCTGCAAAGGCAGGGCACACTTACCGAGAAGGATCCACCGCAAGGTAGCTTATCTACTGTATAGTGGAACCCATGTGAGACGTATAAATTTTATACACATCAAAGTCTCTGATACTAGAAAGATTTGTTTATTAGCACTGCTATTTCATTTTGGTGATGTTTAAAATCGTTTTTCATTGATTCTAGTAAATGAGATTGTATGAATTTTTTACATTTTAATTTGCAACTTATGGCTTGGCCAACTTGAATAGTATAAGAACAGGTGAACACTTTGTCGTTATATTTATACAAGTGGTATATGGGCTTTTCTTTGTCGATTAACGTATCATAGTATGGATATGAAAGTCCTGCTGAATTATATCCAAATCCATGGATGTGTTTTGCAGAACAATTGGAAACTGCAAATTGCATTAATCCTCCTCCAAGAGAATGTCCATATACGTTAATCGGAGCATCTTCTAGACCTTTTTTTCGTAGTTTGCCGTGCCAAACACATTGTATAACTCCAATGGCTTCGACATAGGCACTTGAAAAAGAGCCGATAAATTGATATATGTCTGTCAACCAATGTCTAATGCTGTGCGAGTTTGTTCCTGAAAACCCAATAATTATTTCATATCGATTATTTGCACGCTCTTTTATTCCAATATAACCATTGAAATTGTCTTGTAGATGAAACTTGCCATTTATATCTGCAAATCCTGATTGTTTGAAATTTAATCGATATCGTATAAGCCGTGTGACAAGTTTTCGTGGCTTTGGTATATGAGTTGTCTTCTGTTTGTTTTTAGGGTCATTGTAAGCTAAATCTGCATATTTGATACCTTGATACAACTTATCACGAACAATATTTTCTAACTTATTGGATGTGACCCATGTAATATTTTGTGTATTTTTAGATCTATTATTCTTTAGTCTTTTTTTTAAAGACTTGCTGATTCGTTTGCCGATCAGTTTAAACACTTGTTTAAATGGTTGTAGGAAGCGTCTACTAATTAAACACTTATTTGAAAACAATGATTTCACATATTGAGAGTCACTTATCTCAAGTTGTTTAAGGCCTTGTTCAAAAAGATGCTTTTTCGTTTTCTCTTTAAAAGTAATTGACGGCATATATAGCTCTAATAACAGTCTTGTTTGCTTTACAGTTTGGTGGATATAAAACAAGCCGTGGGTCGTTAGCTTATGTTGAGTAGTAAATGTGTTAATCCACAGGCTTATATGTTGTTTGATTTCCAAAATTCTATCGGTATCGTGCGTTTGGTCTTCATCAAATACAATGACACGATTCACTTTGTTATAATAGTCACGTACTGATCCCAAATAAGAATCCACAAATTCCACATCATTTGATAACTGGATATCAAGTTCAAGCCCTTTGCGGATCAAAGGAATCCCGAACTGTTGTATGGTATCAACATGAGTTTTATAATACTCATCCAAATAAGAAGAATGCGGCTCTATGTATGATACAAATAACCTTTCAATATATTCGGCAATGCTTTTAAGCTCATCATTATTTTGTTGGTTTTGGAAAAATTCAAACATAATGAAATAGTTTTTGATTATCGAATTTGAATGATTAAGCAGAAGAAAGAGAGATACTTTGTATTGCTATTCCAATTCTTTTAGGCCAAGGGATTTCAGATACTCGTATGTGCCGTCGTAGTATTCGGGAAGGCGTGTGGAGTCCTCAGGGAAACCATCGGCAGTCATGCGATTGTTGCCTGTGGGAACGCAGATGACGATGCCCTGACGGGCACGGGTCAAGAGAACTCGGTAGGCGTTAAGCATATACTTCTGGTTCTCTACATTATTCTCTGGATTCCATTTGTTTTTGCCGTTGAATTTGAAATACGACCACTGCTTGTCATTGCATCGCATGTCGGCATCCCATAAGACGCAGGCATAATCCAACTCCAGGCCTTGCACTTGGATCTCGGTTGCTGCATCTTCAAGATAGTTCGATGAGCGGATGTCAGTCTTGTCCTCAAGGAACCAATGAACTGCGTTCTCGTCTCCTTGAGCAAGAATGTTTACCGCTAATGGCTTGAAACGTGCAGCTACCTTTGTTACCAGGATGCCGGTCTGCTGTGTGCCTCGGGCCATCTTTCTCAACCATGCCCTAGCCTTGTCCATGTCACGAGTGAGAACGATAGGATAATTGCGCCTGGACACATCTTGATAGAGCGATGCTGCATCTTGTGAGAATGACAGCAACGAATGAACGAATGCCGATAGCGTTTCTGCTCTAAATGACCGCAAGCTGACTGCGAGATGAAGCGCATCAACAAAAGTGACCCTAGGGTTCTCCTTCAGCATCTCGTTCACCTGGCCTTCAGCGTATTCAGGATCGGTCAATTTATCAGAGATGTAGATATCCCAATGCTTGAAGGATTTGTTCAGCGCCTTGATCCACTCTGCTATACCGGCTTCACCTGTATTGATCTCTTGACCACCACCCACCAGGCAGATGATCACGGCCCAGTCTTCACGCTGGTCAAGAGACCAGATGAGGAACTCGGCTTCTGACATTGGGAAATTAGGGACCTTGAGTTTGTTGCCGTAGGTGCCGCCTCTCTTCAGATAGTTTGCGATGCGTTGGTGAGTCCAGCTGCGCTGTGCCTCGTCAAAGATGGCCACATGTTCCACCTCACCATAGCCAGTTGCCACTTGTTTAACGGCTTTGTCTGGATCAATCTCAACGATACCATTCTCAACAGGATTCTTGATCTTGGCCAGCATATTGTCGCGGTAACGGTGGATGATCTGTATAAACTCGCTCACCTCTCGACGGGAGTCAGAGAGATTCTTTCGTTCTCCGCGTTCCCTGCACTTAATCTGGTTGTCTTTCGCTAAGGCCTCGGTCAGCACAGCAACCAGTGGGCCATTGCCTGAAAGATAGACAGCCCCATTTTCCTTGTCAAGCTCTCCGTCTTTATAGGTCTGCTTGATGGCAACGTCAAGCCCAACCAACGTCTTGCCGGCACCAGGAACTCCTGTCACAAAACATATGCTCTTCTGCTTATTCTCCTTGCTTTGCTGTATGATTTGCAGGAGATAGTTGATTGTGGTGTCTGTCGAAACCTTGTCAGCCTCGTGCCGGGTAATTTCTTCCACCGAATGGTTCTCATAGAGCGTGCGAGCTGCCTCGATGATGGTTGGTGTAGGAGTATAGGGACTGATTACCCAATTCTCAATCACTTCGGCCTCGGAGTTTGCGCCAGCGTGTTCCAACACTTTAATAAGCAACTCCTGAAGTTTTTCTCCACCTGAAATCAATGTATTATAGATCTCATCATCATAGACCGATGGCTGAAAAACCGATGTGGCCTTTTTGTAATTCGTAGGGATAAGGATAGGAACTATTACCCTATCATGACTGAAACGATGGAAATTCTTCAGATCAAGGGCATAATCCATCACCTGCTCAATATCTGCCTGCAATGCGTCCTTCTGGCCAACCTTGAATTCAAGGCAGAAGATGATGCCACGCAGCAGCAGTACAACGTCTATGCGTTTCCCCAACCTGGGAATATCATACTCAAAGATAATCTGCGATCTCTCATTTTTCCATGGTTCCAATACATGCTGCAGTAATACAATCTCTCCCATCCAAGCATCATCTGTGGTCGTGAGAGCGTCACCATGATAATTATTGTGCAACGCCCCAAGAATTGCTAGCGGCGCTGTCCCTATAAACTCATGGAAAGAAGCAGTATATAGACATCGGTTCGGCATAATGACTACAGCATTTATACCCTTTGCGAGGATATTTCTATGCAAAGGTCGCAAATATTATTGAACTGTGCAAACGCTTCAACTAAATCTCTTGTTATCAAACTCAAGGGCTTAGCCAATCAAACTGTTATTATTTGTTCTATTATTGTACTATTTCCAATAAAATGATGTAAATTTGCCGTGTGGTTGCTATAGCTTGCTATAGCAGCAGCAAATTCC
>Ga0247611_10011613_pt1 | contig 10135 bp, 20 predicted proteins | sample 177DNAGHGhighgp2_FD_192422 | JGI IMG/M metagenome (GOLD analysis project Ga0247611, IMG submission 192422) | Sheep rumen microbial communities from Palmerston North, Manawatu-Wanganui, New Zealand - 1770 DNA GHGhigh gp2 | ecosystem: Host-associated > Mammals > Digestive system > Stomach > Rumen... | reverse complement strand
AATCGCAGAGAAGTCTGACCGTTTTGCCGTTTGCCCTTGCCTTGTTTATTTCCTTTTCCGCTTTAAGGAATGAGAATGTGTGGCATAAACATTCAACAACCTTGTTATTAAGCGTAGTAACAACATAATACATTAGTCGTTACTCTTGTTGTGGGACTTAGGGAGGAAACTCCACACGATGTAAGCGATAAGTGCGATGAGTGCCGCCTGCCACGCTTCCCACGCTCCGATAGCACCGAGCTTGCAAAGTGCCCACATAACGATTGCTGTTGCTCCGAAACATACACCATAGCCAATAGCAATGGCAATGATGAAAATGAGGCAACCTGCTCCGACCATTTTTCCTGTTGAATACTTATTTCTCATAATAAATTCCTTTCTGGTTTTCTGGACTGTCCTTGTCCTTTACTGTAACTATATTATACCACATAGAGGGGTAAATGTCAATAGTCATATTGCACAAAGTTTGGCGGCGAATTTTGTATAGTTTGACGAATAGTTTTGTAACCTTTTTCTACCGTTATAACGGTAAGAATTTATGAACAAAGTAAAAAGAAAAAACGGAGCAGGGGAGCTGCTCCGCTTTAGTGCTTTAGCGTACAACAACGTACTCATTGCCCTCGCTTGTGTAGACATTGCCGTCATTGTAGCAGTAAGCGTGGTTGTTGTCAACCTTGATATAACGCTTGCCGTCGTGTGTGAACTGCGTACCGATAGCGACTTCCTTAAACGGTGTACCGTCGTGAAGCACATAGTCGGGAACTGCCTTGCCGTTTGCCCTTGCATAAGCGATTGCAAGACCTGTTGCAAGGTCGAAAACATCAGTCGGATTGCACTTAGCAACGCCAATCTTAGGCTTGTCGGTATCGAGATACACGACAGAAACCTGTCTGCCGACAGCGATAGCACCGACAGTTGTGGGGTTGGCTGCTTCTGCCGCCATAAGTGCAGTTACCATTGCAGAAATCCACTCATTCTTCTTTCTCATTGTACTCATAATAATACTCCTTTTCTCCGCTTTGCGGACTTAAAATTTATTCAGTCGGGGTACTTTCTCCGTTCCCCTTACTGTACTTATATTATATCACATCTTGATTGATTTGTCAAGAGTTTTTTGAAAAATTTATTTTTTAACTAATTCATATTTGTGTAACAAATAATAACCGTTATAACGGTAATAAATTATGAACGGGCGGCAAACCGCCCATTCTTTTATAATACTATTGTTTCAAGATTTAACTTATATCCTAACTGTCTCATTGTCTCCTTTGCACTTTCTTCTTTGTCATAAGAGATAATCGAACTTGTTATTTTCGCATTGCTTTTGTATATAATCTCTATCTTGTTTTTGTCACGAGTGACCGCCTTAATACTATCAATAGCGACTACTACATCACTATTAAAAAGAATAAACTTATGAACAAAAACGTCCTGTGTCTGTACTTCCTTTTCCTTTGACTTCCTCTTAAATAACATAACAATCATTTCCTTTCTAACTGAAACTCATAACGGAACTGTACAAAGTCAGTTTCCTTTTTACACCACGGACAGTACATTGTCTTAATATGTCCGTCAGGCGTTCTTCTCGCACTGGATTTGTATGCAGTCATAATTGCATTACATTCAGTACACTTAAAACGTCTCTCTGTTACATCTCTCTTTCTCACGATAAACACGCTCCTTATGCTTATTCTTGCTTTCCTTTCGGGTTAGGGGGTTGATAGACCAAGTGTTACGGAACTGCTTGTAATACTCTCTGCGTTCCTTTTTGGTCATAGTTTTCAACTCTTTCATCGGGGTATCACCTTTCCTTTCTGTAACTATATTATATCACAAGTAGGGGTAAATGTCAAGCAAAACATTTTCAACAAAGTGGGGTGAGTTTTGGTGAAAATGACGAAAACATTTACTGGGGTTGTCGTAATAATTTTGTAACAACTTTCTACCGTTACAACGGCAAGAAATTATGAACAAAGTTTTAATGAGGAGCAGGCGGCTTTCGCCGCCCGTTGTTTACAGTGATACGTTTATGTAAAAGATTTGTGGTAATGTGTTAAAGATGTTGGTAGTAAGAGACTGATTGAAAAATGGTGCGAATAAGTTAAAGAATGTATCTGACTCTTTTCTTTTCTCTGCAATGATTTGGTTAATATCATTGAAAGAATAAACGCTGTTATCTTCTTCATCATTGAGAATGAGAATGTTCATACATACGATTTTGGTATTGTCATCAATCTCCCATACATAGTTGAGAAGCACTTCTTCATCTCGTTCATCTTCTAACCACGCACAATAGAGTTTCTCAAATTCCTGAGAAGTGAGTTTGTAACCGTAAACAAAACCGTGAATGTTATTCATAAAATCAATTCCTTTCATTAGGACTTCTGTCCTTTACTGTAATTATATTATATCACAAAAGAAATGATTTGTCAAGTGTTTTCTAAAAATTTTTTCTTTTAACTTTGTAACAATATTCTGCCGTTATAACGGTAATAAATTATGAACAAAGTGTGGGGCGGTGAACCGCCCCGACTATCACTCTACCTTGACAACATCTTTTGCGATTTGTGTTTTGATTGGTCTGCGATTATCGTCAATCGCAACCGCCCACTTGCCTGTCATACCGTTTCTTGTATCAGGAAGCCAACCGATGAAAGTGAGAATGTGATTTTTGTTAATAGAACTAATAAACTTGTTACCGTTTACGAGTTCCTCTCTCGGAATGGAAAGTGTGTAGTCAGGTATAACCTCATTGTTGTATTTTGCCCACGCAATAGCCACGCCGACACGAACGCTGAATACCTCTCCCATACGGCATTTTGCAGTAGCCGAACGCTTTGAAGCAGTATTGAAAATTGTTGTTTCTCTTGTGATGAGGTCGCAGTGAATGAAGAAATTGCCGATATATGCGTTCAGATAAGTGAGCATATAGTTTTTCTTGTCCTGAAGTTTAAGGCTCATATCTGTCCACGGTCTACGCTTTTCAGGAAGTATCTGAGAGAAGCTGTCAAGTCTGCTGTCAATCCACGCATTAAAATCCTTTTTATCCATAATCAATTCCTTTCTGGTGTTAGGGATTTTCCTTTCCCTTTTCTGATTATATTATACCACAAAATGCAGCTCTTGTCAAGTAGAAAACTCAGCTCATTTTGTAGCTCCTTTTGTGCAAAATGCACAGCTCATTGCAGCTCACAGCTCCGCTGAGAGATACAGCCCACAGCTCCGCCGCAGGTCACAGGTCGCAGGGCATAGCTCCGCCGAGGACTATTTCAACGCTTTAGTCCCCTAAAGTTCATTCCTTTTACAAGGGCATTATACCACACCATTGTGATAGCCGTGTGATAGAAATGTGAAAATTATGTGAAAATTTTCATTTAACTTATTCATAATCTATTCACATCTTTCTCCCGTTATAACGGTGAAAAGTTATGAACAAAATATGAACACGTTAATAAATAAAACAAGGGCGGATTTCTCCGCCCTTTGCTTTACAGTGTTGCGTCTGCGATTCTTACAACCACAATGCCGTTTGGTGTACCGAGAGTATAAACATAGTCGCCGTCCTCTGCAATACCCCAGTTGCTCATTTCGTGGTATCTGAAACCGAGTTTGAAAAGATACTGAATAAGGTAGATGAAAATGTGCTGATTCTTTTTGTTCTTGATAACATCAATAATAACCGTGCTACCTCTTTTCTGTGTGGTGATTCTACTATCAATAGTAAAATCCTCAATGAAAGTGTTTGCTACCTCAAAAGCCATTGCCATATTTGCGTTCATAAAACACAACTCCTTTTAATTTATTCGGGGTATTCTTTCCCCACTATTATTGTACCACATTTCAAGGAAAATGTCAACCCATTTCAGAAAAGTTTTTATTTTAATTTATTCATAGTCTTGTAACTATTTTATACCGTTATAACGGTGAGAATTTATGAACGAAATGTGAACAAAATGTGGCGGTCATTTCTGACCGCCGTTCATTTTACATTTCGACCTCACCCTCACCGACAATTCTTTTCATATCATAATAACATAAGTCGGGAGCGTACTCTTTGAGAAAATAGCCGATTTGCTTTCTTGTAGTTGCTGAATAAGTACCTGTACACTCAACAAAGCGGCGACCGTTGCGGTTAATGATAAAGATAACGGCTGTGCTGTATGATACAAAGCAAGTTGTATCACCGTTAATCTCAACGTGGCACTGTGCATAGGGATGATTTCTTAAATTTCTTTTCATAATAGACACCTCATTATAAAATATAGTATGTAGTGGTTCGGGAGCCGTTCTCCCTCTCTCACTATATATATTATACCACATTGCAAGCGGTTTGTCTATTGGCAAAATGCACAAAGTTTGAGTGTTGAAACTGTGCAGTTTGACGGCGGCGATGTTCATAGTCTGTTCACATTTTCCTGCCGTTATAACGGTGAGAATTTATGAACAAAATATGAACGGGCGGATTTCTCCGCCCGCCCTGTTTTATACTTTGCGTTCCCATTCATCAATCATACGCTCTGCATCAATGCGGCGTTCACATCTGTACTGAATACGCTCTGTACCATCGGGGACAAAAGTCCAAGTACGCCATTTATCGTGAATAGGTGCGGACTTGTTCTCATAAGGGAAAAACCATACAGTCCAACTTTCCTTGCCGTGTGACGGTGCAATGAGTTCATATTCGCCGTGTTTACCTCTTGTATGATAGATAACATCACCGCAAAAAGCCTCTTTTGTGTACTCTCTGTTCATAAAACACACTACCTTTACTATTAGATTTGAGATATTCCCTATCTCTATAATACTATTATAGCACATTTTATATAGTTTGTCAATACCCTTTTTGAAATTTTTATTTTTTAACTTATTCATAATTTCTTAATAAATCTTTCCCGTTATAACGGTGAGAATATGTGAACGAAATATGAATAAGTTAAGGGAGCGAACTTAATCGCTCCCCTTTTGTTAATTCTTTTTCTTTTCCTCCTCTCTCATTGCCTGCATATCAGCACGGGCGGCTTTTCTTGCCTGTGCCCTCTCCCATAAAGAACGCATATAATTTCTGAACTCGTCCTTTGTCAGTCCGTATGTGCCTTTTCTGTTTCTTACCATTACCATAGTAAACAACTCCTTTTAGTTAAATAAGATATTAAATATATTCCAATCCGCATAAATCGGATTTGGTGTTGTGTTGTGTAAGTCGGTATCAATGACGCTTGCTACTAACCATATAATGCAAAGCCAACCCATTGCACCGATGATGAACTCCACTAAATGCTTTTTGTTTAATCTTCTTCTCATTGTTCTGCACTCCATTCTATAAGTCGGGGATTGTATTTCTTTTTCCCTCTATATATATAATACCACATTTCAAGCCAAAAGTCAAGTAAAACATTTTCAACAATTTTATTCTTTTTATGTGCAACCTGCACAACTGCCTGTTCATATTCTGTTCATATTTATTTGCCGTTATAACGGTTAGAATTTATGAACAAAATATGAACAAGAAAGCGGTCTTTCGACCGCTTCCCCTTATGCGTTCATATATGTGTTCAAATGGTCTATTGCCGATTCAAGCCACATATTGTCTTTAGTGCTGTGCCACATCTGACATTCTTCTAAAAAGCCCTCAACAACATTCCGCTGTTCTCTTGTCAGACGTTCTGTGCGGTTTACTATCTCACATACTGCCTTGACATACTGACAAGCATTATCAACTTCTAACTGCGGAGTAAGGCACACGAGCATAAGTTCTACCATTGTTAAATTTTTCATTAAATCAAGTCCTTTCATTAGGGAGTATCTCCCTTTACTATATATATTATAACATAGGGCGGCGGATTTGTCAATACCTTTTTGAAAAGTTTTTCATTTAATCAATTCATATTTTCGTAATAAGTTTATTCCGTTATAACGGTGATAAATTGTGAACAAAATGTTAAGAGAAAACGGCGATTACTCGCCGCTTTCCTCTCCGAAAATAGCCTTGACTGTATCGGTGCTGTATGTGTACTGCATTTGATATTCCCATTTTGGCTGTTTGTCTGCGTGAAAAGTAAATGTTTTAAGTGCCTGATTTATGTCATATATTTCCTGTTTAACTACTCGTCTTTCTTTTCTTAAATCTGTTAGCCGCTTGACTGCCTTTGCTCTCTGCGGTGCATTAAGCATTTCAAATTCAAGTAAATGTAAAACCTCTTGTATCTGTCTTTCAAGTTTAGAGTGTATCGGTTTTAGTTCTTCTAACCTTGCAATCATATCCGTTTGAATTTGGCAAAGTCGCTTTGTGTACTCGTTAATATGTGTGATGTTTCCATTGGTTAATTCTTTCATCAAAATCAAGTCCTTTCAGTTGGGGAGTATATCCCTTTGATACTATTATTATACTACATAATGGGGTATTTGTCAATAGGGTAGATACATTTTTGTAGAAATACACAAAATCCTGCGGCACGGTAACTTTTATTTGTGCAAAGTTTCTAAACGTGGGTAAACTTTTATTTGTAAAATGAAAAAACTTTTTTAACACTTTGTTCATAATTTCGCAATAAGTTTTTTCCGTTATAACGGTGAGAAATTATGAACAGAATGTGAACGACAGACGGCGACTATTGCCGCCGTCCGTCTTTATAATGAAGTGTGTTTTGAAGATTTCATTTTTCTGTTACCATAAGTCCGCTTGCACGAATGGTATTATAAATACCGTCAAGAACCTTTGCAAGTTCCTTTTTGGTCATACGCTCTGTAATGTCTGCACAACCGCCTGCACTGTTTGTTGTCTTACACAGACGATAGCCGCCGTATGCCTTCTGAATGAAATACTTGTTAGAAGTAAGACCAAGTGCATAGTTGATGTTCTCCACCTTGATATTAAGAATGTCCTGTGTGATTGCGTTCATAAATAAACAACTCCTATTCATTATATAATGTAAAGGCGAACTGCTTCAACGGTGTGTTTACGTTCCTTTCCCTTTCCTTTACTATAACCATTATACCACAATATAATATAAATGTCAATACCTATGAGTGTAGAAGATTATTAACAATCTGGCGGCGAAATTGTGCAACCTGACGAATGGTTGTTCATAGTCTGTTCATATTTATTTCCCGTTATAACGGTTAGAATATGTGAATGAAATATGAATAAGTAAAAAGGGTGAACTTAATCACCCTTGATACTTGCGAACGGCGGCTCACTTTTGACTGTCGTTCCCTCTCCGAATGTTGCAACCGCATCGGCTAAAGCCTCGTCGTATGTGTCGCCCTCATAATATTCTGTTGCATACTCTTTACCCTGTGGAGTGGTGACTATCCACCACCCCAACCACTTTTTGCCGTCCATTATGCCCACCCCTCAAACACCTTTGAAATCAGTTTACCGTGGTCACGTTCCATAACGGAAAGTTCGTGCTTACTGTAACCTCTTACAATAGAGACACAACCGTCTGCGAATGTGTAGCGATACCATTTAACCTTTTTCATTTAATCAAGTCCTTTCATTAGGGGTTTATCCCCTTTACTATATATATTATATCACATCAAAAGGGGTTTGTCAAGTCATAATAACTTTTTTCTACATATTGCATAAAGAAATATAAATTGCAAATAGATTTATGTGCAATATAGACAAGGGTATATTATATTCATATATAGATATATATAATAATATATTGTTGTGCAAATTCTACAAAAACATTTATAATAAATGGGGTGGAGCTGTTCAAAATGACGGAGCAGGAGCAGCTCGGAGCAGCTCGCAAACTCAGCTAAAGATTTACAGGTTAGGGGTAGCTAACAGGTCACGGCTCGCAGGTCACAGCTCGCTTTAACGCTGTAAAGTGGGAAAAACATTTTAGCACTTTAATATGCTAAAGCGGTACACTTTAACGCTTTACCACTTTAGGGGTTTAGCACTTTAGCGTGTGAAAGTGGAAAAAGTTTTAACTTGTTCATAATTTCGTAACAACTTTTCACCGTTATAACGGTGAAAATTTATGAACAAACTATGAACGGAATGGGGTACGTTTGTTCATAAATTGTTCACAACTTTTCACCGTTATTGTTTGGTAAAATGAAAAAACTTTATTCACATTTTGTTCATAACTTTTCACCGTTCGGGGTATGACTAAACAAAAAGGAACGGGATTTTTTATCAATCCCGTTCCCGATTTTTCAGAAAAGTTTGTTTATTCCTTCTTCATTTTTCTGAATTTCTAACCAAACTTTTTGCACATAGTAGCGGTCTGTAAAATCAGTTAACTTTTCAAGTAAGATTTTAACCGCCGTTTCAGTTTCACACGAACATTTTTGATATTCCGTGTAAAGTGCTGTATAAAATTCAGTTTCCATAGTTTCCCACATTGCAATGCAAAGAACTGTATTAAAAAGCCTATTTGCTATGCTGTGAGCCTGTTTGCTATATATGCCGTTATCCTCTAACCACGTTTCAAGGGCATTTATATCAACTTCTGCCTGTGTGTCCTGTGTGTAGTGACCGCCTGAAATAGCGTCTTTGTCATATGACTTATTGATTGATACTGTCAAGCCGTTGTCTGTGAGTTTCAGTCTAAAGTCAATATCAAGAACCTCTGCTCCATTTTCTCTGTGATATGTGTAAAAGCTGTTTGTCTGCTCTATTCCCTGATATGACTGCATAACCTCTGTAAAGCTGATAACCTGTGCTGTGAGCTTGTTGTTTAATTTAACCATATTCATAATGATACCTCTTTCTTTAAGTTAATTGATTTACTTGTTTGGTGTGGTGTGGGAACAAGTCCCACACCCTTGCTATTCCTTACCAAATCGAACAGTAGCTAAACTGTTCACTGTGGACTCTCTCAATCCACACACTGCCGAACTCGTCAGGCATTTCCTCTTGAATGATGTTTTCCAGCTCAGCTCTCCAAGCATTGAACAGTCTGCAAGCCGTCTCGTTCTCGTCGTCAAAGTCTGGATATTCATACACTTCCTGTGTAGCTCTCTGCTCATCGCCTAACTCGTCACGCACCATTGCAACATAATGTCTTGTTCTCATAATTATTCTCCTTTTCGTTAATTCAGTTAGCTTATTCGGTTTGGTCTTGCAAGAGCCTTTCGGCTCTTGCTTGACCTCTGGACGATTGAGCTTTACAGCTCAATCTGTCCATTAGCGAACTTGATTTCGATGTGTTCATCTTCAATGTCAATTCCTCTGTGGTGTTCGTCCCAGTCCTCACCCTGAATGCAGTATTCAAGAGCATAACCTCTGTTTTTCTGGTTCTTGACTGTCAGCATATACTCTCTTGCTTCTTCAAATTCCGCTGCTGGTATCAGCTCAGGCTCTCTATTGCCAAGCTGTGCAATGTGGAAGTTTTTCAGCATTTTTGCACTTGCATTCAGTCTGATATGCTTTTTGTTGTTGACGTTCTTTTTCTTTTTGCCGAGAACATCAATTTTGTATGCCTTATTTGCGGGCGACAGCTCCTCAAATGCAAGATTGCACATTTCGAGAAGTTCATCTTTGGTCACAAGAATGGTTGCAACGTCCTTTTTGCTGTTGTAGTAATAGCCGATAAGATACAGCTCTACACCGAGTTTTTTTGCGTACTTTGCACAGTACATTCTAATAGCGAAGTTGGTCTTTTTGTTCATAAGAACACGCTCCTTACTTTAGCCGACTAAAGCGGCTGATATTTTCAGTTTCGGGCTTTTCCGTTTCCCTTACTGTAATTACATTATAGCACACTATAACAGAATTGTCAATAGCTTTTTAATAATTTTTCGCCGTTGCAATGTAAAAAAACAGTGTTGAAAACTCTTGCTTTTTGTGCAAATTGACAACACCGCCGAATGTGGGGCGGTATATACAGTCTGTAATATTTGCGGCAGACTATACGGGGGGTAGAATAGAATTCGAGCTGGAGATGAAATCTCCAGACCCCCGGGTCAGCTTCCAAATTTTCATGGAGCAAAATTTTGAACATGTCCCTGTCCGGGGATATCCCCTTATCTCCCGGAGACCAAGACCCCTCTGCTTGACTTTCTCTCAAATCTGTGTTATAATTTAATCAATGGAGGTGAGGTAGAAAATGCCTATGAGATTTAAACTTGACTTTAATCTTGAAACCTCCCAAGAAAGACTTTAGTACCTCAAGGA
>Ga0247611_10011612_pt1 | contig 10136 bp, 17 predicted proteins | sample 177DNAGHGhighgp2_FD_192422 | JGI IMG/M metagenome (GOLD analysis project Ga0247611, IMG submission 192422) | Sheep rumen microbial communities from Palmerston North, Manawatu-Wanganui, New Zealand - 1770 DNA GHGhigh gp2 | ecosystem: Host-associated > Mammals > Digestive system > Stomach > Rumen... | reverse complement strand
CCGTAGCTCAGTTGGTAGAGCACGTGACTTTTAATCACGGTGTCGCGGGTCCGATCCCCGCCGGGCGCACATGCCAGCATGGCGGAATGGCAGACGCAGGAGACTCAAAATCTCCCGGGAGCAATCCCATGAGGGTTCAAGTCCCCCTGCTGGCACCACTTGGAAAAACAAAATGAAAAAAGCACTGACGACAATTCTTGCGCTGTTGACGATTCTTTCATATGCCACACAGATTATGTGGGTTGGAATAGATGAAAATGCGTTGGTGCATATAAACAACAGCGCGCTGTCTATAAGCGATTGGATAACTACTCTGCAGTGTGCACCTGAAGATGTTGGGGCTCGAATAAGGGTCGGTGACATGGCCATGCCTGCTGGATATGAAGATCCACCGGATCAACAGCCTCCATGCGTAGTCTTCGACGAAGATGTGTCAGAGTTCGGCGTTGTAGTCACTGACACATACGGAGAGACTACAGTGATGTATGCTGACTGGCAACCGATACGTCTAGACAATGTCGACAAGTCAGCGATTGTGTACTATGAAATAGGATACTGGGACGAGAACTTGGACTGGGAATTCGTAACTGTTGCAACTGCAGCAGATACGCTTGATAATCTATGGAATCAGCACACGTATAAGGCTGGCACGTTACTTCCTCCTGCAGAGACTCCATGGAAGCCTAGCGACTACTACGCGATACCTGAGTCGAGTCCTTCGATCTTGGCAATACTTGGAACTTTGTTTCTTTTGAAAAGGAGAAAACCGTGACGATCGATGAAATCATCGAAGATCTGGAGAGGCAATGCAAGTTCGAGTTTCCGAACAAGGTGCTAGGAGACGCGAGCGGAGTACTTGCACAAAAACTAAAGACTGCCATCCAGGAAGAGCGCAAGCAGAAAGAGAAGAGGAAGTTCAAGGACGATCTTGCAGCCAGGGTTACACTGGTCAGCGCTTTCAGATACGCGCTTGGTCGTAAAACATATGCAGTTAGAGACGTCCAGGAAACCATATGCGACAACATTGATATTCTTCCGGTGCCAATGCTACAAACTATGAAGAACGAGTTGGATATGTACATGGAGGATAGCGATGATGCACAATGGATACTGTTTGAAAATTACTTGACAAACGAGATCGAGAGAAGGAAAGACAGTGAACAAAACACAAAAGAAAAAGCTGATCGAGCTGTCGATGGACCTGGAGGGACAGAAGCAGGCCCTCATGAGGCTTGAGAACGCAATCGGTACCAAGCAGCTGGAGATCGATAATCTTGCGATCCAGGCGAGATGCTGGCACAAGCTCAAGGTTCTTGGCAAGTACTACAATACGCATATCGATAGCATTACGACTATCTACGAGCACGCCGTTAACAACAAGTACCTGGCGTTCCTGGACGAGATCACGGCCGTCATCAAGGACGGGAAGGAATATCGTACGATCACGATCGATGGCGACTGCAGCAATATCTTCAAGAACGGCGACTTCGAGCTGGCTAGGACATATCGCAAGTACTCGAGCCGCGAGCCGAAGGATACTCTCACGAAGCTTAGCAGCATGACTGTGACTACATATGGAAAGGTCGTCGGATTCATACGTGCTAAGCTTCACCGTTATATAAACGGCAACATCGAGTACTTCGAGATCGATCCGCCATGGCTGTAAGGTATCTGATCGTGGAGTGCATAACGTACTCCAGCGAGTTCGTCGGAGAGGTCAACGCGGTTTCAGGCCCGTATACCACGAGGAAGGGGCTTGACGACGCGTGGGAGGAGCTCCAGGAGAAATACAAGAACGACGAGGATGCGGACGTTGGAGACTATGAGATCTGCATAGAGAACGGCCAGAACGGCCGATCTACGATAACCTGGGTTGAGTTCGAGGAATAGAATAAAGTCCCAGTAGCTCAGCTGGACAGAGCAGCAGTTTCCTAAACTGCGGGTCGGAGGTTCGAATCCTCTCTGGGACACCATTTTTAAAGACGATGGAAGTCAAGAAACGCAATGAAGAGCTTGAAGAGCTTCTAGGACCTGGTGGACAGCTGAACGCAGACATCTATGCTGCCATCCTTAAGATATGGCAGGCGCAGCCGACTACCGAAGAGCCCGATGACAAGCTGCTTAAAGAGCTTGACGATGCACTCAACCGCTATCTCAAATATGCAATTGAATATGACCGTCTGAATAGGACTGACCTGTCAAAAGAGAACGGTTCTGAACACCAAGGGCATGTGGCGGAATGGCAGACGCACATGACTTAGGATCATGCGGGGAAACCCGTGCGGGTTCGACTCCCGCCTTGCCCACCATTTTAAAGGATGGAAATGACGATACTTCTAAGCGTGATTGCGTATCTCATCACTGGTCTGGCCGTCATAGGCTTGTTCCTGTGGTGGAGCGACAATCGAAGAGTGTTGCACCTGCTCGGCTTTGCGCTGGCATGGCCAGCCATCCTGCTGATGCTGGTTGCAATGACGGTGTACGACTTGGCAAACGAAGACTCTAAGGAGCTGGAAGAATGGGATTAGACATGTACCTTGGTCGCGTCCCTGCCGGGCTAGTAGACGATGACAAGATCATTGCCGAGCTTAGTGCAGAAGATGACGACGAAAACGACGCAAACGAGGACGTAGAAGGAGCGGAGATACGCAAAGCTATCGATCTTATAGAAAACAACGAGATCGCATACTGGCGTAAGTTCAATGCTCTTCATCACTGGCTTGTCGAGCACATAATGAATGGCATAGACAAGTGTCAGCCATCGAGACCAATATCGAAACCAGAGTTCATACTGTTACAGCATACGCTGCAGAAAGCTCACGACACATTCAGACAATACGTGGATTTCGACAGTGACGCAGCAAAGGAAGCTTACATTAAAGAGGTAGTTCCTGGTGTAGATGACGAAGCAGAATATAACTGGAGCTTCGAGATCGATCCAGACTCTGAAGTTGCTCACAAGTTGGACGAGATTTTGCCTCCGTCGGAAGGGTTTTTCTTTGGATCGCAAATGTACTCGTGGTGGTACTATGTAGACGTAGACAGAGCTCTTAATGTAGTAAAAGAAATACTCGACAGAGACGACTTTGGTCTGTACGAGTACAGATACTTGGCGAGCTGGTAATATGGAAACGGATTGGGCCGACGTCGTCAAGACGGCAATCATGGTTGCAGGGCTATGTTTTGTCATCTGGATAACAAACAAGGACGACTGAAATGAAACTTAACATAATCTCGGATATTCACAGAAACAACCTCAAGGCTGGAAAGGTCGTGTGGGAAACATGGGATCCTGATAAGCTTGAACCTGCCGATTATCTTGTGGTCGCAGGAGACCTTGGACTTAAGAACACATGGGACAAGGTATACAAGGAGCTGAAGGAGAAGACGTCAGATAAATTCAAGGACGTACTCGCTATCGAGGGCAACCACGACCTATGGGGAAACAACACTGTCCTTAGGTTTGCACATCCTGAAAAGGCGCCTAAAGCGAAGGACGCCAAGTACATCGATGTCGTCGACGGAGATGTTGCGATATTCGGAGTATCTACGTGGGCGCCTCTAGATATAAACGACCGTGACGGGTGGATTGTTGAACGTGGCATGAACGACTTCAATTGGATCAAGGGATGGTCTGCAAAGACTCAAACCGAATACTTCAGGGAATGCTGCAAGTGGATCCACGACAAGTACAAGGAATATGAAGGAAAGAAGCGAGTCATCGTAACGCACACAGGTCCTCGCAAGGAACTTATATCGGATCGATACGCCGACGAGATATCTGCAGATGGAAAGTATTTCGGATTAAATGCGACATACTGCGTGTGCGACGACTCGTTTGCTGATCTGAAGCCAGACCTCTGGATCTGGGGACACTCGCACGGATTCGACGACCAGACGATCGACGGCGTACGATACATACGCAACGCAGTTGGCTACCATGGCATGACGTGGGGATATCCTGACAAATACCCTGAAATAATCGACACATCCCACTGGTACAACACGGTAGTAGAAGTCTGATGCATGACGTAGCTTCGATAGTCATAGCCGTAGTGCTGTGTCTCGTAGCGGTGCTGTTCATAACAGGCTGCGACGGCAAGGATCATAGAAAGTAGTTGACTTGCTCGGTCTTTGTGTTATCTTGCCAAGCAGTTCTATCACTCTAGAGTAGCACAGTTGGTAGTTGCAGGGGACTGTTAATCCTCAGGTCGCTGGTTCGAGTCCAGCCTCTGGAGCCATCATACGGGGTCTGCGCATAACGGTTGGTGCGCCTGCTTTGCAAGCAGGTTTCAATGGGTTCGACTCCCATAGACTCCAAATAAGCACCACTGGCCTAGCGGCTGGGTCCTAGCCTTCCAAGCTAGTCAGTCGGGTTCGACTCCCGAGTGGTGCTCCATCTTGAAATCAGAGAGCTGCTGTGCTTTAATTTGTATGCAGGAGGGCATTAAGAATGACCGCATTTGAACTAGGATTCATCTCAAAATGTGCTGAATATGGATTAGACGGAAGACAGGTACTAAAGTCTGCCGCTTACTGGGGAGATTTATCTGCAGATGATCACTTCTTACCAGGATGGACAATGCATCCTGTAGAGAGAGGACAATACCTAGAGCAACTGTGGGATGATCACCTCAAAGGAAATTCAGATCCAACTATAACAAGAGATCAATGGGTAGCTATGCGTCAGTTGTCAAAAGGCACATACAATCCACCTTCAGCAGCAAAACAACCAACAAAAATTCCAGGACAATCTACGGTTACAGCGGATCTTCCTGAATCACCTCCAGCTGCGGTGAAGGATGAGCTGCCCGATCCTCCTCCAGCCGTGGTGAAGTCAACGCTACCAGGGAATGGCCAAGGACCGAGTACTCAAAACAGCGGTATGGTTCAGAAAACATGGGCTGAAACGAACGCAGCTAGAACAGGTGGTCCAGTTGAAGAGCGCGAATTATCATTTACAGACGACGATTAAAGTCGAAAAGACAAGCAGGTTTACACCTTAACCGGTCCGGCGTCGAGGCAGTCGCCACGTAATCTGGTCAACGTTCGAGTCGTTGGCCGGATCGGTTTTTCATTTTCAAACAAGCCAATGGAAGACGCAAGAAGGATAAGATTCGGTCTTGCAGAGGAATATGCGAAAGCATTTCGCGATGCATACTTTGATGAACAAAGCATCAGAGATCGCAGTGGGATTTTCAGCAGACAGTCGATATACGGAATCATGGCAGACGTTAGATACATACTAGGATGTCCATCCAAATCGTTGGGCATATTCATGCACAAAGCCAACGACGACAAAGACGACAACCTATACTGCGTAAAAATCCTGCCAGACATGTTCTGGTACAGATCAGTCGATGATGCTGAACACGAGCTCGATCGCATCAAATCACTGCTTGACGAAAGAAGAATCGAAATCATGGAAAAACAAAAGAATGAAAAACATCAATAGATGGTCGTATGAACGGAACATGTGCGAAATAAATTCGTTTCGTTCTACTCTGTTCGATAACTTGCTTAGATTTGGCCAGAAGGATCCTAATCGAATCATATCCATAGATATCGACAACGAGATCAGCAAGAAAATCGTAGTAGAATCGAATAACAACGTCACAAGTGTGGATATCTGCGGAATGTATATGTTTGCAAACGACTCACGCTGGTGCGCACATCAAATAAACCTGGCGTGCAAAAAGATAAGTGACGACAAAAACGATCAAAGATACAGCCGGTGGAACGAAGCTTCCCACAAAGAGCTGTGCGTCGAGTTTCGCATGAACACTCCTAGGAGCAGATGCTTCCCTTAAAACAAAACCGCATAAAGCTATAACTTCTTGAGGATGCACAGCATTCTCGTAGTCCCGTCCTTTCTTAGCTTTGGCGGGATTCCACAAACACAAACTAAGGTGTAAAACAACAAACAAAACAAAAACCATAAGCCATGGCTACGAAGAAAAAGGGTTACCGCCCGTTCCACAACCACAACAACAACCACTACGGAACCAGGCCGTGCGAGTTCATCCCGGACGAAGGACCGGCGCAATGCGCCATGCTCTTCGAATCGCCCGACGGCGACCTTGGTTTCTCGGCGGTCAGGTTTTACAAGACCACCGACGAATACGGCAAGACGAAAGACCAATATATGGCTTCCGACGAAGCCGAGCCGCTTCGTGGATTCATCTGCACGAAATCTCGCACCGAGGACTACTCGGTCCACGAGATTCGTCTGGTGCCCCCGAAGCTCCGCATGGTCTTCAAGAACGAGAGAGACTGCGACGGGAAGAAAAACCCGTTGAAGGTCTCTATCGTCTCAGGTCCGTGTATCGTCACCGTCCCGTCTGTCGTGTATCACTGCCAGAACTGCGGAGACGTCATCAAGACTTCCCGCGAATTCCTGGAAAAGAACACGAACGAAAAAGTGGTCACGCTGGAAATGGATGGCAAGAAGGTCGAACGGCGCATTCGTGTCGCCAAAGACGACCTTGCCGAAATAAAAGGCATCAAGGATCTCGCATCACACCACTGCCAGTGCATCGTATGCAAGGCAGAGGTCAAAGATGTCAAGCCGAAGTTTTGGACCCTGGACGACGGACGCGTTGTCCATCCGGCCGCAAAGAAGGCTGCGATCGAACTTCTCGAAGAGATCAGGATGATGACCGTGAACGGTGTCGAAACCCCTCCGATGAGCGCGGCCATCCCGCGCATCTCAATCGCAGGCGTACCTTGGGATGAGGCTGTGAAGGCTGGCACGTTTGCACGTGCAAGGCCTCATGTCGACTTCTCGAGGAAACCGCACTGGGTGCTCCAGAATGCGCAAGACCTGCGCAACATGGGGTTCGGAGACTCGAAGCAGAAGCAGAGTTACTGGGGCTTGTTTGGATTCAAGCCACGGGATATCAAGCGTGAAGCTCCGAGGCCAGGAGAAGCTGTCCTGGGCGACATCTATGACTTTAGCGGACTGATCGGGTGAAGTCCGCTAAGAGGGGGTTCGGAGCAATCCGCGCCCCCTCTCTTTTATCTGTTAGCAAACCTTGTCATTTCAACGGTTTATACAAGGATAACTGAAATTGAACATAAGTGCCATCAAAACGACGGTTTTCTGTTGATAACCATGGCACTTGTGTTCAATTTCCGAGCTGTTGATAATTCATAACTGGTTGAAAAAAGCGGACTTGCGACTTATCAACAGGCAAAATCCCTACTGTATAACTGTACAACGTTGGAACTGGACAACGTACAACGTCCAATGTCCAACGTTGAACCGTTAACGGATTGCTGTGCAAAGCACAGATATGCAGGCAAGCCTGCAATGAGACGAGCTCGTCGAGGGGCAAGCCCCTCGAGCTCCCGACCGTTGAACGGCAACCAACGTCCACCATGAAAAAAGCTCTTGACATTGATGGGGCGTTTTACTAAACTGCGCCTCGTTCCGAACAACCAACGCAACAGGAACATGCCCAGTAAAACCACCACCATTAAACCTGCTGAAGTTTCTCGCATGACCTACCGTCGTGCGAAGAAATATTTCGACAAGCTTCCGCAGAACAAGCGTCCTTCGACAGTGGCTGGCAGAAAGACGTTGAGCAGCGTTCCGCGTATCTTCAGCGGAGTCTGCCACGACTGGAACAAGGGCAAGAACAAATCGACTGGCATTGACAATGTCCTGGAGCAGGCCGTCGTATGCAGCGGCTTCGATCTCCAGGCAATCAAGGACAGGATCGTTTCAACCGCCCGTGCTCTTCTTGCAGAGCACGTCAACGATCTTCCCGAGGATGGCGTGATGTACGTGTCTACTATGGCGCATCCTCTCAATCCTACGATTTCAGGAGACGTGCATGTCATAACGTTTCCGTGTGGTACCAAGAAGATTCCCGACCTGCACAGGCTTGAGTTCGGTACGCTCATGCGCATATTGCGCGAGCGGGAGAACAAGTCGTGCAGGACGTTCGGCAAGGAGACCGGTTTGTCGGTCGCCAACATCTGGAATCTGGAAAACGAAAAGACTTCTCCGCGTCTGGACAGCATCGCCAAGTATGTCGGCGGACTGCACCTGAGCGACGACGAGTTCAAGCTCGTCTGCCTCAGGGTCGGACAGCTGGAGAACTTCAACAGGTTCGAGAGGAACGCCGCCAAGAAGAAGCAGATGGCCGGTGCCACCGAGTCCGTGAAGAAGGGGTGGAAGAAGCGCGACAAGCCAGCGTACAGTCTGGAAGACGTTCGCGCGATCATGGAAGAAGGCAAGCTGGAGATGGCAGAGCGATCGGATGCGCCTGCAACTGGAAAAGATGTGAAAGTAAAAACAAATCCAATTGACAGGAGTCATCATGGACAATAAATCAGCATACGACTACGAAAACGAGAATGATAACGACACTGCCGAGACCACTAACTACGCCGGAGCTGTAGCAGCTCCGAAGAAGCGCCATCGCAGGACGAAGGAAGAGTTGCTGAAGGATCCCGTTTACAGGGAGAAGCACGGCCTTCCGCCTCTGGATGCCGAAGAGTATCAGCAGGAGACCGACAAGGAAGCCGCTCCTAGCGTTCGTAGGCGCCGTCGTCGCGTCGAAGAGGAGGAAGTCGAGATCGACGACTCCGAAGCCAAGGAAGAGGCCCCAGAAGGCGAGGAAGAGACTCAGGAGGATCCTCTGGCCGAGGACGAGACCGTCAAGTATGAGGAAGACGCATTCAAGGACTCGGAAGTCATCAGCATCAAGCCGCCGCCAGCTCCGTCGTTCAAGCATATGTACGAGAGCCAGTGGTGCTTCGAGATCTGGGACACCAAGGCAGACCACGAGACCTGCATCCACACCCAGCAGCTGCCAAGCTGGGTGGATACGTACGAGTCGGCATTCGAGGAGACGAAGAAGTACTGCAACAGGCACCTGCGCGAGATCAGCGGCTGCAACGTCGTGATCTTCCAGGTCCATAGCGAATTCCGTCTCTCGATCACACAGGTCACGCTTCAGCAGTAGGAGGAACACATGGATACGATCAAGAATGTTCACTTCTATTATGTAAGGCGAGACAACGGACAGCCGATGGCTACAGTGTGCTTCGCACGTGGTGTCGGAAGCGACGAGAAGTACACGTGGAGCAGAGGCATAGCCATCTGCTCAGACAAGGATCGTTTCGACAAGAAGCGTGGAAAGGCCGTGGCTATCGCACGAGTGCGCAGAGCTAACGGAACATGGAAGAAGTCTATGCCTCTGGCAGAACCTCTTCCAGGCAAGGGCGAGTGCAATCAGATAGCGATCGAGTTCATCAAGCTGGCAAACAACTACGGGCTGGATAACGTCAAGTACAAGTCCGAGTTCAATGTCGAGCTGACTCCTTTCGAAAAGCACATGCTTGAAGACGAGGAGGTGTAGTATGTATACATGGATCAGCAACGTGGTGCACGATGCTTTGCGAGAGGCATATGACTCCATCAAGGACACGTATGACGACCTTAGGAGCTACGGCAACGAGTACAGCAGCAGGACTATTGTCATCGAGTATCCAGATGGTTGGTCTGTAAAGGCTTATACAGACGAACCGATCACCGAGATAGACGATGACGTGGAAGATCCGCCGGATTATCCTTTCTGCGTGGATTTCGAAATAGACGACGAAGACCTTTCAGATGATGAGGAAGCTGGAGACGATTTAGGTCTTGACGCCAGATTCGAGAAACTCAAGCAGAAGTTCAGGTGATGGACAAGATCCCCAAAGAGCTGGACGAGCAGCTGCATAAGCTTGTAAGTCAGTCCGCACTTATGCTTAAGCTCATGCAGGGGACAGACAAGACAAGCGACTTCTACAAGAATCTGCTGCAACGTTTTCGCAAGTGCATAGTCGAAGCATCCAACAGAATGGACACTCTCAGGTATTTCGTATCCGAAGAAGATTACAACGAGATGTTGAAATCGTTGGATTGCAGCTGGGACTCGAGGGCCAAGCGGCTCAAGCTCCCAGACGTGTCAGTCAAGTAGAACCAACGCCCCGGTTAATCCGGGGCGTTTTTATGTAATAACTATTTGGAGGAAGGATTACCGGGTCCGCCTCTGTATGTCAATTTCCTCGCCGGTAAGGGTTAACGTCCAAGGAGGTAGGAGCTACTAATGGACATCAACCCGTTTGACAAGATCCACAAT
>Ga0247611_10011611_pt1 | contig 10136 bp, 10 predicted proteins | sample 177DNAGHGhighgp2_FD_192422 | JGI IMG/M metagenome (GOLD analysis project Ga0247611, IMG submission 192422) | Sheep rumen microbial communities from Palmerston North, Manawatu-Wanganui, New Zealand - 1770 DNA GHGhigh gp2 | ecosystem: Host-associated > Mammals > Digestive system > Stomach > Rumen... | reverse complement strand
TCTCCGTGTAGGCGACTGGAAGTGCGCCGAGAAAAATGTTCGCGAACTTCTGAAGTCTGACCCGAACGATACGAATTTGCAGATGCACATGGCTGGAATTCTTTTTGAACAGGGCCGTTATAAAGAATGCGTCAGTTACATCGAAACCTTGAATTTTAAACACAAGGATTTAGATTACCTTGTTGAAAAGTCTAAACTTTTGGAACAGGAAATGGCGCAACTGGGCGTTGAAAATTCCATGCATTTCCGGTTGGAATTTGATGGTGGCCCTTCCAAAAAAGATGTGATGGAAGCGCTTGCTGTTTTGGAAGTTGCGTATGATTCGATTAGTAATTTGTTCGATTTTATGCCCGAAAATAACATGTGTTTGGTGCTGTATCAAGATAAAGAATTTCAAGGTATGGGGCCGCGCCCTGATTGGGTTGGCGCCGTGTTTGACGGAAAGCTGCGTGTGCCAGTGAACATGATGGCGTATCGAGAAATTTATCGCCCCGTGTTGTTCCATGAATTGACTCATGCGTTTGTTCGTGCGATGACACATGCGCATGTGCCTTGTTGGATGAACGAAGGAATTGCGCAGATAGTTGATGGCTCGCATAATAACAAAGAACGTCCGGCGGGAGCAAAACCGAGTATTGAATCGCTGAGAAAATCTTTTGTGAAAGAAACGAATACAGAAAAGGCAACGAAACTTTATTGGTACTCTAGACGAATGGTCGAGGAACTTTTGAAGCGTGATGGTGGCGGTTTGGAGGCTTTCCGCAATTTTGCAAAATGTTTGCAGGATTTAAGTGAACTCAAAATGGACGGAGCGTTGCAAAAGTATTACGGAATAACTGCTAAAGATTTGTTGGAATCGATTTAATGAGTGTCGTGGTGGATTGTACGATGGATACTGCAATGAAAAATATTGTAATCTTGGCGACGGGTGGGACCATTGCTGGCGCTGGTGAACAAGGTAAAGATATCGGATACAAGTCGGGGGCGCTTGAAGCGCAGACGTTAATCGATGCAGTGCCGGAGTTGAAAAACGTGGCAAATATTCGTGTGGAGCAAGTTTGCAATATCAATTCGGACGATATCACTTCTGAAATTTGGATTTCGCTTGCTCGGAGAATTAATGTATTGGCGTTGGAGGGGTTCGGAACATCGCACGAGAATGTCGATGGCTTCGTGATTATGCACGGGACCGATACGATGGAAGAAACCGCTTTCTTTTTGAACTTGACGCTTGGTGGTTTTGCTCCGAATGTCGCCGAGAATGTCGCGGAAAACGCCGCCAGAAGTGTCATCCTGAGCGAAGTCGAAGGAGCCAGGAGAAATGTCACCGGAAATGTTGTTTGTGATGCTTCAGGAAATGCAACGGGGAATGTCGCGAAACCCGTGATTTTGACTGGCTCGATGCGCCCAGCAACCGCTGCCGAACCCGACGGCCCCGCGAATCTGCTATTTGCTGTGAAAAGTGCGGTAGAAATGAGTGATTGTGGCGCTGCTGGTCGAGTCATCCTGAGCCAAGGTGAAGGATCCAGGGCTAGTCATTCCGGATTGTCATCCCGGCCTCAGTGCCGGGATCACCGTTTATCGTTTGCGAACAACGTGCCCGTGTTTGTCGCCTTCGCGGGTAAACTCATGGATGCTCGGACGGTGCAGAAAGTCCATGCAAACGCCCTCGACGCCTTCGCCGAAATAAGCAATAGCGGAGTCATCTTGAGCCGAGACGAAAAATCTGGGGCTAGTCAACCAGCGTTGTCATCCCGGACCCCGTTCCGGGATCAGTTTCTTGAACCAACATTCGACATTTCATCTCTGCATTCCCTCCCAAAAGTTTCCGTCCTTTACTTCAACGCTGATGCCGATGCAGAACTGGTGCGCTTTGCAGCGGAACGCTCCGCGGGTCTCGTCATTGCGGGGGCCGGTGCCGGCGAATTTTCGAAGTCATGGGCGCTGGCGATTGCGAATGTAATTGCAGACAAAAACATTCCCGTCGTGATTTCGACGCGAATCAATTGCGGCTCCATTGTGCCAGAGCAATTGCTTGTGTCGGGAACCATCGCTTCTTACGGCTTGCCGCCTGCCAAAGCCGCCGTATTGTTGCGCCTGGCGTTGACCGTCACGAATGATTCGGCCGCCATTCAGGATATGTTTTCATCCCTGTTGCCTATGTCAACCTGACCATTATCTAGGAAAACTATTGTTATGAAATTTCTTATTCAACGCGTTACAAAAGCTCAAGTCGATATCGAAGGTGAAACCGTCGGAAAAATTGACGGCAAAGGATTCCTCGTCTTGATTGGAGTGGGCGAGGGCGATACCCGTGAAATTGCCGACCGTTTTATCAAGAAAATGCTTGCACTCCGCATCTTCGCCGACGAAAACGGAAAGACGAACCTCTCTATCAAAGATGTCGGCGGTTCGCTGCTGCTCGTTTCGCAATTTACGCTTTACGCCAATTGCAATAAGGGCAACCGCCCCACATTCAACGGAGCCGGCAACCCGGCGCTTGCAAATGAACTTTACGAATACATTATTGCGCAGTGCAAAAAAGAAGTTGCCGTCGTTGAAACGGGAAAATTCGGTGCCGATATGCAAGTGAGCCTCGTGAACGACGGCCCATTTACTATAATGCTAGAGTGATTCATCCTACGTCATTCTGACGCCGAAGGCGGAAGACTACTCTGAAGGCGAGTGTTGCAAAAATGAGTGATCTCATTTTTATAACCGAGCCAAGGAGTAGGGGCGTAGCCCCATCCAGTCAAATTTTATTTAGCAAAATGTTTTGGAGTTTTTTATGAAATTTATGCAATTTATGTTGTTGAGTGTTTCGACTCTTTTCATCGCATGTGCAGGTTCGCGTGACGCCGCTCCCGAGGGCGATAACGGCATGGCCGATACCCCTTGCACAGAATGCGGTACGCAAGGTGAAATTGAATTGAAAATCACGGACGAGAAATTCTATCGCGAATGGAACCCCGAAGCCTTTGGCCGTATCGATTCCAATGCAATCGTGGGAGTTTTCCCGGCTCTCAAGGTGACTGCGACTCGCCCGGAAGAATGCAAAATGTGCCACAGCTTTAGTGCCGACGCACTCGATTTTGACCTTGCGCGGGTGGAAGATTCCCTCTTCGCAAAAGTGTTCCCCAAAATGACTCGTGAACTCATGCTTCCGGGAATGCGTGTCCCCGAAGCGGACTCCGCTTATCTTGATACGTTGTCTTTAAAATTGCTTGCCGAAAAGTTTGTCGAAAATAAACGCCTCGATGACGTGACTCCGTGGAAAGAACGCGATGGTGTGGAACAGACTCTCGCTCGCCAACTCCCGTTCGAATTTTCGAATCAGCTGAATGGGATTGCTAGCCGCTATGAGCTCCGTTACCTGACCATCCCTCTGGTGCTCGAAGTGACGATGGATCCCGACCTCGGCAAAAAAGGGGGCTACACCTGGAAAATCGTATGGAGTATGTGGGATGCCCGCTACGGTGAACTGCTATGCCTCACTTATTCTGAATTTACCGCCGTAACGACGACCCGCGTAGCGCCCGAAAAAGAATGGGCTGAACCGTTTGCTTCAAGGCTCTGGAAAATGTTCAGCACCGACGTCGCGCATTTCGAGAATCACTAGAGCGACTACGTCGCAGTTCTGAGTTTTAAGTTACTAGTTACTAGATTGCTTAAATCAAGAAGCATTTTCTCTTAAGTCCACTAGTAACTAGTAGCTAGTAGCTAGTAACTAATTACTATATTCTCCCTCATGAACACTCCATTTTACGTCTTTATGAAGCTTTTGCCGAAAAATGCCGTGAGCCGCATTTTCGGCGCGTTTACGCGTTTGCGTATCCCGTTCTTGAGCAAAATTGCCCGTAACGCTTTTGCGAATTATTATAAGCTGGATATGTCCGAAGCAGAATATCCGCTGAGCCATTACAGGAACATCGGTGAACTTTTTATCCGCAAGCTCAAGCCGGGCATGCGCCCCGTTGCTGATGCCGAAGTCGTGAGCCCTGTCGATGGCGTCCTTTCGCAGACGGGTACGTTCGATGACGATAGCCAAACCTTGATTCAGGCGAAGGGCAAGACTTATACGCTCAAGAGCCTGTTGCGCAGCGAGAAACTTGCTGAACGTTTCAAGGGCGGCGCCTTCGCGACTATTTATCTCGCTCCGTTCAATTACCATCGCATTCACAGTCCTGTCAGTGGTGACCTTGTGCTTTCGAGCTATTGCCCGGGGACACTTTGGCCTGTGAATGCCGGTAGCGTCGAACGAGTCGAAGGCCTTTTCTGCATCAACGAACGCTTGACGAGCCAAATCCGCTTGGCGGATGGTTCCGAGGTCCTGGTAGTCAAGGTGGGCGCAACGAACGTGGGGCGCATTGGCGTTGTGTATAGCGATACCATCATGACGAATGCAGGCAAGCTCCCGCGTGACAGCAAGCGCTTGGACTGGATTCCGAACAAGCAATTTTCATTTGAAAAGGGCGGCGAACTTGGGCGTTTTGAAATGGGCAGTACAGTGATTCTTGTGGTCGATAAGAAGATCCGTGAACGCCATCCAGACTTGTTCAAGTCTCGCGTTGGGCAGGCGGTAAAGGTGGGCGAGGCGCTTTAGTCGCGCTTTGTAAAGGTCTGTCGCGATGGTCTCTGTAAAAAAGTTCATCCACGACGAGCCTTCGCTTTTCAAGGCTTCGAAAGCTTTTGTGGCGTTACTTTATAAGTGCGCCGATCCCGTTGTTTATGTTGCATGCAAAATGCCTGACAAAAACGAGCAAATAGCTTGGACTTTGTTAGGCACGGTCTTGTTTCAAGACCGCTCTTATCCCGATATTTTACGGCTTCTTGCTAAGCTTTACGAGCGGTTTCCGGGCGATAAACTTTGGACATTACCGGTGCCGAAAGCTTCTGAAATAGAAGATGTTGTTGAACGAACTTTCAACAGTCGTAACTGGTCCGTCTTTGAAAATGTTGCTGGAATATTTTGGAGTGTCGGGCTTTTTGTCCGTCGTCATCCAGACCTTGTTGCCTGGGCCCGTGAACGCACTCCCGAAGAAATGTGGCGCGACTTGGGCGAAATCTATTTCATGGGGCGTTCGAACCCGCGACCCAAGGCGTGCGCTGCGGTTTATCGGTTGATTTCTCCTGCTCCGCTTGGGCTAGGACTTGCGTATCGTGACGATTTTAAAATCCCGCCTTTGCCGCTTACGATGGGAGCACGTCGTTTTTTGGCGATACTTGGTCCGGCGAAAGACGGTCGCTTTTCGGAGCTTGAGCCGCACGAAAAGCAGAAACTTGCGAATGACTATTTTGTAGCGCTCTCTCCTGAAAACCCTTATTTTGCGGCCCATTCGCTTCAATTTTTTCTTGAAAACGGAACGGATGGGTTTATTTGTCGTGAATTGACTTCTCGCTGTTCCAAGTGCCCTCTTTATGAGTATTGTAATTACGCGGAGGCTCGCAACCGCAAACCGGATGTGTACTAAATTTTATGTGTATGAATCGACTTGCTGTGAATTTGTTTTCCAAAATGCTTTGCTTGTTGGCCTGCTTCGTTGCTCTCCTTTTCTGTGCCTGCGAAAAAAAAATAGATGAAAATGTGGACTATACGTTGGTTTGCTATAACGATGTATGGCCGATGGATGAAATACATATAAACGAAAGTCCGAACGATGATATCAAGGCTTTGGTTAAACGAATAGATTTACGTTATCCGATGATGGTTGGCGATACGCTGGACGTGTCTATTTTGGAGTTTAAGAGCGACGTTTATGCGTTGGATTATTACATGAATAGTGGACGCTTTCAGGGAATTGTCCCGATTTTGCGTGGGTCGTTCTTGGAACAAAGTATCCGTTCCGGCACAAGAATCTTTATTTTCAAGCATGACAGTTTCCGCCGTTATGAACGCAGCGACCTCGAAAATTACGTGCGTCAATTCCCGAATGCTCGTCATGGCGGATTCCCGCAGGAATTCTTGAGCTTGCCGTTCGAACACCGCGAGCCGGGTCATACATCGATTCAGACAAAGTATTTTATTGGCGTCAAGGCCTATTTTCCGGTGCTTGCGCAAAGCTATCGTGACTCCGACTTGCAGTGGAATGTCGCACGCAGCTGGGACCTTGTCGAAGAAAACGACTTTCTCGCTTGGGGGCGTCAGCTGAACATTGTGCACCCGAAGGGCGTCTATCGCGAAGCCTCGACGCTTTATTTTAATGCGGGCGAGGGCGTGAACGGCATGGCGACAAGACTTCCGGGTGGTCGTGTGGTGGCGGTTTGGGGCTACCTCGACTGGACGGATCTCGAACGCAAGTTCTTTACCGCCAGTGACCGCGTCTATGGAGCCAGGTATTAATTTTTAATTACTATATTCAAATTATGGCTATTGAAAAACTTGCTGAAACTCTATTAGAAAAGCTCCGCTTCATCACGAAAGCGGAAACCGTCATTGGAGACCCTATCCAGGCGGGCGAATCAACTGTTATTCCTGTAAGCCGAGTGTCGGTGGGCTTCGGCTTTGGCGGCCACCAAAACAAGGGCGATACGTCCGCATCTGGCGGTGGTGCTTCTGTCGAACCAGTGGCGTTCCTCGTTATCCGTGGCGACGATGTACGAATCATGCCGATTACCAAGGATAGCTCGCTAGTCTCGAAGGTCATGGAAATTGTCCCCGAGATTGCGAATAAATTCACGTCCAAGAAGCCTGCTGAAGACTAATCTTTTCTTGCGGATTCCTCTCCGGAAGTCTTTGCTGCTTGTCCGGCATTGCTAGAGTCTCTTTAGCGGTCGGATATTTTTTTTGAACTCCAGACGTTGTGGTTTGGAGTTTTTTTTGTGTACTAGGGAAAAATGTAGCGAAAAAGGTGATAAATGGATTTTTTTTGGTCGAAATGGAACTTTTTGTGTCTAAAATTTTTGAGAACATTTTTTCTTGTGATGGAAATCTCAAATTTTTGAAATTTTTTGTAAAAATTGCGTTTTTCTATTGACAATCTCTAAATAAAAGAGTATTTTTCTACATGTAAAGAACGGGAATGACAAACCTTTGGGTGTATATGGATTAGTAATTTTGAGAACATTAAAGGTTCTAATTCATTCTCCAAGTTTCGCAAGGTGAATTGGTGCATTTTGCGAAACGCCCGGCACGGGGTTATACGTGCCACAAAATCCTCCTCCAAGGCGCCGTAATGGCGTACTCCTAACACAAAAAATAGGGCCTCCTCATGAACAATGAGGAGGTCTTTCTTCTTTAATACTTGTGCGCCTTTTTTCGTGCCCCGCTTTTTTTTCATGCCCCGCTCCGACGTCTTTGACTACTTGCAGCTGTGCTGTTTAGTAGTCATGATTCGCGTATGGGGAGGTCATCTCCTTTCCGGGGCATCTCCTTCTTCAAACGAAAAATGCCCCGGCATCTCTGCCGAGGCTTGAATTTGTTTGTGTTGCGAAAGGTCGCATCGAATCGATTAGCCTTAGAACATTGGACTTTCGCTGTCGCTCAAGTTCAAGTTCTTGGTTTTTTGAACTTGGGACTTTCGCTGTCGCTCAAGTCCAAGTTCTTGGGCTAATTACCCAAGAACTTTCTTTTCGAAGTCGCCGAGGCAATCAACGAGGGCCTGAACGCCTTCGACCGGCATCGCGTTGTAGATAGATGCGCGGAAGCCACCCACGGAGCGGTGACCCTTGAGCTGCTGCAGACCGCGGGCCTTAGCGAATTCGAGGAATTCCTTGGCGAGGTCATCGGCCTTGTCGGCAGCGACCACGTCCTTGTTGAACACGAACGGAACGTTCATGATGGAACGGTCTTCCTTAGCAGCGGTACCGACGAACACCTTGGAAGCGTCGAGGGCGCTGTAGAGGAGAGCGGCCTTGCTGCGGTTCACCTTTTCGATAGCTTCCACGCCACCGAATTCCTTGAGCCACTTGAGCGTGCGGTTCATGACATACACAGCGAAAACAGGGGGCGTATTGAACATGTTCTTTGCGTCGATGTGGGTCTGGAAGTTCAGCATGGTAGGAATTGTGCGGTTCACCTTGCCGAGCAAGTCCTTGCGGATGATCGTTACGGTCACGCCAGCGCAGCTGATGTTCTTCTGGGCGCCGCCATAAACGACACCGAAGTCAGACACGTTGATTTTGCGGGCGAGGAAGTCGGAGCTCACGTCGGCCATGAGGAAGCCGGACTTCGGCTTCGGGAAGTTGTGCCATTCCGTACCGTAAATCGTGTTGTTTGCGGTAACGTGGAGGTAAGTCGCGTTGTCGCTGAGCTTCAGGTTCTTGTCGATGCGGCTGTAAGTTTCGGACTTGGTGTCGCAAGCGGCGAGAGCATTACCGAAAAGCTTCGCTTCCTTGTAAGCCTTGTTTGCCCAAACGCCAGTGAGAGCGTAGTCTGCAGTTGCGTTCTGGTCCAAGAAGTTCATCGGGAGCATGCAGAACAAAAGGGAGCAACCGCCACCGAGGAAAACGATGTCGTAGTTCTCGGGAATGCCCATCAAGTCGCGGAGGAACTGTTCGGTTTCGGCGAACATGCTTTCGATCGGCTTTGAACGGTGACTCATGGAGAGAATACTGATGCCGCTATTTGCGTAGTCGATGCATGCAGCAGATGCTTCCTTGAGTGCTTGTTCGGGCAGGACAGACGGGCCTGCGCTAAAGTTATAGACTTTATTTGCCATGGTTGTGTTCCTTTTTGTTTTGCCCCGCATGGTTTACGGGGACTCTTAAATTACGCGCGTAAAAATAGCAAAATACGGCTTTTTCGGCTAGTGGGAAATTGAGGTGTGAGCGCGCCTGCTACAGCGGGCTGTGAGGTATGAAATCGCGACTTTAGACCGCTTTGTGTATAAAAAAGGCGGACTCGAGTCCGCCGAAAAATGATGGAATATTTGTTGCCTCGAAGCGAACTCAGAGGGCGTCGCCCCGCCCTCAAAGTTCAAAACTACTAACTAATAATTCGCCTACACTCCAAGCGCTTGAATTGCTGCCTTGTACTTCTTGAGACGGAACTTCGTCTTGAGTTCGCGGCGTTCCTGGCGGTGAATGTACTTGTCTTCAAGGAGCACGTTCAGAATAGCGCTTTTTGCCTTGGCGGCCGTCGGATTGTCCTTCAACGTCTCGACAAAGCGAACGAAGTCCTTTTCGCGAGCGTCGTAGGTGGCGTCTTCGGCGGGAACGCCCTTTGCCATCAGCTTGCAGCTATATTCGTCAATCCAAGATTGATTTTTGTGGTATGTCATCTTCTGGATGAGTTCGACCATGTCTGCCGGAACGCCCATCTTGATCATGTCGTCCGGAGTCTTTTTTGTTCCTGATGTAATGGAATCCTGCAAAATGGCTAGTACTTGAACATCTTCCGGTTCGCCTTTATTTTTGAGGTAATCGGCAACATTCTGGAGAAAATCGATGTATGGTCCGCCAGCCTTGTCCTGCTGGCCTTTGTGGACGGAATCCGCAATTTTGTAGGCGTCTTGATAAGAGAGCATTATTAACCTTTTTTTAAAACGTCGAGCATCGGCGATGCTCATATCCTCAATATATATAATGCGAAGGTGAATGTGAAAACTGTTTTTACATTTTGTGGCAAAAAAACGGTTCTCACCCCCAAAAATGCTTTTTTTTCGTGAATTACGCTTGGAAGTTTTTCCCGAGTATCGCAGAGACGTTCTTCAGGATGCCTTCGGCGACATCCGGCTTGTTCATGGAATAGACGTGGACGTTCGTGATGCCGTTTGCGTACAGGTCGATAATCTGGTCGCTTGCGTAGATGATGCCTGCCTGCTTCATGGCGTCCGGATCGCTACCGAATTTATCGACGAGCGACTTGAAACGCTGCGGCATGAATGAGCCCGAAAGCTTGATGGCGCGATCGACTTGGTTCGCGTTCGTGATGGGCATGATGCCGGGGAGCACCGGGCAGTTGACGCCGGCATCGCGGAGTTTGTACAAAAAACTGAAGAAAAGGTTGTTGTCGAAAACCATCTGCGTGGTGAGGAAGTCTGCACCGGCTTCAACTTTTTCTTTGAGGTGTTTGATGTCTTCGGCTTGGTTCGGGCTTTCGGGGTGCTTTTCGGGGTAGCAGGCTGCACCGATGCAAAAGTCGGAATCGCTTGCCTTGAGTTCGCGAATGAGTTCAACGGCGTGGCGGTAGTCGCAGT
>Ga0247611_10011610_pt1 | contig 10137 bp, 7 predicted proteins | sample 177DNAGHGhighgp2_FD_192422 | JGI IMG/M metagenome (GOLD analysis project Ga0247611, IMG submission 192422) | Sheep rumen microbial communities from Palmerston North, Manawatu-Wanganui, New Zealand - 1770 DNA GHGhigh gp2 | ecosystem: Host-associated > Mammals > Digestive system > Stomach > Rumen ... | reverse complement strand
ACTTTGTAATTTCTTCGTATGCCTGTGCGTTTACTGATTTCATCAGAAAAACCAAACCTTCTTCAATTCTGGTCGGAGCCACTTCTCTAGGCCGTTCCCTCGCACCTAAAGTTGCAGCAAGAGTCCACGCAGGTCTTACCGCTGACTGCACGATGCTTAAAATGAAAGAGAACACGGACCTTGTTCAAATCAGACCAGCATTCGGCGGGAATATAATGGCTCAAATCGTTACCCCAAACACCAGACCTCAGTTCTGTACAGTCAGATATAAAATATTCTCTTCTTCCGAGCCTTCCGAGCCAAAAGGAAAAACAGTCAGAATGGAAGTCACTCGAGAGATGCTTTCAGGCAACACGGAAGTAGTAAGAGTGGTGGAAAAGCCACGGGAGATAGACATCTCAGATGCTGAAATCATTGTTGCAGTAGGAAGAGGACTGAAGACGAAGGAAGACATTTCTCTTGCTAAAAAACTGGCTGATGCGCTTGGTGCTCAGCTCGCCTGCACAAGACCGCTAGTTGAATCCGGATGGTTTGATCCCAAAAAGCAGATAGGACTTTCGGGCAGAACGGTGAAGCCAAAAATGATAATAACTCTCGGCATCTCGGGATCAGTTCAATTTGCAGCAGGAATGCAGAATTCCGATAAAATAATTGCCGTAAATGAAGATAAGGATGCCCCGATTTTCAAATTTGCCCATTACGGTTTTATCGGCAACTTATATGAGATAGTTCCAAATCTTTTAAAAATGATAGAGGGAGGAAAAAATGTATAATAAAATCTGCAGTCAAGACGTATCGTATCTTAAAAGCATTATTTCTCCCGAAAGAGTATTGTGCGGCAGTGAAATACCGGAAGATTACAGCCATGATGAACTAGGAGGAATCAGCTCTACCCCCGACGTTTTGATACGCGTTTTATCCACTGAAGAAATTTCTTCCGTGATGAAATATTCAAACGAAAACAAAATTCCAGTAGTTGTACGCGGAAGCGGTACGGGACTTGTCGGAGCATCCGTGGCGATTCAAGGCGGAATCATGATGGAAACCACCGCCATGAACAAAATACTCGAACTTGATGAAGAAAACCTTACAGTTACCGTCCAACCCGGTGTGCTGCTCATGGAACTTGCGGAATATACCCAGAATCATGATTTTCTCTATCCTCCAGATCCGGGAGAAAAATCCGCTACAATAGGAGGCAATATCAGCACGAATGCAGGAGGAATGAGAGCTGTAAAATATGGTGTCACCAGAGACTATGTCAGAGGACTCACCATTGTTCTGCCTGACGGAAGTATACAAAAACTTGGCGGCAAAATAGTAAAAAACAGCACCGGGTACAACCTGATGCAGCTGATAATAGGCTCCGAAGGCACTTTGGGAATCATAACAGAAGCCATACTGAAGCTTCTGCCTCTTCCGAAAATAAGTGAGAGTCTGCTTGTACCTTTCGACTCTTTCGACAAATGCATACGTGCTGTTCCAAATATAATCAGAAGCAAAACATCACTTACGGCGATTGAGTTTTTCGAAAGAGAGACAATCCTCTTTGCTGAAGAATACCTTGGAAAAAAATTCCCCGACACAAAATCTCCCGCATATCTCCTGCTAACTGTAGATGGAAATACTATGGAAAATGTCGAATCCGAAATGACACATGTTGCCAAGCTGTGTATGGATCTTGGAGCTTCTGATGCATACATAGTTGATACGGACGAGAGAAAAGAGTCTGTTTGGAAAGCAAGGGGGGCTTTCCTTGAGGCAATAAAAGCTTCTACTACTGAAATGGACGAATGTGACGTGGTCGTTCCAAGGAACAAAATTGCCGACTTTATAGAGTATACACATAAACTGGCTCGTGAACATAATATCCGTATACCAAGTTTCGGCCATGCAGGCGACGGCAATCTTCACATATATATTTGCCGTGACAACCTGAGCGATTCCGAATGGAAAAAACAGCTGAATATCATTTTTGATAAAATGTATTCTCATGCAAATACGCTTTCGGGAATGGTTTCGGGAGAACACGGCATCGGATTTGCAAAAAAAGAATACATGCTTGAAACGCTCGGAGAAAAACAAGTAAGCTTGATGCGAGGAATAAAGGGCGTGTTCGATCCCAATAATATTCTTAATCCCGGAAAATTGTTTTAATTATTATTATGACCATAACATATAGTATTCAGCCACATATCTTTTTCTAAAAACATATGACTTTTTGCAACAGTCATATCAACATTCAACAAAAAACAACCATGGAGGAAATATGAAAACCGGAAACTGCTCTTTATCATATTACTATGCATTAAATGATCCAGAAGCACTTTACAAAAGGCATAAAGAACTAGGATACGACACGATGGACGAAAATCTTGAAGACTGTTCTATGCCATTTTACAAAAGCGATGAAGCAATGGTTGAATACTGTCTGAAAAGAAAAGAAGCCGCAGAAAAATATGGTGTGGAGATATTTCAGGTCCATGGTTCATATGGGCCATGGTCATGCTATGAAGACAAAGACGATACGGAAAAAGAAATAATTGAAGTACATCGCAGAGGTTTGCTCGGCTGTAAAACCATGGGCAGCAAACATTATGTGATACATCCCGTAACAACTGCAGGATGGAGGCATGATTATGACAATGCCACAGCCACCGAAATGACTATGAGGATTTTAAGAAAGCTGGTCCCGATCTGCGAGGACATGAAAATAATCGTTTGCCTTGAGAATCTTCCGGGCTCAGGGTCGGGCTATACAATAAACACAGTGGAAGGTGTGCTTAGTGCAGTAAATGAGATTAACTCGGATTATATTAAAATGTGCCTTGACACAGGCCATGCTTCCATCCAGGACAGAGATGTAAGCAAATATGTTTATATGTGCGGAGATATGATCAAATGCCTTCATGTCCATGATACAAACGGATATCAGGACATCCACATCCTTCCGTATCAGGGAGTGATAAACTGGGACAAATTCACGACAGCATTGGCTGATACAGGATTTAGCGGATCGGTTTCGAGTGAAGTTGATACAAGTAAGGCTGAATACATGCCGGATGGCATTCTTAATGACTATGAACGCCTGTGCTTCAAGATTATGAAAAATCTGGCAGATGAAACAGAAAGGAAGAAGGCCCGGGATTGATGTGTTAAGTCATATATTAAGATAACATCATAGGCATAAGTACGGTTCCAAATCATTTTCTTTCTGAGTTAGACAATTTAAAAAACGGGATTACACTTTATTATTGTGTAGTCCCGTTTTCGTTTACAATATCTTAACCTGCTTGGTGAAACTCTCGAAATATGATTTCGAATCTTTTCTCAGAAAGCTTCCGAGGCTCATTATCAGTTTCTCTCCGTTATTAATGTCACACAAGAGATACGCATCTGTAACCCAATCGCCCAACTTGTTTATCGAATTGCTGTGGACACGCTGACTGTCAGCCTCCTGATTCCAGTAGACCTTATAGTTGTTTCCGTTTTGGTTAATCTCCACTCCATATTGGCGGTTAGCTTCAATCGGAGTCACGGTAGTTACTGAATCTTCAAAAGAAATCACTGTAAATGCATTAAATACTCTACGTGAAAGATTCTGATTTAACGATAAGTATTTTCTCCCTTCCCTTTCTCTTTCCTCATAAGAGTAGCCGCCTGGAATAAATGAGTCTATATAAGTTTTTGTTTTCTCACCTTCCAACGTAATTCTGTTCTTGTCTATGGACATCTTGCCATTGTAATGAAGCAGCCAGTTATAACTGGATTCATCATAAGCAGTAACATCATCGACAATAACATAAAGTCCATCATCTAATCTTATGAAATTCCTATATCCGCGGAAACACTGTTTAGACATTGGGCCAGTTGCATCAGCTACAAAGTAACAAAGCTTTCCTTCCTCAACAAAGTTTCTTATCTTTCCAGGTAGTCTTGATCCTCTTGACACATTCCACCCGGGTCTTTCTTCATTATTGACATGCACCACATTATGCGCTTCCGACTGGCAGTAATAATTTGCATACTCCTTTCTTCCGTAAGCAGTGGTTCCGGAATCTCCGATAACACAGTCACCGCCATGAAAGAGGACGAATGATCCCGCATCTGCGTGGGCATGATTCCAGGTATAACCGCATCGAACAGAAAGCATATTTGCATTATTATCATCAGATGTACGAATAGTGCATATTCCACCATTCTCAGAACAGAAAGACTTCAATAGTCTGGGGCTTTTGCCATCATTGAATGTGTATCCAGGATAAGCATAATCCAAAACAGACAATTCAAAGTTTCTTGCCCTGGCAAAGTATCTCTTTAAATTATCACCGCCATATCCCATTTTTATAAGAGATGTGACAAGAGGAGCGACGCCTAAGGCCGTATAGCTGTCGCCAAAATTAGCAAAATAATATTCGGTCTTATCCTCGCTGGATGATGTGTCCCTTGGGTACGCCAGCGACAAAAACACATCTGCTACTTTTTCTAAAATCGGAAAATGTCCCAGATCACTTTCAAAGCACTTATTGAAGATATAAACTGAATTAGCAAGCTCGCCTATGCCATAGTTGAAATATACTCCGCCCTCATAAAACATTCCATCATCAAAAGTAGCTGTTTTTCCGAGCATGGGGTTACCTTTATATTCACAGAATTCATGAAGGGCAGCCATAGCCATCTCCAGATATTCCTTCACTTTATCATCATACTCGTCGTAAACTGAACACATTCCCACGACTGCGCTTCCAATGCAGACAGCCCACCAATTATGTCCCATTGAGTCCAAAGCATGAATTCTCGTGTTTGGGAGCACCCAGTCTTGAAGCAATGGAATAATACCTTTGTTCATTATTGCTTCTCTGATAAGTATTCTTTCTTCCGGTGTCAGTTTATCATATACTAAATCATAATATCCCGCATAGGAGTTTAGAAACATTGTAGTGGATAAATCAGAATTCCACTGTATTGCCCACGATGGAAACGAAGCATAATGAATTGCCAATTCTTTTACAGAATCAAAATAGTAATCATCGCCCAGCAAATGCAGCACTCTCATATTTCCAACAGCATTTCCGAATTGTCCTGCCCCTGCCTTAATGCTCTCCGGTGAATCATACTTAACAGGTCCCTCAGCTATCATTCCCTCTATAGCTTTTCTTGACTCATCTATTTCTTTTTGTTTCTTTACGGCTATTTCTTCAGCATTTAACTTGATATTTTTATATTCATCTGCAGTTAAATCTATTCGCGGATGAATTCCTCTCTTTTTTTCAATCAACATAGCAACAGCTTTTTCCTTTTGATAAAAATGTGTATTAGGATGTAATTATTGATAAAAAACTCATGTGTTATAAACTATTAAGTAAGAGTTTCCGTTCCTCTATCCAGTGCGACTATACCTGTTCTACATATTTCCAAAATGCCAGCAGATTTAATCACATCGATAAATGCATTAATCTTCAGCGGTTCCCCAGTTACTTCTATGCATATAGATCCAGGTGTGTAGTCTATGATTTTGGCTCTGAATACATCAACGGCAGAAGTAATCTCATTTCTCGTTTCAGGAGTATTATAAACTTTGATTAACGCAAGCTCCCTTTCAACGGAGCCGTCTTGATCAAGACGCTTTACCTTTTTAACATTTTGCAGCTTATACAGCTGTTTTATGAGCTGATCACATGAATAGTCATCACCGTCCAGAGTGATTGTGATTCTAGAATACATGGTATTCTCAGTCTCACTTACTGTAAGAGAACTGATGTTGAATCCCCTTCTCATAAAGAGGCTGGACACTCTAGTAAGCACTCCATGTTTGTTTTCAACATAAATTGCAATAATATATCTCATAATTTTCCCGCTTTCTACCATAGTGACAGTGTCGTCTTATATTCCTTCTTCGATGTCCGTTGTGATATCAACAAAGAACGGTTTCTTAGATTTGATATTTTTTGAAATAATCGTCTCCAGGTCACTTATTCTATCGACTTTTACGCCGTTTATTCCAAAAGCCTCCGCCAGTTTTACAAAGTCAGTTTTCCTGTCCAGCGTTGTTGCATAGTACTTTTCTTTAAACAGGTTCTTTTGTTGTTGCCTTACTAACCCCAATGAATTATTGTTAAACAAAAGGATCAGTACAGGAATATCAAATGTGACCACTGTAGCCATTTCCTGTAAGCTCATTCCGAAACTACCGTCTCCGGTAATCAATATCGGTTTTCTTCCACTCCCGATATATGCACCGATTGATGCTCCGATACCATATCCCATCTCGCCAAGTCCGCAGCTAGACAAAAAGGAATTTGGTTTCCCGAAACGCGAATATCTCGCTGCCCATATCTGATGTTCTCCAACATCAGTTACTATCAAATCTTCATCACTTTTATATTTGTTCAGCAGCGAGAAGACGTATTCCGGTGTGCCCTTTGTCCCCGAGTCTGAAGCAACATTTTTCAACACTTTTTTATCCACATATCCGGTGTCATTATTTTGCCTTGGCACTATGATTTTGTTAAGTTCAGATAAGGCCTTTTTTATGTTACCTACGATTCCGATGTCTGCAGTGATATTTTTGTTGATCTCGGCATCATCAATATCCAAATGGATTATCTTTTTGTTTCCATTTTCACTATCCATGAATAAAGCGGATTTGTCACTGAATCTAACTCCTATCCCTATTACCAAGTCTGAATTCAAGACAGCATAATTCGCTTCGGAATTTCCATTTGCACCCTGTAATCCCAGGTATCTGTTGTATGTAGAAGGTATTACTGACAACCCCGGCATAGTACATGTGATGTAAGCCCCTGACAATTCTGACAGCTTTTCAATCTCATCTGTCAAACCTGCTTTTGCTGCACCTCCACCGACTATTATCACAGGGCATTTTGCTACATTGATTTCACGTGCTGCTTTTTTAATGAGATGCATGTCAGACTCAGCAGGTATAACATCTGCCAAAACACTGTCATTTTCCGCATCATATGGATATATGGCTTCTTGAATATCTCTTGGAATATCTATGAGAACCGGGCCGGGTCTGCCGCTTCTCGCCACTGAAAATGCTTCGTGAACAGTATACGCTAGTTCAGAAATATCCGTAACAAAATAATTATGCTTTGTTATGGGCATGGTAATTCCATATATGTTTATTTCCTGAAAGCTGTCTTTCCCAATCATATGAGTAGGAACATTCCCGGTTATTGCAACAATAGGGACAGAATCAAGCATTGCATTTGCTATACCGGTTACAAGATTTGTTGCTCCGGGCCCTGAGGTTGCCAGCACAACTCCAACTTTTCCGGTTGCTCTGGCATACCCGTCTGCAGCGTGTGCAGCTCCTTGCTCATTAGCTGTAAGGTAATGTTTAATTACTTTTCTTTTTTTGTAGAGCTCATTGTATATATCTACAACCTGACCACCGGGGTAGCCGAAAATATCCGTAACTCCCTCTTTTATCAGGGCCTCAATGAGTATCTGGGCACCCTTAATTCTCTTTTTAGCCATAAGAACTCCTAAGTCGAAATTGCATTCCATAAAATACAATTTGTTTTTTTGATTATATCATTTATTGTTGTGATATAGTTTTCATCTCAAGCTAATTATACCACAAAAAGAGGTCTCCTGCAGCATCATTATGCAGGGACACCCTTTTTTGTTTTTTATTTAGACTGTTTTTTCACAGCCCCTTTCAAGCAATTCAGGATAATTCAGCACATTTTGAGTCAAAAGCTATTGAGTGCCAACCTTTTTGATCGTGATTTCGTCGAAAAGTGACAAGTTCTTTGAACGGCATCTTCCGTGGTCGGCTTTTCGTTCCGTCCCCTCCGATCCATCAAATCCCGTCTCTTCTTCACCGTGACATCATCACGAACCATCATCATCGGGACTTCACCAAACAATCCGCAAGCTCTTGAAATTACTGGACTTTTTGGACGTTTCGGCCTTTTTCTCTTGGGTGTATTACAAGACGAAAGGGTATAAGTCAGTCCGGTAGAACAGGACTGTGATGTAGTGAAGTAGCAACCTATATTATTGCAGGAAATTAACAAAAACGTTGTTAACTATAAGTTAACGCAATTTACTAATTACGTCATTGCATGTCAATTAGTTATTTGCTATAATCAAGAAAAATAAAGAACGGATGTAATAAGTAATGAAAAGAATTCTTCCATTGAGAATTAAAGCAATCATCAAGTCATCGTGCTCAATGTACTATCGAATGGCAATAATTGAAACACTTCCAAATTATCGTTCATGGTTATCAGTTAATTTAAAGGGATTTATTGAAACCAATGGTGATGCAAAATATGGAGAACTATCGGAGGAGTATTTACCGTCACATTTTCATTCTGTTTTTTTAATCAACGAGGTTCTTCAATCAAGTATAGAAGAAAAAGCAATTACAGAATATTTAGTGTCTTCAATAAATGAAGGAAAGTACGTAATTCTTTATTTGGACTACAACGAATTATTAGATTCGGGTAGCGCAAGAATAGACAACTGGTACCATGAAACACTGATTTACGGATACGATTATGAGAGAAAAGTTTTCTTTTCTCCGATTTTAAATAAGAATATTTTTGCTGAAAGAGAAATACCCTTTGCAAAAATCGAGACTGCCTACTCAAGCTCTAAACAATATTTTAAGGAAAACCCAGAGTATTCCCTCTCTCGAAACAAATGGTATCATCTTATAACGGAAATCAAACCAAAAGAGCTTGTGACTCCTCCAAATGTATTATTTGAATATCTTTTAGGCCTAGAAAGAGAATTAAAGGGAGGTTTGGTGGAGAAGTATGTATTTTCGGATGGGGAAGAAACGCTTGGAAGAACAAAATTCAAAGATAATAATTTCGCACATGAAAAAGGCTGTTTCTACGGCATTGCAATGGTATTGCATGTTTCCATGATGCTCAAAAACTACGCAATAAGCGAAAAAGATCCAAGCAGTATAAGATGTGCTTTTGCTATTAAATCTGTCAGGTTTCTTTTAGAGAGGGTAACAATATTGTATGAGGGAATGCTGTGGTTTGTTGAGTATCGAAAAATTAAAAACAATGATGAAATAGAAACCATTCTTCAAGCTTATAGAGAGCTGATTCAATTGTCCAAACGAAATACTCTCTTAATGGAAAAGTTTATAATTAAAGGCAACTTTGGCATTTTTATTAAAGTGTCAGATACCGTTGAACGCTGTTACTTTTTAGAAAAAGATATTCTGATGAGATTCACTGAAATTGTTAGAAATGAATGCATTTCAAAATACCGTTGTGATGATGAACTGTCCTGACTTGCATTCTTAAATCTGAGATAAAGTGGTAATCGCGCGATAGATACCAAAAATATGAGGATAAAAATATAATGTGAATAAGCGTCAAGCATACTCCATAAGCTATTTGTGGCGTTCCTCTTAGTTGGGTCTTTTCTTGGATTTCTTTCGAGGACAACACTCTATCGGTTTCGGAAACACTTCCTGTTCCGTGAAAATAAGCATCAAGCTTTTGCTTAATCGTTGCAATATCCATTCGACATGATAATAATTCCCTGCGGGGTTTTAGATAGATAAGGTATTGCTCTTTAATCCAAGGACAATCTCCTCGAAGAGAAAAATAGTTCCTTCCTTGTTGAATCGCGTTTATCAAATCTACTTGAGAAAACGAGGGAAAGCCAAGAAGACCATTTTCACATAGTGCCAGAGTATTTACACAGCCATCATCTATTCCATAGAGCAAAAACTCATGTACGAAATGATTTCTGCAATATGCTTTGCGATGGGGCAAATAATACTCATCTGCAAATACGACTGCATAAAATCCGTCCAATAATCGGTTGGCAATATTTTCAATAGTGAACGCATCTTCGGGATTGGTAGCGCTGATATATCCCGAGTTTGCCACTTAAAACGTAAAAAGGGAGCCGAAGGAGGCTCCTTTTTACGCTGTAAAACAAGGGAAATCGCTTAAGAATAAGTGAAAAACAATTTTGAGAAAATGTACCTACAATTATGACCCTACATGAAAACCCTGATCCCTGTTTTAATTGCTTTCAACTCAGCTCTTCGGTAGAGTTTCGGGGGAATGTCAATGTGGAAGGATTTCAAAATGAGAGCAAGATCAGGGTCGTCAATATCCATGAATC
>Ga0247611_10011609_pt1 | contig 10137 bp, 11 predicted proteins | sample 177DNAGHGhighgp2_FD_192422 | JGI IMG/M metagenome (GOLD analysis project Ga0247611, IMG submission 192422) | Sheep rumen microbial communities from Palmerston North, Manawatu-Wanganui, New Zealand - 1770 DNA GHGhigh gp2 | ecosystem: Host-associated > Mammals > Digestive system > Stomach > Rumen... | reverse complement strand
GGATTATAAAAACTCGTAACTGACTGAATACGCATAACAACTAATCTTAATACATTTTCATGATATCAAATTTCTTACTGACTCGCAACAACAGTTACAAATCGTAAAATTTATATTGAGCAAAATTTACCATTTTGTTAGAAAAGTTTGGGCATGATATAATCAAATCGAGGATAGTATGACACGATATATTGCAATTACAGATATTCACGGGGAATTGGATAAACTGGAAAGTGTTTTATCACAAATTGAAACACATAAAGACGATATATTTGTTTTTATGGGAGATTATATAGATAGAGGAAGCAAATCAAAAGAAGTTGTTGACAGAGTTATTGAGCAATCAAATTATAATAAATGCATTTATATTATAGGCTCTCACGAATACGCTATGCTACATGCTAAAACAGATGAATACTACGGCTGGCTTTATGATAACTATGGCGGTCCTGCTACATCAAGAAGTTACGGTGGTTTTGATAACATCATGAAAATCCATGGCGATTTTTACAGAAACCTAAAATTTTATTATTTAACAGATAAATACCTTTTCGTTCATGCAGGAATTAATCCTGATTACTCGTTAGAAGAACAAAATGAAGTTGATTTAGTTTATATTAGAGGAAAATTTATATATTCAAAACATAAATTACCGCAAAAAATTATATTCGGGCATACAGAGTTTGACAAACCATACATAGCGGATGATAAAATAGGAATAGACTTAGGGTGCGGAAAATATAAAGATGCTCATCTTTGTGCACTTATTTTAAATGAAAACGGAGAAGAAGAGTTTATTTATTCATAATATAGGAGAATAAGAAAATGAAAAAAGTTTTAACATTATTATCAGTAATAGCTGTAGGCTTGGTTGTATCCTCAGCTTCTGCAATGGCAGGGGATTCAATACAAGAACCTTCAAAAGCTGAATCTACTTGGGAAACCGTTTCTGTAATGTCGCAAGCTGCTGCTGAAAAGACTACAGAAAGTGTAAAATCCGGTTCAAAAAAAGCAGGACATGCAATCGCTGAAGGTTCAAAAAAAGCTGCAGACAAAGCAAAGCCACACATTATTAGCGGTGCAAATAAAGTTAAAACAGCGACAGTAAGAGGTGCAAATAAAGTATCTAACTCTACCGCAAAAGGAATGAAAAAAATGGGTAAAAAGATGCAAAACCATGCAGAAAAAACTATTGAAAAAACAGATAAGGTTTTAGAAGAAACAGCACCTAAGTGTAAATGCAAATGCAACTGCGGAGAAAATTGCAATTGCAGTGAATACAAAAATTGTCAAGAATAAATCAATTGATACAGAAAGGTCTAAATATGAGTTATCAGAAAATAGGTTTTATTGGTTCCGGAAAAATGGCCGGTGCAATAATTAAAGGACTAATCAAAACAAAATTTGCATTACCGGAAAATCTTTTAGCAACACAAGCAGAACAAGTCGGTATAGAAGAAAAATCCGCAAAACTTGGAATTAAAATAATTCTGGACAACAAAGAACTTGTTAAAAAATCTGATGTTATTTTTATTGCAGTAAAACCTAATCAGGTATTAGATGTTTTAAAAGAAATTAATCCGTTTGTTACACAGGATAAACTAATTGTATCTATAGCAGCAGGAATAAATATTCATAAGCTTGAATCGAATCTGCCCGAAAATACAAAAATTATTCGCGTAATGCCTAATACTCCGGCATTGGTAGGAGAAGGAATGAGCGGCATGGTCGGAGGAACATCTGCAAATAGTGATGATATCTCTTATGTAAAAAATTTACTTTCAACAATAGGAAAATGTATCGTTGTTGATAACGAAGACCAAATTGATATTGTTACTGCAATTTCAGGTTCAGGGCCGGCATTCTTCTATAAAGTTATAAATGAGATTGCCCGTGCAGGAGAAAAACTCGGAATGGACTATGATAAATCTTTATTACTAAGCATCCAAACCGCTATAGGCTCTGCAAAGATGGCTTTAAATAGAGATGTCTCAATGGAACAATTAATATCCAATGTTGCAACAAAAGGAGGTTGTACTGCGGTTGGGGTTGATTGTATGGATAAAAACTGCTCCGAAAAACTATTCTATGAAGTAATCAAAAGTACAACAGAAAAAGCACACGCACTTGGACAATAAACTCTTATTTATTACCGTATAAGGTAATTTAAAAAACATTCCGGTCTCTTATCATGTAATTGCTATGAGTTATGATAATGATACGGAATACCAATATGACAGATGCAGTTCAAGAGGCATTTGTTCAATAAACCCCGCAACTGCGGCATTTTTGGAAGTAATTTTGTTATACTTAAAACATGCGGCATATTATGAATTAAAATTAGAAACTCTCGGACACATTAATAATAAAATCCGCAACTTGATTATTAATACGATTTCTATACTAAGCTCCAGTTATGAGATTTCAGAGAATAATTTTAGAATGATTGAGTCTGCGTTTAAAACAGAACTTCCATTATTAATAGAAAATTTTAAAAAGATTTGTAAGACAGAACAAATATTAGATACTGAAAATATTATTGATTCTTGTAAAAATATAAATGATTGTATACGTTACGGAGAAAAAGAATTTAATAAAAAATCAAATAATATTTCTGTTGAAATAATGAATCTTATGAGAATTCTTTTTGTACTTTTAAAAAGCTTTTGTATAAACATACTAACCTACGAAAGCTTTAACAGTAAAGCTGAAGAAGAAATTTTATCCGTTTTGGAAATCCTTAATTTCCTCAATAAAGAAAATTTACAAAAATCTGAATTAAAAAATCTTGTTAATAAAACAGCTAAACAAGATTGTTTGTTAATGAAAAAAATACGGGATATTCAAGAAGAAACCTATGGAAAACAGGAAGAAAGCGAAGTTTCTTATTCTACTAGAAAAGGAAGGGCAATTCTTGTAGTCGGTTCAAATCTTCGTGAGCTTGAACAAATATTAGATATTGTCTCAAATAGCGATATTGACGTTTATACACACGATAATATGATAATAGCACATACATTTCCTAAATTTAGGAAATACAAAAATCTAAAAGGACAATTTGGGAAAGGTATTGAAAATTGCCTTTTGGATTTTTCTACATTTCCCGGACCAATTATTCTTACAAGAAATTCTTTATTTAATGTAGAAAATTTTTACAGAGGGCGACTTTTTACTACTGACTTTTCTTATACTAAAGGAATAATACCTATAAAAAACAATGATTTTTCCGAAGTAATAAAATCTGCAAATGAATCAAAAGGTTTTAAAACAGGAAAGGATTGTTTTTCCGAAATTATTGGTTTTGATGTGGAAGATACACTCAGACAAATAAACTTAAAACTCTCAAACAACAGTTTTAAAAATATTATAGTAATCGGAAACGGAATATATTCATCAGAGGAAAAAGAATATTTTAAAACGTTTATAAAACACATGCCGGAAGACATGTTGATGATAACGTTATCCTGTTATTATAACAAGCCAAAAGAAAATATTATCACCCTTAACGGTTCTGTTGATACTTGTTTGTTTCTTAAATTAACAGAAAAAATTTTGGAAACAAACGATAAACCAATCCAAATCTTTATACCTTATTCCGAAAGACACACCCTTTCTGTTTTCTTATATTTAAACTCATTTAAAAATGCCAAAATACATTTGGGAAACTGGAGCAAAGCAAATATTACTCATAACATTTCAAACTGTTTAAAAAATGATTTTGACATTTCTATAATTTCAACACCAAAAAAAGATTTAAACGAAATAATACAATAATATTGTTTGCTCAATTTATAAAATTGATGTATATATAAGGTATAATTATATATAGTATAGGAGCAGAAATGTTTAAAATTATAAGAGAAAGTTTTAAAATAACAAACGGCAACATTATTACAGCTACACCGCTAATATTTTTTTCTTTGATATCCAGTTTATATTTGCTGTTTACAGCGATGGGAAATAATATTAATGCAATATTTTCTTTAATCTTATTTTTTCTTATGTTTGGAGCATTTCTTGCCGGTTGGTTTTATATGCTTGTTATTGTTGTAAAAGATTCGGATATCGAAGATCGTAAACTAATTGGAGAATTTCCTGCAGGTGTTGGAGAATACTTTCTTAATGTTATAGGTTTACTCTTACAAGTTACTATCTTTTCAATAGCAATAATTATTATCGCCTATATCATAGGTAAAAACTTTATCGGGACGATTGGAATTTCTGCTGACCAAATAGCAAAATCTCTTACAAATACGGATACTCTTAAAGAATTTGTTAATAAATTAAGTCCGGAACAATTGGTAAAAATAAATGCTTGGAATATATTATTATTCTGCACAATGCTCTTTAATTATTTTATTTTAATATTCTATCCAGCTGCTCTTTTCTTTAAAGAAAAGAATCCGTTTAAAGCATTTTTCATCTCTCTTAAGGATACCTTCGGACATAAATTTTTTAGCAATGTTCTTTTATTCTTATTTATATTTATTTTATATATGACAATATCAGGATTAACTATTGCATTTGGAAACAATATATTTGTTCATTTTGTACTAACTCTTTTAAATTTCTATTTTGTAACTTTTGCAGGAATTTTGGTATTTAACTATTATTATTCAAATTTTGTAAAAATCGGTTCAAATATTGATACAACAGTTTAAATAATAAAAATTTGCATCACAAAATCTGCTTGCAATATCTGCAAACACAATATTTATGGGATAAAATCTCTATTCTTTATTCAACCTGAACCAATTTACGAATTTATTAACGATATTATCTTGAGGAATCTCATCTTCCGGTAATTCCGAAAAAGTAATTTCGTTTTCAACTTCGTCCTTTTTGTGCTCAAACAAATCTTCTTCCGGCTGCTCTTTTCGTTTTTTACCTTGCTGTTGGAAATACATTCCGCCGCCGCCCATACCGCTTCCGTCTTTGTATGCAGCACCAGCTTTCATTGGAGGGTTGATATTTGATGAAAAATCAAAAGACATTTTTGCCTCTGATTAGTACATTGTATTTATATTATAACCTATTTTTAATAAAATTTCACTATTTTCGTGATAAAATAATCCTTGTAAATAATTATTTAACAAAAGGGATTGTATTATGAATAAATTTTTGGGGATAATATTTTGTTTAATATTTTTAATGTCTAATACATACGCAAACGATTTAAAATTTGTACAAATAACAGACACAAGATATTCAAAAGAACATAATTCCGATAATTTAAAAAATGTAATTAAAGAAATCAATAAGCAAAAAAATATAGATTTTGTTGTCTTTACAGGTGATAATATTGAAAAACCAAGTATGCAAAACCTTAAAGACTTTGTAAGTGAAGCAAAAAAACTGCACAAACCTTTCTATGCTGTAATTGGAGATAAAGATGTTAATAAACATAAAAAACTTAGTAAAAAAGAATATCAACAATTCTTAAAAAAGAAATTGGCTAACTGCAAAACAGATAAATTGAATTATATATTCGAAAGACACGGGGTTATTTTTATGGTTGTTGACGGAGCAAAAGATGTTATCCCCGGTACGAACGGATATTATAAAGATGATACCCTAGATTGGGTTGACAAAACTCTAACAACTTACTCTAATAAAAATGTTATAATCCTGCAACATTTCCCGCTTATCCCTCCTAATGGGAATGAAAATTACGTAACATTCAAAGCGGAAAAATATCTGGAAATTATACAAAATCATAAAAATGTCAAAGCTGTAATTACGGGACATTTTGGAGTTAACAAAGAAGAAACTGTTGACGGTATAATTCATATCACAACAGCACCTGCTCCAAATTACAGAATTATAGATATTTCCGACTGCACATCTAAAAATCCTACTATTTGGGCTGAAACATACACTGCAGAATAAAAATTTGAATCAGGAAGTAAGCCTTCATAATATTGACAAAGCTTATTCAATAAATGTACAATTAAGCTATGGCAATAGTGTTTTTATCATTAGGTTCTAACATTGGTGATCGGCTCGGCTATGTTCAGCAGGCAGCGAGCATAATTGGTACGACTAATAATATTCAGATAATTGCTACGTCATCTTTTTATGAAACAGAACCCTGGCAAATGGATTCGCCAAACTGGTTTGTTAATGCAATTGTTCAAATTTCAACAAGCCTGTCTCCGGAAGAGTTGTTAATAGTAATTAACAGAATAGAATCACAACTTGGAAGAGAACGGAGCGGAAAAAGAGAATATACAGACAGAACAATTGATATTGATATTTTATTTTATGATAATAAAATAATTAATACCGACAAATTAATTATCCCCCATAAATTATTCCACAAAAGAGCATGTATGCTTGTTCCTATGCTAGAAATTGCACAAGACTTTGTTCATCCGCTTCTAAAAAAATCTATTTCTGATTTATATGATGAGTTGGAAGATCCGGAACAAGTGGTTTTGTATGGAACACGTATATAAAGGACCTTCTTATGACAGAAGAAAAAAATATTGCAATAATAGGAGCAGGAGCAGCCGGCTGTATTTGCACATATTTCTTATTAAATGCAGGATATAATGTAACTTTGTTTGATTATGCTTCGCCATTAAGAACGATATTACCAACAGGCGGAGGAAGATGTAATTTAGCAAATGCGGAATATGATTTTAAAGAACTTGCTAAGAATTATCCGAGAGGAGAAAAATTTTTATATTCTGTTTTTTCAAAATTTTCCACTTATGATACCATTGAACTTTTTAATAAATTAAATATTCAAACATACACACAAGAAGACAACAGAATATTCCCAACTTCAAACAGCTCAAAAGATGTCAGAGAAAAAGTTTTAAATGCTATAAAAAAAGCTGATTTTGTAAAAGAATGTGTAAACAAAATAACAAAAATTGATAACGGATATAAAATAAAAACCAATAAAGCAGAGTACTATTCCTCAATAATAATTATTGCAAACGGTGGAGGAATAAAATCAAAGAAAATAGAAGGACTTAAACATAACATAATCCCATATACACCCGCCCTTGTAGGATTAAACTCAAATACAAATAATCTTAGCGGTATAGTGCTAAAAGATGTTTATTCTAAAGAATTTAAAATATTTGGAGACATTTTATTCTCGCATTTCGGAATTTCAGGACCGTTAATCTATAAACTATCGTCACTTAAAACAAAAGATTCATTTCCTTATACCCTTCATTTTGATTTATATACCTTACCATTCAATCTGCAAGACGCTATTAATAATAATCCCAAAAAGGACTTAAAAAATATATTGTCTTCAATATTTCCGCACAGATTTGCAGAATATATATCAGAAGAACATTCTAATACAAAAGCTAACAATATTAACGGAAAAATAAGAGACCAAATTCTTGATAAAGTCCATAATTTTGAGATCAAAATTACAGGCTTTAACAAAGGAGAAGAAACTGTAACTGCTGGCGGATACGATTTAAACGAAATTAATCCTAAAACATTAGAATCAAAATTGTATTCAAACCTGTATATCATTGGAGAAGCATTGGATATTGACGGATTTTGCGGAGGATTTAATCTGCAAAATGCTTGGTCAACAGCTTTTGTTGCGGCAGAAAGTATTAAAACCAAGCAATTTAATTAAATCATATTTGATTTTAACAGGAATTGATAATTATCATTATCATGAAGCGGTACTTTTATATTGCTTTCTAATAGAAAATCTTCATAAGAACCTGCCTTTTGTGATAATGACAAAGATTTATTAACAAAATCATTTTCTACAATATTTGATTCATTTAAACGTGGAATATTTTCATTGTAATAAGGTATCATTTTAATTATTTTATCAACCGCCATAACACGGTTGTAATATCTTAAAGCTTTTTTTCTTGTATTATACACAATATTACCAGATTCAATTAGTTCATATAATTTTTCTCCGAATGCTTCAGATGAAAATTCATCGACACAATATCCGCAACCATCGGGAAAAATCGGAGAGTCTAATCTTATATATTTGTTAAATGCAGAAAAGCATAGAACCGGAGTATTGCATAACATTGATTCTGCCAAGCTTCTATTTTTCCCTTCAAAAATTGAAGTTAGAGCTGTAATTTTTGCTCTGGAGTAATACATAAACATCTTTGATGAAGGTATATCATTTATTATTTCTATATAAGATTCCAATTCTTCTTTTGAGCCAGCAAGTTCTATCAAATTAGTATATACTTTTTCCGTTTCATCATCATTTTTTTCTTGCCCTGTCAAAAGAACTGCTTTTAGTTTTTTTCCGTATTTTTTATTTATATAGATTAATGATTTTAGAAAAATGTCTAAATTTTTACATAGATGCAGCCTTGATACCATTAAAACATCAATATCTTTTTCTACATCTACAGGGAAAAATCTATTTTCATTTGTATAATCGACATCTTGCAAAGGTATTAATTGTTTTTGCGCTAAATGAGGAAAGTTTGCTCTTAACCAAGCTTCGCGTTTCGGATTTTCATAGCACATAAAATAAGCATCCGCGTTTTCTGATTTTGAAATAGAACCCCACATAGAGTTCCCGATGATATTAAAATGATTTTTCAGATTTGGAATAACACTGCAAATATAATCAGAAGCTCTGCTTACTATTAAACCTTTTACGAAATTATCACCTAGCCTCAATATCGGCAGCAAAATATCTACATTTGAATATTGTACCTTTTTATCTTTTGTATCATTTGTGAAAATTTCATTTGTATAAGATTCTATATCTTTCCAGATATCTTCTATAGGTTTATTTATATTATCATTATTATAATATTCTTGGTGTAAAAATTTCATACTACCCCTTTTTATATGGATTATAGTCTTCAATTGCCTCTTCAAATTTATGTTTAAATGAATAGTACAATTTAGAACTCAGTTTTGTTTCTAAAATCTTTAACATCGGTTCATAAACATCTGTTTTTACATTCAAATAATCTATGTATTTGAATCTTTTATCCCATAACTTTGTAATTAATTCCTGATATTTTTCTTTTGGCAAGTTTAATAAAGAAGCATAATTTTCAAGAAGAATAACTTTTCTGCAAGTATGAGTATATTCATAATTCTGCCGATTTGGATTTACATATAAATTGTAGATCGATAATGCCTCAGGTATTACATAAAAATCACAATACGGAATCATATCTACCCAAAGTCTATAGTCCTCTGCATATACAAATTTTGCATTATATCTTAATGAATTTTCGGTCAATACAGACTTTCTTAGCATTACGTTTGAATGTACTATATTACAACCAATATATTTTAAGTATAATTTTTCTAAATTTTGGTTAAAATAAGGTTTAATTAATTTACATTGTTGTTCTTTTTGAAGAACTGTATATGATGACACAAGCCCGACATTCGGATTCTTATCTAAAACTTCAACTTGTTTTTGCAAACGGGAATGGAATGAAACATCATCCGAATGCATAATGGCAACATAATCTCCGATACTGGCAGAGATTCCCGAATTCAAAACTTTGCAAATTTTTGAATTTTCTTTCATACAACCGTATTTTATTCTTTTATCTTTGTATGAAAAAACTATCTCTTTTACATAACTGTCTGATGCATCATCAACAATAATGAACTCATAGTCACTATATGTTTGATTCAATATACTCTCTATTGCATCTTTTAAATATTCCGGTTTTTCATTGTAAACCGGCATTATCACAGAAACCTCCATAATAAACCTTTATTATATATTAACATATAATGAAATCTGATAAATGATAACTCAATAATCTAAAGAAGCTTTTTTATATCTTCAATTATTAATTCATCAACTAAGCGATATCTTTGGTACAATTCTTCTATCGGAGTTCTGTCTGTAAATTCTTTTCTTGAACCATAATTTAATACTTTCATAGAAGAATCACCGTAAAAACGTGTAATCTTTTCTCCGAATCCTCCGTCAAGTTCCCCATCTTCAAGAGTTATTACGACAGAATGATTAGATTTTAAACTTTCAAGCATTTCTTTATCTATACCGGTTATAAACTTAGGATTAATCAATGTAGCATTTATACCAAATTTATCTTTTAACAGCGCTTTTACTTTTTTACCTTTATCAAGGAAATCCCCTAATCCAATAATTGCAACCTGTTCTCCTTTTTCAAC
>Ga0247611_10011607_pt1 | contig 10138 bp, 15 predicted proteins | sample 177DNAGHGhighgp2_FD_192422 | JGI IMG/M metagenome (GOLD analysis project Ga0247611, IMG submission 192422) | Sheep rumen microbial communities from Palmerston North, Manawatu-Wanganui, New Zealand - 1770 DNA GHGhigh gp2 | ecosystem: Host-associated > Mammals > Digestive system > Stomach > Rumen... | reverse complement strand
TATAACAAACGTTACTTCACCTCTTGTAGTATTAACTGTGAAATCTGTGCCTTGTGTTTTAACTTCATCATTTACTTTAACAACCAATGTTTCATTGTCTATATTTTCTGCGTCTAAACAGTACACTTTACTTGTACCATCAGCAACAAAACCATTTTTTCTCCAACCAGTCAAAAGGTTTACGTCCTGGTAAACCTTTCCTCCACCGCCAGGACTCCTTCCTATTGACGTTGTTGGGATATACCCTGCTACTTCTGTGCATGTTGTGCCATTATACTCTAGATAATTAATACCATCTTTTATAAATAAAATATTATTAAATACAAAGAATTGACTTTTACGAGGATTCATTCCTATATAAATCTGTGTTTTTACGCCATTTTCTATTTTATACAGTTTTGTACCTGAATGAACAATAAGTTGTGTAAAAGAATCTGCTATCTCATAAAAAAAGAGACCATATACAGAATTATCCATCTCTTCATATAACTCTATATCTGGTCTCGTTGTAATTCCTTCGCCCTTCTTTTTATAATCTCGCCACACATTGAGAGCGTCTGGACTTCTGTATAACTTTACCTCAACATTTGTAAAGTCTACACCTCTAAAATTTTTATATTCTTTTGCTATTAAAGAACCTGAATCTGCCATCTTATACCTCCATGCCACCATCTATGTATATCATTCCCATTGATTTTCTAGGATCTAGTTCGTTCTTCATCTCTCTATATCTGTCTGCATAAATTTTGCCATAATTAGATGAAACATCACTTTTTAGCAAGTCTGCTGCTACTCCATATACCATTACTTCAAGAACGTCTGGATCTAATTCAAATTCAAAACTATCGTCTGTATCTTGATTTATCTGTGTTGGGTATTTGTAATAAAAGATTTTTGCAGTACCATCTTCATTAAAGATTATTCTATCTCCAATTATTTCCGCTTCTACACCTCGGATTAAGTTTAATTGATATAAGTTCTCATCTATCTCGTTTAAAGTCTTTACTTCGTCCATTTCGACGTCAAGAACTGCATATCCATTTATCTTTTTAAATCGTGCCATTTCATTCTGTACTTGATTAATTACTGTATTCATTTTTGTTGCAAGATCTTCATCTTCTGTCATTTCATCAGCACTATCACTATATTCCTCAATTAATGCGTATACTTTATACTTAAATTCTTCTAAAGTCATTTTTTATCCTCCTACTTGATTATGTTCTTCAATAGGCTTTGTTATATCATTTGCCCTTTTTAACATCTCAATAGCTTCATCTATTTTCAACATTCTGTAATTTGGTACAATGTAACCTGTTTCTTCGTCCCATACAAGAACTATTCCTTCTGGTAATTTAGTTGTCATTTTACTTTCTTCTTTACTCTTTATTCCGTTATAATCTAATTCTTTATTTATGTATGTTACAAGTTCTAAGTCTTTTAATGTTTGATGAACTGTTTTATCATCATTCCATGTCTCAAATTCTGTGTCTTTTTCTACTTTAATTCCACCAAATAGCTTACTTGATGGTGCTACTACAAAATATTCTGGTTTTTCCATAATTTTTCTCCTTTAATATAACTAAAGTGCAAAATTTGCACTTTAGAATTGCACTTTAAAATTTTGGTTGCAGCTGTAGGGGTTGAACCTACTATCTTCAGCTTATGAGACTGATGAGATAACCGTTTCTCTAAGCTGCTATATAAAAATAGGAGGATATTTTATCCCCCTATCGCCCACCTAAACGAGCCCCATTTAAAATTAAATTTGAACTACGCCAACTTTTACATCTGCAGATCCTTTTATTGTTACTTTGCCTGTTGCTGCGTCTAAATATCTCATAGTTTCAACATAGCATACTGCTGTTGCACTCTTTGCTACTGATACAGTTTTATCTGGAAAACCTGTTCCTACACCTAATACTGGGTGTGCTGGTGCTTTTATTACTACGTCCTCTGCATTTGAACTGTCTGTATTTTGAATTACAAGTACTGTTCTTTCATCACCTTTTGTTGCTGTATATGTTCCACCATCTGTTCCGTCTAAAGCTGTTAGTGTAAGAGCTTTTATGTCATTTAATTCTCCTGTCAATTTGTTAGTATCTAAATTTGCTGCTGCCATTCATATCACTCCTCTTTAATAAAAATAACAAGGGGTTTAGCCCCTTGCTTTTAATAAATTGGGAATACATATAATTGTTCTGGTCTTACTATTTTTGCACCAAATACATATAATCCCTTTAATGCGTCTTGGAAAGCGTCATGTGGTCTGTATGCTTCTACTTTATCTATTTGTCCTGCAAAAGCAATAGCTTTTGAAGTTCTTAACATACATAATGTTACGTTTGCTGTACTATCGTATGTTCCTTTATATAGTAAGTTTTCGATAGAAATTAAAGCATTACCATATTTACCAACGAATCCTTTCTTGATTAATTCAGAGTTGTTTGTATCTAACTCTATGATTTCTGGTCTTAAAATAGTATACCATTCTGGGTTTATTTCTAAGTAATAAGAATCTGTTACTTTGCAGTTATTCTCGTATAGTTTCTTGAATCCTGCTTCAATTAAGCCTATACCACCATCTGTAACACCAGATATATCAGTTTTAGTTCCAACGTTTCCGTTTGCTGCTAATGTTGTTATATTAGCATTTACTAATGAAGCAATATATTTATCTGCTTCTTCTGATAGTCCTAATGTAGCTTCTTTTGTTAAAGCCTCAATTAGTCCTGGTACAGATTGAGCTTTGTCAATATCTTCTACTTCAAAATCAAAGTATCTGTATTGATTTATTTGTAATAGTTGTGAACTGTCTGTTCCTGCCTCTCTTGTTAAAGATGTTCCTGGTACATAAGTTCTTATTGTAGGTCTTGTTACACCTAAAATTTTAACTTCCTTAGCGTATTTTATATCGCCCTCGAATTGGAAGTCGCAATGGTCTTTTAATGATGTTATTGTGTCTAATTGTAATTGAATCTTTTTAGACCATACTGTCTGTTGGAAATTTGAAATTGCCATAAAAAATCACTCCTTCTTTTTAAGGGAGCGTTTATTTTCCTGTTTCCCACATTGTCATGGATTTTTCTACTGCCTTCATGATTTCAGGATTGTCTAAGTCTTTCGACGTTAGTTTCCTTACTTCATCAGGGGTATAAAAATCTTTGACTTTGTTGTCTGGTACAGTTGTTTTCATACTCCCTATCGTTTCAACCTTTGGCTTAGGTTTAAACTTTAAATACATTTCATATTTTTCTTTAATAGACATTTCTGGATTTAATTTGCTTGCAAAGTCTTTATATTCCTTGTCTTCAAGAGATTCTGGTTTTACACCAATGCTTGCAAGTTCTTTTATTCCTACCTGTCTTTTTCTTTCATTGTCTAATTTTGAAAAGACAATTTTTTCTCTAGGTGTCATTTTTTCAACACCTTTTCCTGCCAATCTATCTAACTCATCAACTATATCGTCATAACCTGCCTTTATAATTTGATTTGCGTCTGAATCGGCTAACACTTCAACGTCCGTTTCTGAATACGTTGGTTGTGCTGGAATTTGAATACCTCTATCTGTATAAAAATCAGCTAATTGTTTTGTTGCGTCCTCTAAACTGTCTGTTCCTAATCCTGCCTTGAGAACAGTTTCAACTCGTCCATATTTGTCCTCGTATTCTCGTCTTATTCTGCTCTTTGCTCTCTCAATTTTGCTAGGAAGAATTTCATCAACCTTAGCATTAACTAGCTTGTCTATATCAGCTTCAGTATAAAGTTTTTCATTCCCTTTGGTGTCCTCTTGAACACTCTCTGTTCCTGTGGCAACTTCTTCGCCTTCAACAAGATTTTCTGTTGCTTGTTCCTCAACATTTTCATTATTTTCCATAATAACCTCCTATTTTTAAGTCTTTGTCTTGACTATATCCATACAGTTTAACGTCATAAATGCTTGGACGATAAAAAAACACACTGCAGTATTAAGTAAAGACTTAACTTACAATGTGATTAATTATCCTGGTATTGACTGTGCTTGCATTATTTGTTCGGCTTGCGTGTCTGGATCATTATTTAAGAATTGATTTGCCTGTTGCTGCATTACTTGTGCCTGTGCATTTATTGCAGCTATCTTCTGTTGTTCTTGTTTCATAAATTCTATTGCTTCTTCTAACTTCTGTTTTGGCATTACACTATCATCATCTAAAAGTTTTACGTATGTTTCTAGCTCTGTTAATCTTTGTATATTAAACATTCCATTTGTGAATAAATTCTCGATAGAACGTTCTTGTGCATATTTATCGAACGCTCCTTTTGGTGTAACATCTATTTTAACTGTGGCTTGTAATTCTTGTAAAACTGTTTGTGGTACTTCTACAAGCTGTGTTACTTCTTGTCCTGTTTGTGGATCTGTTAATGTTTCTTCTAGCGTTATTCCTTCATCAGAATAAACTGTAATCATCTCAAGCCATATTCTAACCATGTCCTCAATAAACTTCTTTTCAGCTCCTAATTGTTCAACTAAAGGTTGTTGTGAAGCCTGTTGTACTGCTAGAATTGCTTTACCAGAAGCGGTTTCTGGATTTACTTCACCTGTTGCAATATCTCCTGCTCCTGCAAGTTCCCTTGTTGTTTGTATTAATTCTTGCTGTACCTTTTCAACATCAGCACTCATCTGAGCAGGGTGTATTGTTGTTAATATTTTGTTTACATCATCAGCACTTGCTCCATCAGTCCAAATAGTTCCTCCAACTTCATTTAAAGCCTCTGGGTTCATTATCTTTGATTTATTTGCAACTTTTTGTGGATATGCTGTTTGTTTTACTGTAATTAACCTACGCATTATTGTCTTATTTACTTCAATTTGGTTAGGAATTAAGTGTTTAACTTCGCCTTCCCCTCTTGCTGAGCCTTCTTTTTCTTCCCATATCATGTGTGCTATTGGATAAAGTTTTAGTCCTGAATCTGTATCTTTCTTTAATTCAACATATCTTGTAGCTTTTGCAAAGTGTACTGTTCCATTCTTTTTGTATAACTTAGTAATAATAGTACACATATCGTCTTTTTCTTGCTTTGCTGATTCTCCTGATTGTTCCCATACGTCCATATCGCCTACAATATAGTCTAGTTTGCTTTCACTTACTCCATCAGCTCTTGCTATTTCTTGTGCTTCTATTACTGGAACTCTTTTCTTAATAAGTATGTATGGTTGTCTTTGTATGTCGCTATCATTTTCATTTCCAAAATATATGTCATTCTTTGCTATAATCTCATTTATTGGGCTTTGTTCCTCTTTGTTATAATCAACGTACATTACACCTTCTGCATTTATAGCAGAATCTTTAGCAACTTTTCTTACCTTATAATCTAATTCATCTTTTTCCCATATCTTTGCTGCCTTCTTGTTTAACATCTCACAAGTTCTCTCTGCTGTTTTTCTGAACTCTTTATTTTCAAAATTCTCTGATGAAAAGTTTGCAGCCCATAAATTTGCATTGATATTACCTGTCTTGTATTTGACAATCGGTTTGATGAAATTAAGTTGTACTGGTTCTATTCCACTTACTTTTAGTCCTTCCCATTGGTTGCCATTATAGAATCTATAGTTTTTATCTGTATCTGAATACATGTTAATTAATCTACAATAATTTTTGCCTTGTTCATACAAGTTCCATATATCAGTGTTTTGTAGTTCTTCTATATCCATCTTTTACTCCTTACTTAAAATCTTTTTGTCCTAAGCTGTCGCCTCTATAATTGTTTATATTGTCCCAATTAGTCTTTTCAATTTCCCTTTGTTTGTCTGTTTCTTTCTTTTCCCTAAATTCATCAACGAATTGAACAGGACTTTTTATTTTTGGTAGTTCTATTGTTTCATTTTTTTGTACTTTTTGTGCGGTTCTTGCACCAACTAAAAAAGCTAACAGGTTCATTACACCCATTAGCAATACTAATAAAATTGTCTCCATACTACTCTCCTATAAGTTCAACTATCTCTGCCTTAGTCATTCTATCGTTTACATCTAATTCTTTACTTCTTGCAAGTTCAATTAATTCTTTCTTTGTCATATCATCTAACTTCTTTTCTGGTTTATCAACTATACCTTGTTTTTGTAGCTCTACATAATATGCTTTCTTAAAATCTTCTTTTCTTTCTCTTCTACTTCTCTTTTTCATTTCTGTTCCTCCTATACTTTAATACATTTATTCTCGAATTTTTTATATGCGTCAAAATAAATTTCTTGTTTATCCCCATTTAAAGTTATCTCATAATACATTCCATCAAATAGCGTTGTACTTGCTAATAGCTTACTATTTTGCAAAGTTTTGCAACTCCAAACTATAAATACATCAAACTCTGGTATGTTATCGCTTTTATCTAAATGTTCTAACGCATATATCTTAACCAATTCTTTTGCTTTTTTTATAAATTCTTCGTTATTCATAACTCCTCCTATATTACCTCTATCTTTTCTCCAAAGTCGTATGTGCCAACTCTTTCAACTTCAAAATTAAACTCTGGATATACTTTTATTGGTTCTGTTTTGAATGTTACTTGCTCTCGTATGTGATGTGCAATAGCTAGTCCCATCATCTGGTCGTCATGTCCTCCCTCAGGAGCTTCTATCCTCCCCTTCTCGTTACGAACAATTGTCAAAAGCTCTTCTAACGTGTCTTTATCGTTTATGCTATCAGTTTCCTCTCTTACTACTTCAATCAGTCTAGAAATGATTGTCGGACGTGTAAGAAGGGTGGTCTTAAATCCAAAGCGTTTTTCTGTCTGTCCTGTGTATGTATCTTGCTTTTCACGTACATATTGGTTGTCATAACCTAGCCTTTGTAGTTCCATTATTGGGTACGAGTCAAAATTTGCCTCTATTCCTATTAGTGCATTTTTATAATACTTACCTAAACAATACATCTGTCTAGTATAAAGGTCTGCGTCAAATTGATTCTTAAATGTTGCTACTTGTTCTCCTGTTTTTGCGTCAAGAACATGTGCTGTATAAAAGTCTGAGCCTTCACCTGCTGTATCTCCACCTATACAATACTTTGTTTGTACTGGTACGTTTGGAGCTTTATATATGCGGATATATCCGTTTGGATCGTTTAACCATCTAATGTTTGTTATTCTTAAACCATCATAATCATATAAAAAATACCCAACCTTAATTGGTTTGGGTATTGTCTGTAATCTTTCATTTATCTTTCTTGCGTCAAATACTGTCTTTCCTAATACTCCGCCACATACCTAAGCAATAAACATTGTAGTAGTATTCGTCTGTATCTTTGTAACTCTCTAGCAGCTTTTTATAATCTTCATCTAAAAACTCATTGTCTTTGTACGTACTATGGAATATCTCTATATTATCATCTTTTCTGTCAAAGAATCGTTTCTTTAACCAGTGATTTACGTCTATAGGGTTAAAACTTATTACTATCTGTTTCTTTGTTCCTTTACCTCTTAAACGTACATCTAATTGGTTAAAATCTGCTTCTAGTATTTCTGACGCTTCCTCTATCCATATATCTGTAAGTTCTCCTCTACTAAATGTTACGGACTTTAATTTTTCAACGTCATCTAGTCCGCTAAATATTATCTCATTGCCATTTAGAAGGCATACTATCCTTAAATCTGATTCATTTATTTTAAAATACTGTTGTAAATTCCACTTGTATATAACTTGTTTAAATAATGCAAATGTGGAATCTCTGTTACTCTTTCCTGTGGCTCTTACTACTAACAAATTAAACTTGCTATTCTTTAAACATTTTGTTACATATCGCTCTACTATAAAAAAACTCTTTCCGCTTCCTGCTCCACCATAGAATACTAAGTAACGTTTTTCATTGTCTATATATGGTAAAAAGGCTTTATTAAAAACCTTCTTACTTATTTCTACTTGTATTGTATTAGTCATCTGTTAATTTTACTTCTATCTTTGTATTGGTTAAACTTGCGTCTATCTCTTGTTTATCTTTCCAATCAAAGTTATTCTTTAAATTAAAAATAACGCCTGTTGTGTTGGCGTTATTTGTTAGTAGTTTTCTTTCTAGTGATTCTTCAACTTTATCCCTTGCTTTTTTTATTGTGGGAAAAAAATCCTCGTAACCTTCTTCTTTTCTGTAATTTAATAATGAGCGTCTATCCATATCTAATGCTATTGCCAAACCTGTCATAGTATATGGTTGTTTTAGTATATCACAATCTACAAAATATTTATTTACTTTCGCTTCTAATTCCTCTACACTTTTATATTTTTTTGGTCTGCCTGTTTCCATCTTTACTCCCTCCTATACTATCACATTTTTCTAACCATTTTTATATACTTTTTACACATTTTTCGACGACTTTTTAATATCTTTTACACATTTTTCTCACTACTTTTAAATCCAGAGCATAATTTTGCTATATGTGTATTATTATCGTACATTGATTTTACTTTACCTTTACAAGTTCTAATACATTCTACGCATATATCATCATACTTTAATTTCAACTTAGCACCGCATTTTGTGCATACATATAAATATCTTTTTGGGTATCTCTTTTTAAAGATATAATTATGTTCGCAAATTCTGAAACAGTTTATTTCATTCTTGCATGTTTTACATTGTTTAGTCATACATAATTCACTACGCATAATCTCTCACCTCTATTTACTATGCAAGGCATTTTATATCAATTAAACCATTTATACTTTATAGGAAAGGTAGGTATAACATTAATAACTTTTCTATGTGAAAGGAGGAAAAGCAATGCCCTGCATACTAGAAAGAAGGTTAAAATAAAAACACACTCAAATTCCTTTAAAGAGCTAATAAAAAGGAATGAATGTGTTCTTTATACTAATACCAATTATATATATAACATAAGAATACATCTATTTTCAACCTTTTTTATCGTGTTTTATCATTTTTTTCTAATCTTTTAACGTATTATAACTATCTTTGTTTTTCTTATAATCACTATTTAGGATCTCATTATATATAGCATGTCTAACATCTTCATTCAATTGTTGTACTTCATTATGCTCTTGTTTTCTAATATCAGACATATCGTAAGTATCAACATGTTTTAGTATTAAGTCGCTTTTTTCTAGCAAATTTTGTGTTCTCATAATATATGTATGATAACAGTACCCACTTATTTGTTTAGGTTTTAAGATATAATAGCCTACTCCTCTTACACTTCTTAGAACATATCCATATTCAATTAAGAAATTCTTAATTCTTCCCATTGCTGAATTAAATTTTGATTTTTCTTTTTCATCTTCTATATTAAAATGTAAACTTTTAGCAACAATATCAAATGGTATTGTATCTCCATATTTATAATTTAAAATCAATTCTACTGTTTCTTGTATATATAACTTACATCTTGAATCATATCTACTATCATATCTATAATCACTGTATATCTCTTTCCCTAAATTTTTTGACATATTTTTACTTCCTTTCTATTTTTTTATTTAAGTTTTGGAACTTCAGCTGCTTCATATATGTTCCACCCTCTTTTCAGTCTACTCTGTATTCTTTTTTCAGGTATATTGTTTAATTGTGCTATTTGTTTAATAGGTTTTAATTCTCCATAATAATAATATAAATATGGTAATCTGCCTTTTATTGCTGTACCTACTGGTATTTTTAATGCTAAGTCAATACCCCAACCTCTTCCCAATCGCTCTAAAAATTGCTTACTATTCATCTTATAATCTCTTGCTAATTGTGAATAATTTTTATATGCTTTCCCTTTATATGATAATTTATATTCTGTAGGTTTTCCTTTCGCAAATAAACATATTTCTTCTTTAAATATCCACTTTAAATTATTCGCATAGTTATTAATTTTATTGTTGTCAATATGTGTAACTGACTCACACTTTTTAGGATTGGGTATAAATGCTTTAGCTACTAATTTATGCACTAAAAAAACTTTTGTTTTATTGTATTTAGATAACGTAACTTCATAATAACCATATTTATTTAGTTTTTGTTTTAATTCTTTGGGTTTATTTGTTTTATTATATTTGACTGAAATTATTTTACCTGTATTCGATACTTGATACTTTCCTTCATATCCTTTAATATCTCTCCATATTTCTATCATTCTTCTTCACTCATCTCTATATTATCGTCTGCTTCATGAACACTT
>Ga0247611_10011606_pt1 | contig 10138 bp, 7 predicted proteins | sample 177DNAGHGhighgp2_FD_192422 | JGI IMG/M metagenome (GOLD analysis project Ga0247611, IMG submission 192422) | Sheep rumen microbial communities from Palmerston North, Manawatu-Wanganui, New Zealand - 1770 DNA GHGhigh gp2 | ecosystem: Host-associated > Mammals > Digestive system > Stomach > Rumen ... | reverse complement strand
AGCGTTTTGTCCAGCGCACTTCCTTGTCTACCACCGGCAGGGCAACGACGTGCATGTGGTAATGATAAACAGGATAACCGAACTGCTCTGTCAGGGCTGTGTTTAACTCATCAGCGTGCATGACTGCCGAGACGATATTCTCCGCCCCGTACTCTTTTTCGGCAAAGTGGAATGCATCCGCATATATGGAGTTTCCCGTCTACAAGGCGGACAGCAAAAAGGATGTAAGCTACATGGGGCGTTTCACGCTTCCCATGCTGCTGGACTTCTCCGGCTTCCGGCGCATCCTGACCATTCTGGCGCGTGGATATCTGTTCCAGAACAACGGCAGTGCATATGACCAGATCGAAACCGCTCGGCGGGCACTGCTTGCATGGTGCAGCCTTTCCGCAGAGAAAATGAAAAAAGCCCCGGATCAGGACGATCCGAGGCTCAGAACAGATTATGGAGAATATGCGGATGAGTTTCCGGAGCTGGTAACACCGGATGGAGAAGGCTGGCTGATCCGGCATGTGAACAACATCGTTGCCTTCGTGGAGGCAAATCCCGATGCTGTCCGCAAAGAGGCGGTAGAAAAGGCGCAGGCGCTCAAAGAGGGCTTTCGGGAACAGTGGGCGAAAAAGCTGCGCCACATGCTGGTCCCGCCATTCGCGCCGAACACCAGGGCAGCATGGGGCCTGCGCTTCGATGACATCCTTGCTGACGCGCTGGAGCTTGGCCCGCTGAAAAACAAGGACTTTGAGCTGCCAGACGATGTACTCCAGCGTCTGACAGAACTGACGCCCAAAGGTGTGCCCGTGGAGGCCAGTGTCATGCTGCATAAATACTATGCCGCCAATAAGGAGGACGATCAGGAATACGTCGTCCTCCCGCAGCAGAACTTCAATGCCTACTTCGGCAGCACCGCCTTCAGCCAGAAATGGGTCGCGGCGCTGAATGGGAAGGTAATTGAGAAGAAGTCCAGTGAGGGCGTGTGCAAATATCGAGTAAGTCTGTAGTGAGCATTCAAGGTGATTTTGGTAAAGTGTTTATACCAGTTACAAAAACCGCCGGGCGTCGTCATGAGACGAAGCCTCGGCGGTTTTCCTTTTCCGAGCACAGGACCTCCAGAGCGGAGAGCCTGCGCTCATGGGTGGAATCGTTTATTCTGCAACGAACACGATGCCGGAGCGATTCTGGCACCAGCCCTCCGTCGTGCCGCCTGCGGGGGCGAAGACGTACACCGTGCCGCAGCCGGTGAAGGCGGTGCTGTCGATGGCGCAGTCCTTCGGGAGCCTGATCTGCCGGAGGGCCGTGCAGCTCTTGAAGGCCTCGGCGCCGATGGCGGTGCAGGTATCTGGGACATAGACGATCGTCATATTCGCGCCCTCGAAGGCGTTGGCCTCGTTGGTCTGCAGGGCGGTCGGGAGGGTAAAGTCCGGAGTGCCGTAGACAGGAAGGAATGTGGCCGTCACGGTCACGGGACTGTCCGGCATGGTGAAGGTGTTGTTCTCCACGCTCACTTCCGTTTCGCCCTGCTTGACGCTCAGGGTGCCCAACTTATAGCCCGCCTCCGGGGTGACAGTGAGGGTGACGGTCTCGCCCGCGGCGGCGGAAGCATTATCCGCCGTCACCGTGCCGTGCTCGATATCGTCTGCAATGCTGACCGTGTATTCCACGCGTGTCCAGTTCGCGGTGTAGCTGCGGTCGCCTGTGGAGCCGGTGGGGATCGTAACGTTCTGGGCAGACTCAGTCAGGCCCGTGCCCGTCCAGCCGACAAATGTATAGCCCTCGCGGGCGGGTCGATTCAGGGTAAAGCCCGGCGTCTCCACATTGTAGCCGGTGGGGTTGCTCACCCCCTCGGGCAATGTGCCGCCGTCCAGGTCGTAGGTGATGGCATACTCGTCGCGCGTCCAGTTGGCGATATAGGCGAGGTTGCCGTGCGAGTGGGTGGGGATGGTAACGGCAGCCTCAGGGGTATCGCCGTTGCTGCCCGTCCAGCCGACGAAGGTGCAGCCCTCGCGGGTGGGATTCGTCAGGGTGAAGTCTGGCGTGTCCCAGGTATAGCTGGTGGGATTGGCGCTTGCCACACTGCCGCCCGCCAGATCACAGGTAATCGTATATTGCGGGTCTGCGGAGATGACGCCCGTGAAGGTCTTGCTGATGCTGCCGGCGAGGTCGTTCCGGAACAAATCCCGGGGAGCCGTGCCGCTGTAGCCGGTAACGCTGAAGGGGGTGCTGGCGCCGGCGGGTACGGTGCCCTGGAAGGTGAGCACGTTGGTGCCGCTGCCCCCGATGCAGGCCGCATCGCCCCAGGAGGTGAGCAGCGTGGGACCCCCGATGACGATCTCTGAGAAGGGCACGCTGACATAGAAGGTGTTGCCTGCGTTGTAGGGGCCGGGGCTGACGGTGATGTAGTCGTTCAGTGCCCCCGGTGCGGTTTCATCAACTGCAGTGATATGGGCGTAGATGTTATTGACTTGCCAGTTGTCATCATCGCTGCCTGAAGCGTCGAAGCGCAGGACAAGAGTGTTGAAGTTCGTGTTGAGGAGGATCTTGCCGTCCGCGGCGCGGGCGGTAGGGCTGAACTTCTGCTTGGAGAGCGGGAAATCCGTGCCATAACCCCAGGGATTGGTATGACCCTGGTTGCTGCCGACGCTCAGGACGGGGAAGGTATACTTCTTATATTCGCTGTATGCGCCGCCTGTCTTGATCTCAAAGCCCGCCATATAGCGCGAGAGCTGGATGGTGCCGGGGTTTCCGCCACCGGCTCCGCTGTCGCAGGTACTGGTGTTGTCGGTGAGCACCTGAACGTACTGGTAGCCGTCATACGATTCACATGCCTTGAAATCAAGCGTCATACGCAGTTCCGTACGATTCTCCACAAGATAGGCCTGTGTGCTGGCATCGTAAAAGGTGGTGCTGGGCAAATCCAGATAACGATGTCCGTTGAAAACAGCGTCCACCGGGTTCTTGTCGTAGCCGCCATCCTTGATGGTGAGGGGAGCGGTATTATCGGCATGAAAGACTCCGTACCTCTCGTTGCCGAGGTCGTAGTTGCCCGACGCGGCTTGCGTCTTGACTCTCGTCACCTCGTATATCCTGTCACAGGAGGCCAGCAGGAAACCGTTCAGGTCCAGCACCTCGAAGCGGTATTGGCGGTATCCGCTTGAAGCCGTGCCTGCTGCATACTGGAACATGCCGGTGCCTGTCCGCTCCGTCACGGTGACGGTCTTGCTGGTCTCGCCCGCTGCGAAGCTCAGCGTGCCGCTGACCCCGTCAAAGTTCTGCCCCTCCAGGACCGAGAGGCTAACGGTGCGGTATCGCACGGTCACAGCGGCGGAGCTGTCTCCGCTGCGAGTGATGGTGAAGGTGCTGCCGCTGTTTGTAACTGTAAAGCTCTCCACCGGTGCTGCCGCCATCGCCGGCACCGGCAGAAATGCCAGCACCATGTATAATGCCAGCAGCAGGGCAAGCACATTCCTTGTTCGATTTGTCCGCGTCATATTGATTCCTCCGATCCGCAAAATGTCTGGTTCATATCCGGTCTTTATATGTGATAAACCGTCTATCACTATAAGTCAAAAAAAGACAAGGTCCCGGCCGTGAAGAAAATCACGGCCTTGCGTAGGTATTCAGGATCATGCGCTTGAGGATCATCAGTTCCTTTGTCAGATCATCCGGGTCGCTGCCGCGCACGACCACGCCCTGGGCATAGCGACCGCAGACGGCCAGCATGATGTGCATCGTCGTGTTGAACATCGTCTGTTCCGGCTCATCCGTGCGGATGCTGCCGTCCCGCAGGCCCTTTTCATAGAGAATGTGGAACTTCCGTGTGAAGGGCTCGATGGAGAGCAGGTAGTCCCGAAGCTGCTCCTCCGTGGCCTGCTCGTGGAGGATATAGCCGTTGAAATTCTGGTTGAAGCGGAGCAGATCGCGGTGCTCCCGATAGAGCAGGATATACGTGCTGAGATAGAAGTCCAGCTCCTCCGCGGCGTTCATCATGTCGCCGCCGCGGCGGGCGTATTCCGTCTCGATCTCATCGTAGAACTCCGTCCACATCTTTGCCCCGACGGCGATGACGAACACGAGCTTTGTATTGAAGTAGCGGTACAGCGTGGCGATGCCCAGATTGCAGGCCTTGGCTACTTCCTGCATGGTGACCGCCTCAATGCCCTTCTCCGCAAACAGATGAAAGCCCTCTTTCAGCATAGCTTCCCGCCGCGCCGTCATCTCAATCTCATCTTTTTCCAGATTTCTCATCTATTGTTTCCTTTCTGCGAAATGATAGGAGACTTACTGTGATATTGATATTATCACAGTAAGCCCGGCAAGTCAACATGTGTGACGTGCGTCCGGCGAAAAAAGCAAAGAACAGAAAGGGAAGGCAGCAAAACCGCCGGGCGTCGTCATGAGACGAAGCCTCGGCGGTTTTCCTTTTCCGAGCACAGGACCTCCGGAGCGGAGAACCTGCGCTCATGGGTGGAATCGTTTATTCCGCAACGAACACGATGCCGGAGCGATTCTGGCACCAGTCCTCCGTCGTGCCGCCTGCGGGGGCGAAGATGTACACCGTGCCGCAGCCGGTGAAGGCGGTGCTGTCGATGGAGCAGTTTTGCGGGAGTTTGATCTGCGTCAGGCCCGTATCCTTGAAGGCCCATTTGCCGATGGAAGTCACGCTGCCGGCGTCCACGATATGCATAAGCGTCATTCCCTCAAAGGCGCTCTCCTCGATGGTTTTCAGGGCGGCGGGCAGGGTGAAGTCCGGGGTGCCGAAGGCGGGCAGCGACAGTTTACGGAAAGCTGCCTTCAGATCTACCCTGCCGTCCGGCATGGTGAAGCGCCAGACCAGCGGATTTGCGGCGTCCCGGGTGATGGCAACAGGCTGCAATGCTCCGGTATAATCGAAGTAATTGCCCGTGATTCCCACCAGCTCGTAGCCTGACACGGGGGTGACGGCAAGGGTGACGGCGTCGCCCGGTTTGGCAGGATATGGATCTCCTATTGTTTCGCCGTTCACCGTCACGTCCATACCGCCTTCATCAAAGGGAAAGAAGCCGCTGTCCACGGAATATATGATATTGATGCCATACACGGCTTCCTCAAACGCCGCCGTCACGGTGACGCCGGAGGAAGGCATATCAAAGGTGCACATGTTGAACACAGGCCCCTGGATCTCATCCCAGAACGGCTGCGGCCACAGCTCCTCGCCGTATGCCGTCCGGATCGATACCGGCCAGCCGGAGGGCGCCTGCGGGACGGCCATATACCCGGCGTCCGGGATGACGGTAAGGGTCACGGTATCGCCCGCCTCGGGGTTAGCCGGGTCCACGGTCACCCTGCCGTGGCCCGTGGGAATCACCACAGGGATTCTCGAGCACTCCGCGTACAGGTAAACGTTGCAATCGGGCATGACGAAGCTGTACAGGTTGCCGCCCAGGTAGGTCACGGCGACGCTCCGTTCTTCGTCATCTGTTACGCGGACGCTGGACACAGTATCATAGCCGGGCTCCGGCATCACGCGGAAGGTGACGGTGTCTCCCTCGGTGGCGTAATAGGTGCCATCCCCCACATAGCCGGAAATCAACCCAATGTCGCTGTGGGACATGCCCGACCACTGCTTAATGATCTCGAACCGCTGCCGGATGACGGCGTTCACCTGCACGTTCCCCGCGGGCATGGTGAAGCTGTTGTTCGCCACGGCCACCGGGGTATTGCCCTGCATGACGGTCACCGCCTCCAGCACGTAGCTGCCATTGGGGAGCGTGAGGGTGACGGTGTCGCCCAGGTGGGCGGTGGCGGCGCTGGCGGTGAGGACGCCGCCCAGGTTATCCGTCACGGTGACGCTGTAATCGACGGGGGCGAAGGTGGCCGTCACCCGCACGGCCGCATCGGGCATGGTAAAGGCATTGTCCGTCACGGTTACGGCGTCCATACCCGCAAACACGGTGAGGTTGTCCAGGGCGTAGCCCGCCTCCGGCTGGATGTCCAGGGTCACGGCCTTGCCCGCCCAGGCGGTCTGGGCGTCGGCGGTCACGGTGCCGTGGGTGGTGTCGCTGATATTGACGTCATACCGCGGCAGTTCCCTCCAATATGCCGTCACGGTGATGGTCTGCACGTCGTCTTCTCTCCAGATATAGGGCGCGGTGAAGTAGTTGCCGGGCTGCTTTTCCGCCTCGGGCTCGCAGTCCGCGATCCAGTGGTCAAAGGTCATGCCCTCGGGGGCGGTGAATCCGCAGGCGGGCAGGGTGTAAACATAACCCGTATATTGTTGTTTCGTTACGATGTCGTCCGCCATGGCGCCCGTGCCGCCGTTTGCGTCAAACACCACGGTATGATACAGCTCGGTCATCAGAAAGGTGAAGGTCTGCTGGCCGCCCCAATTACCCCGGCCCATGACGGTGGCCGTGTAGGTCTGGCCCGGCTCGTAATCATAGGGGCCAAGGTCGGAGTCCAGCTCGATGGTGTAATCCTCATCGTAGGTCAGCAGCTTTGCGCCGCTGCGCACCTGCACGTTGCGGGTCAGCGGGTAGAAGGGGCCGTAGCCGTCGTCATAGGTTTCCAGCCTGCCCCCGATGGCGCAATCCGCAATGTTGAAGGGCGTGATGCGGAAGGTCTTTTCGTTGATGCCGATATAGTCGCCCATGCCAGTGACGGTCACGGTGGCGGTCACCGCCCGGCTGGCGCTGCCCGTGTTGCCCGTGATCTCCACGGTGTAATCCACGCCCGCCGTCAGCGTGTTGCCGTCGTGATCCTGCACCGTCACGGCGGGGGTCACGGTGGGATGGTCTGCGTCGTAGAGATACACCACGTCATAGGTATCCTGATTGTCCAGCAGGATATTGGTATAGGCAATCTTATTGAGGCTTTCGTAGGTGATGAACACCTCTTCATTGGGCATGGTGAAGGTCATGGCGTCCGCGTCGAAGTCCAGGTCGCTTCCGCTGGCGCTGACCACGCTCAGGGTATATTCGCGGCTGTGATCGACGATGGAGACGGTGACGGTATCGCCCGCATAGGCCCAGTATTTAGCGCGCTCGTTGCCGTTCACGGCGCAGCTGAAAACGTCCAGATCGTAACTGATGTGATGCGACAGATGCCACTGGGCGTAGAGGGTGACGGTGTCGCCCTCCGACGCCGTCAGGTTCAGCACCTCGGCCTGGTCGGCATATTCCGTGCCGGAGCCGTCCGGTTCGGTGTTCCAGCTCACAAAGTCGCCTATGGTGGTGGAGAAGCCGTTGGCGGTCAGGTTCGCCGCCTGGTCGTAGGTCAGCGTCTGGTCGGCCATCTCACCGTTGACGGGAATGCCCGGCTCAAAGTGGACGGCATAGGTGATGGGCCGCCACTGGGCGTAAAACTTCACAATGGCTCCATTCTCGGCGGTCAGGTTGACCACTTCCTGACCGTCCTGATAGGCCGTGCCGCTGCCGTCCGCTTTGGTGTTCCAACCGGCAAAGGCGTAGCCCGTGCGGGTGTAGGTGTTGGCGGGTAAGGGCTCCGTTTGGTCATATTTGAACCGATAGCTCATGGCTTCGCCCGTGCCACCGTTGCTATCGAAAGTCAACATATAAGAGTTGGCCGCCCACAGGGCCTTAAACCTCCTGTTTTCAGCGGGAATGGTTCCGGGCAGCGTGGGAAACCACCTATAGAAGCGATAGCCCGTGCGGGTGGGATCGGCGGGAGCCGTCAGGGCCGTGCCGTAGTCCTGGGTGATGGGGGCCACAGCGGAGCCGCCATTGCTGTCAAAGGTCATGGTGTACTGGTTGACCGTCCATTGGGCGTACAGCGTCACCGTGGCCCCGTTCTCGGCGGTCAGGCTGCTTACGCTCTGGCCGTCCTGGTAGGCCGTGCCGCTGCCGTCCGCCGCGGTGTTCCACCCGGCGAAGCTGTAGCCCTGCCGGGCAAAGGCGCTGGGCCTCAGGAACGACGAATAGCCATAGGTGAAATTCTGCGACTCCATGGAGCCCGCGCCGCCGTTGGCGTCATAGCTGACGCGGTATTGGATGGGCGTCCACTGGGCCGTAAACGCGCAGTTGGCGGCGGGCATGGTGTCGGGCAGGGCAGGGCTCCAGCCGCCGAAGGTGTAGCCCGTGCGGGGGGGGTTGGCGGGGGCCGTCAGGGCCGTGCCGTAGTTCTGGGTGATGGGGGCTACCGCCGAGCCGCCGAAGGCGTCAAAGCGCAGGGTATACGCATTGATCGTCCATTTGGCGTAGAAGGTCTTGTCCCCGGAGGAGCCCGCGGGGATGCCGGTCACAGGTGTGCCGTTCAGCCCCTCGTTGTCATACCAGCCGCCGAAGCTGTAGCCCGTGCGGGCAGGGGCGGCCAGGGGCGTGTCCGCGTCGTCGCTGTAGGTGGCGGGGTTGGAGGCCGCGTTGACGCCGCCGTTCAGCACATAGCTGATGGCATAGGTGCTCACCGGCTTGGTGTCGCTGAGGGTGACCTCGATCCGGGACACATTATGTCCTTGAATTGTGCACGACTGCGCTTTATTGTCGTATTCTGTCGTATGAAAATCAGTGTCCTCCGTCACCTTCACATGAGTGATATACTTGCTGGGATGACTGAAGGAATAGCTTGCGGGCCCCAACACGCCGAGTATACCGTTATCTACTTTTCCAACATAGACTTGATGGCCGGTTATGGATATCGATAAGCCATCACAGGTTGCTGCGCCATTATCCCATTGCTTGAGGTCGGTGAGTTTATACCTTTGACCGTTGTAGACAAGATAGGGGGTGTAGTCGTTATTACTGGGACGTGTAAATGTGAAGGTCATCGTCGTTTCCGCCGCCATCGCGCTCGACGCACCGAACAGCGTCAGGCACAGGGCCACGAACAGCGCAAGGATCAGGCAGCGACCGAAAGCCGTGTGTATTCTTCGTGTTTCCATTGCGATTCTCCTTTATGGTGAAAAGATAGGATTCGCTGATTTAAGAATACTGTAGCATAGTTTTTCCAGGATTGGTATTGTACGAAGGTGCAAGTTTTCACGTTTTTTCTTGCTGACGCTCTGGGGAATAGATCCTAATTGCTGATAAATTATCATTTATGGGTATCGGCTTAACTCAGCAAGAACCAGCTCCCGGTCTGTCATTGCGAACCAGTGACCGATGTCACTGGTGTGGCAATCCGTACTCCCAGCGGCCAGGTTTGATTTCTGAGTTGATAAGGGCCTCCGGCGGGCGGATTGCCACGCCAGTGTGCGCACTGGCTCGCAATGACGGGATTGGCTGATTAAAGCCGATACGCATATTATCATTTATATTTAAATGTATTTTTTCATTCCTTACTTGCTTTTTCACTTCTCGCGGCATATAATAAAGTCAAGCCACGATGCAAGGAGGTTTTTCTATGCCCTATGCTGCAAATGTACTGAACAGCCTCGTTCCGATTTCTCATTTCAACCGCGGTCAGGCGTCCCGCATCTTTGACAGGCTTCACACCGAAAACCAGCTTGTCGTGCTGAAAAACAATGCCCCCGCTGCTGTTATTCTTTCACCGGCGGAATATTCCCGCCTGATGGAGATGGAGGAGGACTATCATCTTCTGCTGCTTGCTCAGGAACGGCTGGCAAACACCGATATGAAAAAAGCGCGTTCCATGGAAGAAGTGATGAAGGATCTCGGTATTACACAGGAGGAGATCGACGAAGCTGAGGACGTGGAGATCGAATAATGTGGAACATTGTCTTTCTCGACGAGGCCGAAAAGGATATGAAGCGCCTCGATTCGTCCGTGCGTCTTCAAGTGTTGAAAGGCATTCAGAAAGTGGCGAAGAATCCGCTTTCCGCAGATCAGGGCGGCTATGGAAAACTGTTGGGCAACAAAAGCGGTCTTGATCTCACCAATCTCTGCAAGATCAAGTTCCGGGATTTGGGAATCCGTGTCGTATACAAGGTTGAAATCATCGACACGGTCATGAGGATCATCGTTGTCTCGGCGCGCGCTGATGAGCAGGCATACAAAGAGGCCGCACGGCGGCGAGAAAAATACGGCTTATAATGAAAGACACCGGACAGGGGCTTTTACAGCTTGAACTGCACCCCGTCAAGTAGACAGCGAAATAATTAAAAGAAAGTTCACAGCGCTGCGGCGCTGTGGAAACCGCAGATTCCGGTTGGCTGCTAAGGCATCCGACCGGAATTTGCGGTTTTTTATGC
>Ga0247611_10011604_pt1 | contig 10139 bp, 4 predicted proteins | sample 177DNAGHGhighgp2_FD_192422 | JGI IMG/M metagenome (GOLD analysis project Ga0247611, IMG submission 192422) | Sheep rumen microbial communities from Palmerston North, Manawatu-Wanganui, New Zealand - 1770 DNA GHGhigh gp2 | ecosystem: Host-associated > Mammals > Digestive system > Stomach > Rumen ... | reverse complement strand
TCGGTTTTTGTGAGTTTGTGGATGTCACACTCGATATAAATCTTGGTTTGCCCATCATGTTCCTTGCCGGTGAAGATATTCATGTGTGCTGTTTCACCAACTCGGTAATGAAGGTCAGTAACCGTCCATCCTTCATCAGGCCAATTTGATGTATAAAGCTCAATTCGCCCAGAATAAGAAGTTTCGGGATAGAACACATATTTAACGACACTCGCATCTTGTATTCTACTATCAAATACTTGTGTCCAAATGCCCTCAAGTCTACTTGAGTCAAAACTCTTGACATCATCGTCACCGCACGATGCCAAGGAGAACAACGTGAACAGTATTAGGATAAAACCTAAAAACTTTAATTTTCTCATATTATTACCCTTGTTTACATATTTAATACTACTGATTAACGTAGGGTAAATGCGATTATTATGCTACTTGCGTTCTTTTTTTGGTGATTCATTGTTCATGAGGCGCTGGTACGCGTCCTGACTTTTATAATTTTGGAAAAGTTGTTCAACCGCGTTTGCCTTAAAAAGACGAGGTTATTTATTCTCAACAAGGTCTTCCAATCTACCGATAATCTCCTCGTCGCGCCGAGTCAAAGCTCCATCTAAAGCAGTACTCTCATATTCCTTAAAATAGAAGTATATCAACCCTACTATTAATCCTACAAATAACGTCAACTCTATCACCAACCAAACCCAATCGAAATTGATGATATCGTACCACAGCCGCATATTGAAAATACACGCTCCTCCAATCAAAGCAAAGTATATTGCCTTTCGATCATTAGTATATCTCTTTTTATACCACTGCAACAATAGCTCTGGAGAGCTAAGGCTATCCAGCTTGTGGAGAAACCTAAGATTGTTAACGACTATGCAGGCTGTCGCAAAACATCCGACAAAAAAGTCGCAGATGGGAACAATACTCGGTTCAAAATCGTGCCAAATATACAAGCCATATGAGAATAATGCCAGAATCAACGCACCGATGCAGAGTCCCCTCTTTGCTTGTGACCGGCTCTCGCCCTTAATCTTCTCGAAGCATTCATCTCGGCTCAGGTTGTATAAATCATCTAGTTTCATAATGCCTCAAATTAATTGGTTATCATTCTCACTCTTTAGACTCGCCGGAGTATCTAAATGTTTACCAATATATAGCGATTTTTTTTGCCCCTAGGCACTGTTCTTTTTTAGGTTTCGATGAAAATCAAGTGCCTTCTATCAACGGGCTGTGTCATCATTCAACGTCGCAATGTTTAACTGTGCTACGCACGGGAAAACTGGTGCAAATTTGTTTTTATTTCCCGAAACTTGGCGGCATCTCAGCCATTGAAGTAAACTTCATGGCCTTCGATTTGCTCAAGTTTTCCCGCCCGCAGGGCGGTAATAATTCCAGCAAATAAAATATGACACAGCCCCCTCATTGCATCACGATTCTATAGTTCATGAGCCGCTGGCACTTGTCCAATCAACGGAAGAAGCGACCAGCTTTCGGCTCCAATAATTGCCCCTTTGCTTTTTGCCATTAACAGGCAGCGTGGTTTTGTTTTACCTTTGTGCCAATGAGGCGAAAATGCCGATTTAACAATTCGTTAACATTCCCGCACCACCCCTTTTATAGCGCGGTTTTGACTCATGTCGTTGATATTCAACAACATGGATGATTTGCCATAAATCAGGCCGCATTGCTTTTTGTCACATGGCCTGACACCTATTTTTCAGTCGGAATATACCTTATTAAAAAAATAATGCGTACCTTTGCAGCCTGTAAAACCAATTAGCATATAATCGACTAATAACTAACTATATCAGTTTTTTTCAAAAATTTATGAGTAAGGAAAAGAAATTCATGACGTGTGACGGCAACCAGGCTGCTGCTCACATCAGTTACATGTTCACTGAGGTAGCCGCAATCTACCCCATCACTCCGTCATCAACGATGGCCGAGCACGTGGACGAGTGGGCCGCTGCTGGCCGCAAGAACATCTTCGGTGAGACCGTCATGGTCCAGGAGATGCAGAGCGAGGGTGGAGCCGCAGGTGCCGTTCACGGCTCGCTGCAGGCTGGTGCCCTGACCACGACCTACACCGCGTCCCAGGGTCTGCTGCTGATGATCCCCAACATGTACAAGATTGCCGGTGAGTTGCTCCCCGGTGTATTCCATGTTTCAGCCCGTACGTTGGCTAGCCACACGCTGTGTATCTTTGGTGACCACCAGGATGTGATGGCCACTCGCCAGACCGGTTTTGCCATGCTCGCCGAGGGCAGTGTGCAGGAGGTGATGGACCTCGCCGGCGTCGCTCACCTGAGCGCCATCAAGGCCCATGTGCCTTTTGTCAACTTCTTTGACGGTTTCCGCACCTCTCACGAGATCCAGAAGGTAGAGGCCATGGACCAGGAAGACCTGCGTCCCCTCATCGACATGGAAGAGCTGGCTAAGTTCCGTCGCAACGCGATGAATCCTGACAAGCCCGTGACCCGTGGTACCGCCGAGAACCCCGACGTGTTCTTCCAGCACCGCGAGTCGTGCAACGACTACTATACCGCCGTGCCCGCCATCGTCGAGGACTACATGAACAAGATCAGCGAGATCACTGGCCGCAAGTATGGTCTGTTTGACTACTACGGCGCCAAGGATGCCGACCGCGTCATCATCGCCATGGGCAGTGTGACCGAGGCTATCCGCGAGACCATCGACTACCTCATCGAGAAGGGTGAGAAGGTCGGCCTCGTTGCTGTTCACCTGTATCGCCCCTTCAGTGCCAAGCACTTCCTCGCAGCCGTTCCCAGCACTGCCAAGCGCATTGCCGTGCTCGACCGCACTAAGGAGCCCGGCGCTAACGGCGAGCCCCTGTATCTCGACGTGAAGGACTGCTTCTACCGCACCGAGAACGCCCCCATCATCGTGGGTGGCCGCTACGGTCTCGGCAGCAAGGACACCACGCCCGCCCAGATTCTTGCCGTGTATGAGAACCTGGCCCTGCCGATGCCCAAGAACCAGTTCACCATCGGTATCGAGGACGACGTGACCTTCGCCTCGCTGCCCATGAAGGAAGAAGTTGCCATGGGTGGTGCCGGCATGTTCCAGGCCAAGTTCTACGGTCTGGGTGCCGACGGTACCGTGGGCGCTAACAAGAACAGTGTGAAGATCATCGGTGACAACACCGACAAGCACTGCCAGGCCTACTTCTCCTATGACAGTAAGAAGTCGGGTGGTTTCACCTGCTCTCACCTGCGCTTTGGCGACGAGCCCATCCGCTCGACCTACCTGGTGACCACGCCCAACTTCGTGGCTTGCCACGTTCAGGCCTACCTGCACATGTATGACGTGACCCGCGGTCTGCAGAAGGGTGGTACCTTCCTGCTCAACACCGTTTGGGACGGCGACAAGCTGGTAGAGAACCTGCCCAACAACGTGAAGAAGTACTTCGCCGACAACAACATCAAGGTTTACTACATCAACGCTACCAAGATCGCTCAGGAGATCGGTTTGGGCAACCGCACCAACACCATCCTGCAGAGCGCCTTCTTCCGCATCACCGAGGTAATCCCCGTTGACCTGGCCATCGAGCAGATGAAGAAATTCATCGTCAAGTCTTACGGCCGCAAGGGTGAGGACGTGGTGAACAAGAACTACCAGGCCGTTGACCGTGGTAACGAGTACACCGAGCTGGCTGTGGATCCCGCTTGGAGCAACCTGACCGTTGAAGGTCCCGTTGCCGACAACGCTCCCGAGTTTGTCCACAACGTGGTTCGTCCCATCAACGCCCAGAACGGCGACTTGCTGCCCGTGAGCGCATTCAAGGGCCGCGAGGATGGTACGTGGGATGCCGGTACCGCTGCCTATGAGAAGCGCGGTGTTGGTGCCTTCGTTCCCATGTGGAAGGCCGAGAACTGTATCCAGTGCAACAAGTGCGCGCTCGTCTGCCCGCACGCTGCCATCCGTCCCTTCGTTATGGACGAGGCCGAGGCTGCCGCTTCTCCCTTCAAGGAGGAAGACAAGCTCAAAGCCATCGGCAAGGGCTTCGAGGGCATGACCTTCGTGCAGGTTGTTGACGTGATGGACTGCTTGGCTTGCGGCAACTGCGCCGACGTTTGTCCGGGCAAGAAGGGCGAGAAGGCCCTCGTGATGGTTCCCATGGAGGGCCACGAGGAAGACCAGAAGCTCTGGGACTACGCTATCAACAACGTCAAGAGCAAACAGCACCTCGTGGACACCAAGTCCAACGTCAAGAACTCACAGTTCGCTCAGCCGCTGTTTGAGTTCTCGGGCGCTTGCTCGGGTTGCGGTGAGACCCCCTATGTGAAGCTCATCAGCCAGTTGTTCGGCGACCGTCAGATCGTCGCCAACGCTACCGGTTGCTCGTCAATCTACAGCGCATCGGTTCCCTCGACTCCTTACACCGTTAACGCTAAGGGTCACGGTCCCGCTTGGGCTAACTCACTGTTTGAGGACTTCTGCGAGTTCGGTCTGGGTATGACCATTGCCGACGAGAAGATGCGCGCCCGCGTCCTGGGCTTCGTCAAGGAGGCTATCGACGACGCTACTGTTGCTGCCGACGTCAAGGCCCTCTACAAGGAGTGGGTTGAGAACTTCCACGACGGCGACAAGACCCGCGAGTTGAGCGACAAGATCCTCGAGGCCATCGAGCACAGCGACAATCCCGCCGACATCAAGGTGCGCGAGCTGGGTCAGTACCTGGTTAAGCGTTCACAGTGGATCATCGGTGGTGACGGCGCCAGCTACGACATCGGCTTCGGCGGTCTGGACCACGTGATTGCCAGCGGCAAGAACGTCAACATCCTCGTGCTCGACACCGAGGTTTACTCCAACACCGGTGGTCAGGCCTCTAAGGCTACCCCCATCGGCGCTATCGCCAAGTTTGCCGCTGCCGGCAAGCGCGTCCGCAAGAAAGACCTGGGTCTGATTGCCAGCACCTATGGTTACGTTTATGCTGCCCAGATCGCAATGGGTGCTAACGATGCACAGTGCTTGAAGGCCATCCGCGAGGCCGAGGCCTATGACGGTCCTTCAATCATCATCGCCTATGCTCCCTGTATCAACCACGGTATCAAGGCCGGTATGGGTAAGGCTCAGGCCGAGGAGAAGGCTGCTGTTGCTTGCGGTTACTGGCACTTGTGGCGCTACAACCCGCAGCTCGAGGCCGAGGGTAAGAATCCCTTCACCCTCGACAGCCCCGCTCCCAACTGGGACGAGTTTGAGAACTTCCTCAAGGGCGAGGTTCGCTACGCATCGGTACTCAAGCAGTATCCCGATGAGGCTGCCGAGCTGTTTGCCGCCGCTAAGGAGAATGCCCAGTGGCGTTACAACAACTACCGCCGTCTGGCCCGCCAGCAGTGGGGTGTTGCCGAGGACTAATCGACAATAGCGATACTGAACAATGCGAGGCAGGGACACGATAACGTCCCCGCCTCGCTTTTTATTAAAGAAAATGGCTAGAAAAAAATGATTACTAAAAGTATTAAACAATGTTATAAGTCTTGCAATTATCAAGAAAAATGCCGTAATTTGTAACCGTTTTTATTCATTAACCATTTAAAAATTACATTATGGGATTACTTGATGAACTTCAAAAGAAGCTTGAAGAGGCCGCACGTCAGGCCCAGCAGCAACAAGGAGGTGGCGGATCAGTAGGCGGCAACGAGATTCCCAACCCATGGGACCAAGCTCCACAGCAGCCACAACAGCAACCTCAACAAGCCCCTAACTATCCCCCTGGCTACCAGCAGCCTCAACAGCCCAACCAGCAGCAGTATCAGCAGCAGTACCAGATGATCATGCAGCAGATGCAGCAGCTCGTGCAGCAGGCCTATCAGCTGGGCTACCAGTATGGTGTGCAGGTTGCCCAGGCAGGCGGTTTTCGCGCCGGTCTGATGGACGAGGATAAGAAAGAGTAAACTGCTTTTAAAAGATCGGTATCAAACCACTGTCCGCCTTCAGTTTTTTCAAGGCGGTGCAGTGGTTTTGTGTGTCATGCTAGGAGCTCATGGCTCGATCGCCAGGGGATAGCGTGGCGATAAAGGCTGTCGTGTAACGTCGTGTAACGCAATGCGACCGCTGAAGAAATTTTGCATATAGTTTTGCTTAATCAATTATTATACCTAATTTTGCGGCTCATTTAAGCAGTGCCACAATCCTGCATATACCGGATTAGTGGCAATTATTGTTTATATGGAGTAATCATTTAATTAATCAGTTTAATACCATTATTTACTATGAAGAAAAAGTATTTTATTCTGTCTGTATTGTTCTGCTGTGCTATTGTGGCTGCCGCTGTTCCAGCTAAGCCCGGCTGGCACACAATCACCCAGAGTGATGGCACTACCCTCAAGGTTCAGGCTGTGGGTAACGCCTTCAACAATGCTGTCTTGACCGCCGACGGCTTGACTGTTGCCCGCGGTAGTGACGGGGATTATTACTACACCTCGTCGCTGACGGGATTGACTGCCGTTCGCGCCCATGAAGCCAACAAGCGCACGGCTGCCGAGAATGCATTTGTTAAGGCACAGCTTGGCTCCTTGAAGATGCAGTTCCAGCCCTATAGGCTGCCAGCCACTAATGGCAGGCTCAATGCCGTGGGCAGCAATGCCGCTGCCGATGTGCCGGCCCAGGGCGAGCGCCGCATTCCCATCATCCTGGTGGAGTTCCAGGATAAAAAGTTCAATAACACACGCGAGGCGATTATCGAGTCGATGCTCACGGGTGGGGAGAGCGTTGGTCAGTATTTCCACGACCAGTCCAATGGCTTGTACCATCCCATGTTTGACGTGTATGGCATCTATTGCCTGTCACAGGATCGCGAGTATTACGGTGGCCACAACGGCACCACCAAGGATAAGGGCATCGGTTGGATGGTGACCGAGGCCTGTGAACTCGCTGCTGCCGATGGCGTGTCATTCCAGCCCTATGACACCAACAATGACTACTATTGTGATGTGGTCATCGTCATCTTTGCAGGCGTGGGTGAGGCCCAAGCCAATGTTTACCATCCCGAGGCCATCTGGCCCTGTAACTGGACCCTGGATGCCGCCAAATATTATTCCCGTGGTGGCAATGGCGCCTTCAGCCCCAATGATGGCGATCCTTACGTCAACCATTTTGCTGTCTTCAACGAGTTGTATGGCAGCAATGATAACGGCAGGACAATTGATGGCATCGGCACATTTGTTCATGAGTTTGGACACTGCCTGGGGTTGCCCGATATGTATGATACGGGCAATAACGACAACTATGGCATGGGCAATTGGGACATCATGTGCCTGGGCTGCTATTGCAACGACGGCTACACGCCTGTGGGCTATTCGGCCTACGAGAAGGTGTTCATGGGCTGGGTCGATTACATCAAGCCGGAGCCTAACACCTACTATACCTTGCCCGTGTGGAACCAGAAGAGCAAGGATACCGACAAGGCCGTGTGCGTCACGAGTGACCTGAACAAGAACGAGTATTTCATCTTTGAGAACCGCTATCGCACGGGATGGGACCGTTACCTGCCCGGAGTGGGAATCCTGGTGACCCACATCACCTACAGCGCAAGCCAGTGGTCTAACAACAAGCCCAACAACGAAAAAATCCAGTTGGTGACCATCATGCCTGCCGACAACAAGTTGAGCAAATATAGCGAGAGCGCCGACACCTGGCCCAATGGCAGCAAGCATAGCCTGACCGATGAGACCGTGCCAGCCACCGTGCTCAATATGACTCCCTATGGTGAGATTACAGGCCATGCCGGCTATCTGGGCAAACCCGTGACCGAGATGGTCATCAACCGTGATGGCACAGCCAGTTTCTGGTACATGAAGGAGACCCACAACTTTCAATTGGGTGACGTGGACCACAGCGGCGACACCTCTATCAAGGATGTGACAGGTCTGATCAGTTACTTGCTGGATGACCGAACTCTGAACTGTTGCCACATTTGTGCCGACGTGAATGGTGATGGCAACATCACGATTGTTGACGTGACATCACTGATCAACCTGTTGTTGTAATGATGGGCACTCATCCCCCGTTCACTCATGAGCGATTGTAAATCATAGACTTTTGGGGCCCGCTTAATGAAGTAGGCCCCTTTTTCTAAAACTTGCTCTATTCTATATCAGATAGGTACGTACAAGAACTGAAGTGTTTTCTAGCGAGTACTAATGGTTATCTTGTGCGTTGTTTGGATGCTATTAAATTAACTGGATTCCAACCGATTAAACATTATCTAAATATTGATTACACAACCTTGTGTAACACAACATTGTGTTAATTTTCTTACACAACCTTGTGTATTATGAATTATTGTTTTAAATTTGTGGTGTTTAAATGTGGGATGTTATGGATAAAAAGAGTTTTATATTCGGTACCGCGGTAAGCGATTATAACTTTATCGGCCGCGAAAAAGAGACACAACGATTGATCGCTAACTTTACTGAAGGCATCAACACCATTCTGATTTCGCCACGGCGCATCGGCAAGACCTCTTTGGTCAAACATGTAAAAAAAATGCTTGAACCACATCAGGATGTCATCGTTATTTATCTTGACATGTTTGCTTGTAAAACAGAATATGAATTCTACAATGCCTTATCGGCAGCTGTACTAAAACAAACTGCCTCACATGCCGAGATGTGGATGGAATATGCAAAGGAATTTCTCGTACGTCTTACTCCTAAACTCACTTTCTCGCCCGAAGCAAATACTGACTTTTCTTTGTCACTAGGAATCACTCCCAAAACCCACACACCCGAAGAAGTACTGAATCTAGCTGAAGATATTGCACGCAAGCGAGGCAAACGCATCGTTGTCTGCATCGACGAGTTTCAACAACTCGGTGAACTGCCAGACTCTTTGACTGTGCAAAAGCGGCTCCGCTCCGTGTGGCAACATCAGCAACTGACATCATACTGTCTTTTTGGAAGTAAACAGCACTTAATGAGTAATATCTTCCAGCGTCGCAACATGCCCTTCTATCAGTTTGGAGATATGATTTTTCTTGGCAAGATCGATAGGGCCGATTGGGTGGATTATATCATAACGCATTTTAAAGATCGCAATAAGTTCATCTCACATGACCTAGCGGTGCGTTTATGTGATGTCGTAGACAACTATTCTTCCTATGTGCAACAGTTGGCTTGGTTGCTATTCTCGAGGTTGAATGAAGGCGACACCGCCACTGAGTCTCAATTGGATTTTGCTGTAAGAGATCTGCTTGATGCCAACGAGGCTTTATTCATGCAACAAGTGGAACCCCTTTCATCCTACCAAATGAACTTTTTGCGCGCCATTGCGGCTGGTTTCCATCATGGTTTCGGGGAGAAAGAAATTAGAGACGAGTTTTGTTTAGGCAGTCCATCCAATATTACTCGTCTGAAAAATACATTAGTAAACAAAGATTTTATCGAATCCCGAGGACGCAATCAGCTTTATCTCACTGACCCAGTATTTGCCCTTTGGATTCAACGACGCATGATGTGGCTCTAGCCATACTTTCAATAGCCATGGGCATCCACACTAATGATTATCCTCAGCCGGGTCACTTTTTAGAAGGTCTGGCACATAACGTTTTGGCCCTTCTTTATTGTAAAAATGTTGAGCCTCAAAGCCCTATCTAATCCATATTTACCGCAATTTTACAATAAATTCAGAGTGAAACATGTCTTCAAATCAGAATTCATTGTCATTTTGCAGAAAAATCGGAATGGAATTGTGATTTAGGCTGCTGCTGGGTTCTACCTTCTTTTCTCTCGACATCCTAATTTGTTTATGGGAATACCTATAGTCCTCACAATATGTGAATAGGTTTCAATATCTACAATATCTATATCTACTAGTGGTATAAACGATAAGGGACAACGCTGATGATGGTTGTCCCTTGTGTAGTTGTGATATCTGAAAAATGGTTTAGCCGCACTGGAAGTACTCGTTGACGAGTTGTGAGGTGCGCTTGGGATCGTGCTCGATGTCGTGGCGCAGGGTGCGGTCGTTGAACGAGCGCAGCTGTGCAATGATGCCATCAATCATGTGGGCGCTGAAGACACCCTTCTTCTCAAATGCTCCACGCAGCTTCTCCAGGCAGTCGGCACTGGCGACGCAGCTGTCGGGCAGACAGTCGAGCTCGTTGAGGCGGGCAG
>Ga0247611_10011602_pt1 | contig 10141 bp, 8 predicted proteins | sample 177DNAGHGhighgp2_FD_192422 | JGI IMG/M metagenome (GOLD analysis project Ga0247611, IMG submission 192422) | Sheep rumen microbial communities from Palmerston North, Manawatu-Wanganui, New Zealand - 1770 DNA GHGhigh gp2 | ecosystem: Host-associated > Mammals > Digestive system > Stomach > Rumen ... | reverse complement strand
CCGTTCTTGTTTGCAGACCACATTGGTCAATCCCAAGGCTTTCGCTACTTCCGAAGCAACCTTGATTTTCTTACCGATCGAATCGATCAACAAAAACTGGCATTCCGGAAAAAGGATCGCCAACGGGATACCGGGAAAACCACCGCCTGTACCAACATCCATGATCGTGGTGCCGGGTTGAAAAGGCAGCAACTTGGCTATCGCCAAGGAATGCAACACATGATGCTCGTATAGATTATCGATATCCTTGCGCGAGATGACATTGATCTTACTGTTCCAATCGCGATAAAGTGCGTCAAGCTGAGCAAACTGCTCAGCCTGACGTTCTGTTAGTTTAAAATAATCTTGGATTATCATCCTTTAAACTTTCAACTTTAAACTTTCAACTTTACTCAGCCATATTGGTGAATACATTCTGTACATCCTCGTCCTCTTCGATCTTGTCGATGAGTTTCTGTACGGACTCGCGTTGTTCGTCGGTCAACTCCTTCGTATCATTCGGGATACGAACGAACTCCATCGATTGGATCTCAAAACCGTTGTCCTCGAGGTATTTCTGCATGTTAACAGCCTCGTTGAAATCGGAGTAAATGACGATCGTATTCTCCTCCTCATCCACACCGAGTTCCTCTACGCCGAAGTCAATCAGTTCGAGTTCGAGTTCATCCAGATCGATGCCGTCTTTCATCGTTACGGTGAAGCAGGCCTTGCGGTCAAAGAGGAACTGCAGACTACCCTGCGTACCGAGCGTACCGCCGAACTTGGTGAAGTACGAGCGGATATTTGCTACCGTACGCATGTGGTTGTCGGTGGCTGTCTCCACGAAGATAGCAATACCATGCGGACCGTATCCTTCGTAGTTGATCTCCTTGTAACCCTCCGAGGACTTATCGGTCGCTTTCTTGATGGCGCGATCGATATTATCCTTCGGCATGTTCTCGCGCTTACACTGTTGGATCAGTGCACGCAGACGAGGGTTGGAGTCGGGATCCGGACCACCCTCACGGGCAGCGATCGTGATTTCTTTTCCTAATTTGGTAAATGTGCGGGACATATGTCCCCATCTTTTTAACTTTGTCGCTTTGCGATATTCAAAAGCTCTTCCCATACTATAATATTGTTTAATTGTTATTCTCGGGAACCGTTACTGTAGCCGTGCTGTCAGCTTGCAGTTCGGCCGGATCGGCATGATCCAGGATCGTCTCGATATGTACTTCCTCGAAATTGATCTTGAATTCAACACGACGGTTCTTCTGACGACCTGCCTTGGTCTTGTTATCTGCGATAGGCATGGTCAGACCATAACCGCGAGCAGTCATGCGCGTCGAAGGAACACCCTTGCTGATGAGGTAGTTCATTACCGCGTTAGCACGGTCGTCAGACAGGCGCATGTTATACTCTGCTTTACCTACGTTATCCGTGTGACCCTGTACCTCGATGATATAATTGCTGTTATCGATGAAGGTCTGAGCGATCTTATCCAGCAGCGGGAAGGACTTCTTCTTGATCGTTGCCTTGTTGGTCTCGAACTCGATACCTTGCATTGCTTTCTCCAGCAGTTTACGTACCTCACGTTTAATCTCCGGACAACCCTTGTTGATCTTCACACCCGCTACATGCGGACACTCGTCCTTATAATCAGGAACACCGTCGCCGTCGGAGTCTAAGTCACAACCCTTCTCATCGACGAAGCCGATCGCCTCTTTCTTCGTATCCGGGCACTCATCCATATAGTCAGGTACACCGTCGCCGTCGCCGTCCAGCGGACAACCAACGCTGTCCACCTTACCCCAAGCGGCTTCCGGCGTATCCGGACACTGGTCGATGTAATCAGGTACACCGTCGCCATCCGTATCCATCGGACAACCAACGCTATCTACCATACCCCAAGCAGCCTCCGGCGTATCCGGACACTGGTCGATATAATCAGGTACACCGTCGCCATCCGTATCCAGCGGACAACCTACGCTGTCCACCTTACCCCATGCTGCTGCAGGAGTACCCGGACACTGGTCGATATAATCAGGTACACCGTCACCGTCGGAGTCTTTGTCGCAACCTACGCTATCCACGAAGGCAACTGCATCAGGCAGGGTGTTCGGACATTGATCCAGATAATCGGGTACACCGTCATGGTCGCCGTCCAGCGGACAACCTACGCTATCCACTTTGACACCACGCGGGGTGTTCGGACATTGATCCAACTTATTCCATACGCCGTCTTTGTCTTTATCCGGACGGTTCGTACCCCAGCATATCGAGAAGCCCAGCGCTACATTCACCATCTTCGCCTTGTCCGGCAGGATGTATTTGGTTGCACCGTTGATATCGATTCCGGCGTAACTGGTCGGGATATAATCCAACGCGAGGGTCATGTTGATACCGTCATACGGCATGAAACTCAGACCCGCACCGATATTGCTGTATTTACCGTTATTCAGCAGCGAATAGGAGGCTGCTATATTGAACCAACGCGCAGGACGGAAGGAGAAACCGAAGGTCACTTCTTCGTACAGGCGGGCGTTATACAGACGCGTAGCGGATACGACACCGATACCGATACGGTTCTCCCAGAAATTCGCATCCAGACCTACATTCAGGCGACCGGAGATCATCTTGGCATATCCGCCTCCGGCCGGACCCATCATGATCGCTTTGGGCAGGTCCTGCAGGTTACTCAGCGCACTATCCAGTACCATCTGCGGCGAGAAATTGCCGTCCTGATCGCGATAACGCGGATCTGCATAATCGATTACACCCACACCGTTGAAGACGGTATCCACACTCGCCGTATAGGTCTTGGCGTTCGTCCAGTAGATGAAACCCAGATCCACCACAGCTACGCTGAGCTGCAGGTTCTTAATCGGCTTGTAAGTGAAACCGAGGTCGATAGCTGCTCCGTAACCGTTCGGCTTGAGCATCGAGGTGATGCTGCTCGTGTTGAACATCTCTTCCGGCTTGTACTGATTGCCGTCAAAATCATTGATGATATCCACCAAACGACGGTTCTCAAACGCCGGCATCTTCGAGTAATTCATCGGACCGGCCATGCGTACATCCATATTGCCGTACAGGCGCATCGAGTCGGTACTTGCGTCCAGCGCCAAGGTCTTGCTGCGCAGACTCATATCCATCTGACCCAACAGGAACTTGAATTTACCACCGACTGTCCAGTGCTCGTTGATCTGGTGACTGTAACCTACGCCGATCTCCGTATAGGCCGTTGCGCTACCACCCATGCCCGAGAGACTGAAGGTGTTCCATTGGCCCGCATCAAGGTTCGTCATACCGCCGCCTAAAAGGAAGTCAAAAGCCGATTTTGGCATCGTGCCGCCGAACTGTACGCGTTCGTTCAATCCGATCGTCAGGTATCCTTTATCCTTGATACGGAATCCCATGTTGATCAGACCCAGCGACGCTTCGCCTTCCGCCAGGGTCATGCTGCGTAGCACTTTGAGGAAAGCTTGCTTGTCGGCATTCGGGTGAATAGGTAGGATCGTGCGACCCGTCGTCGGGTCCATCATGAAGATGTCGCTTACCGTCAGCGAGTTATTACCGATACTCATTGAGGTCCAACCCAGCGGCGAGAAATTGATGAAGCCGTTGCTGTACGGTTGGAAAGCCGGGTTGATAGTGTGACGCATCGGGGCGTTCTCCAGGAAGTACATTGTCGTTACTTGCTGTGCACTTACACCCAGCGAGAAGAGAGCCACAAGGGCTACTAACATAGTTCTTTTCATTGTTTTCATAGCTCAGCCCTCCTTATTTCTTGTTGTTCTCAAAATTCATAAATGCCTCGATCTGGGTCGTGATACCTATGTCGAAATACAAACGGCTGTCTTTCTCCAAGCGAGCCTTATCGAGACCCATATCGAACGCATATTGCAATGCATCGTTATCCGCCGATACCTTGTATTCGATGTTCTTGATCTTCTTGATCGTCTCGATCTGCTTCTGGTTCAGACGCGTGGTGATAAGCGTCTTACCCGGGTTGTTCTCGTCCGGAACAACATATCCGCCTTGCAGCTTTATGTATTGCGGCGGAGCGATACGAACCGTGTCCTCTAAGAACGGATAGAACTCTTTGGTCGGGTCCTCCGGATCCATGATCGGCTGGTTGTTCTCGTCCATGAAGCGTACCTTACCCTTCAGCGTCAGCGGGATATAGTTGCGTGCCGTCAGGTACAGCGTCACATCGCCTACATGCAGCGAGTCGATGAAATCCACCTGATGGGCAACCGAATCGATATCCACATCCTTCAGGTCCAGATCGGTGATCGTGTCCTGATAATCGATGAACATATTTCTCTCGAACATCAGCGGCAGGGTGCAGATCGTGTTGATACGAACATTCGTGTTCGGCGTCACGCGGATCTGCGGCGTCTGGTTACGGTCGAAATACACATTGAAACTATAGTTCACATATTTCGGCATCGTGCGGAACAGGCGCTCAATATCGCCGTCTTTGTCTGTGTTATTGAATACCACGCTGGTTGTAGCCGAGTCACCAATGTTCGACAGATCGGCCGGATCCATGTACGGGTCCAGATACTCCGCCGGACGGGTAGGCAGACCGTTGAACATCGCGTCGATCTGTTGATCATTGGCGTCAATCACATACAGGTTATTACCCTCGATCACCATACGACCCGCTATATGTGTGGAGATCTCCACTTCTATCTTCGGATCGCTCACTGTCAAGCGGGCACGCTTGGCGAACGGATAGTCATGCAGGTATTCATCCATATCCACATGCTCATCCGAATGCATGTCTTTGGAGGGCGTGAAATAACCCCAGATAGCCTTCCAACCGGCATCGGCCAGTTTGATATTGTAATTGAAGGCTGCTGTACTCGGGATCTCTATCTTGCCGGCAGAAGCAGGGATGGTGAACATAAAATGCACCTTCATGTTGCAGCCCGGATATACATTGTCGATCCTCGGGGGAAAATCGCGATTCTTCATTAGCATGATCTTGAAGGCTCCCAAGTTCGTCTGCAGCGGGGTACCGTAGTCCGCAGCCTCTCCGCGACGATACACGGTACGCACCTTGTCCTCGCATTCGATCTGGTCACCCATATCCAGCACCACGCTGTCGATCCATTCCCAATTAAGCGGCAGATTCGTCCGGTTGACTGTGGATACAAACTCTGCATAGTCGATATACGCGCTATCGATACGGTTCTCATTGGTGGTACCCGTCTCGTTCACGCCGTTGAACTTGAATTGCATGTCGAAATCCAAGGTGATCTGCCGCCCGTCAGGAGTGATCTTACCGTCCGGACCAATCAGACCTTTCGCCTGCAACTGGTCATAGACATTCATCGACTTCGTCATCTCCGGCAGGTAACTCAGAAAATCTATTGGGTGATAATCGCGCTCATCCGGATACGCATGACGCCATGCTACTACCATCTTCGGCGAACCATCTGAAGTCGTGTCCTCGTAAATGAATAGGTCCTCCGATTGGTCCACGAAATCACCTAAGGTAGCGGTGACGGTACCGATCTTCAGCGCTACACCCATGTTCAATTGAGCAGCCGTGTCGATGTCGTTGAACTTGAGGTCCGAATGGCATCCTACCAGCAAACTGCTAATAAACACTACTAAAAATAATTCCTTTTTCATTGATATATACCTTTGATTGTTTGTTCGTTTGCAAAAATCGCGGCAAAATTACAAAAAAAAATCCATATATGCAAATATATGGACTATTTTTTCGCAAATTTGATATTTTACCGTAATAAGTATATCCTTTCCGTCGCCCGCGTGAGGGCGGTATAGATCCAGCGTAAGTATTCCAGCCGTTCGCTCTCCTCTAATCCACTAATCCACTCATCCTCTAATCCCTTATCAATATACACATGCTTCCATTGTCCGCCTTGCGCCTTATGGCAGGTCACGCAGTACGCATAGCGTATCTGCAGCGCATTGTAGTACGGCGATTCGTAGATCTGCTTCACCAATTCCTTCTTGTTCCGTATCTCCGGATAGTCCTCCGCGATGCGGGAAAAAAGTTCTTTCTGCAACGCATAATTGGCTTCGGGACTGTCGGTCGTCAGGGTCTCCAACCATACCAGCGCCTCTATCTCCCAGTTATAATCCACCGAGCGCAACGAGGCCTTGGCGAAATGAAAACCGTATAACTCGTGCGTACCCGTTAATCGGGTGATTTCCAGCATGTCGCCGTTTGCCAAAAACTCCAGATCGTCGTACTCTTTGGCCCAGAAATAGTTGTTCTTACTCACCATCACCCGGTCGCCGTTCGAGAGCTCATCCTCTTTCCATAACACTCGCGCCCGAACACCCTGGTTATAGAGGTTCGTCATCTTGTTGCTCCGCGCGATGATCAGCGTCTCTTCTGCCCCTACCGTCCGCCAACTCTCTTCCAACCGCTCGATCACTTCTTCTCCCTTCAGCCGGATGATATCTTTGCTGTTCGGCTGAATTCTAAAATCTTCAATTCTAAAATCTTCAATCTTCAATCGAAGCCTTGTGGCTTCGCTCAGTATCCCGCTGTCCAGCGCCTGCCGGGCTACCTCCGTTAACCGATAACCGATAACCGATAACCGATACATCCGCCCCATATACTCCGCATCTAACGCCGGACTGAGCGTACTGCCTACGGGTGGTAACTGGGCGTCATCGCCGAGAAGGAGTAGGGAGCAGCCCTGTCCGTTATACACGTACCGCACCAGGTCGTCCAATAGACATCCGCTCCCGAAGACTCCGTTGTCCCGGTTCCCTGACAACATCGATGCTTCGTCTACAATGAAGAGCGTGTTCTTATGCAGGTTATCGCTCAGCGAGAAAGCCTCCACACCCAACTGGTTCTGCCTGTATATCTTTTTATGGATTGTGTACGCCTGCGCGCCTGAGTACCTACTCAGCACTTTGGCGGCGCGACCTGTCGGAGCAAGCAGTATGCAGTTTTGCTTCAGACCCTGCATCGCGCGGATCAACGCACTCACCACACTCGTCTTACCCGTACCCGCATATCCCCTCAGAATGAATGCTTTACGGTCTTCACGGCTCACCAAAAAAGCACCGAGTACGGGTAACAACCCGATCTTTTCCGCATTCGGCTCGAAAGGCAATTCGGCCTTTATCCGATCACTAATGAAGTCCGTTAACATACTATCCGATTTTGCCTGCAAAATTACTGCTTTTTTTTGACATATGCAAGAAGAGAGTGCATTTTATAAACAGATTTATTTGATGGTGGCGCGTTGTTCTTCGTGAAGACGCTTACGCTCCGCACGGTTGCGTTTGATGGTGGTGTAGTAGCCGAAGCCGGCCATGGGATGACGCCATTCTTCGTCTTCTATACGCTCCCACTCGGCGTTTTCTTTGCTGCGAAGCTTGAGTTCCTGACACCAGAAACGGATGTCGGATAAAAGTCGTTTTGTGTATTTGAACATAATCGTAATGTTGAATGTTTAATGTTTAATGTTTAAGGGACTTTAGTTTACGCTTCAAGAAGCGGATGACGCGTTGGTAGAAGTAGTAGCACTTGAACCATGCGTAGTAGAGAGGGAAAGGAAGGAGATGATACATACGAACGATATGGTTCGGTTTGATCTCCGGATAGTTCTCTTTCAGGAACTTATCCCATGCTGCAAGACGCGGTTTGGCGGTAGCTGCATCAAAGAGACTCAGTTCATAATAATGCCAATAACCCATTGATTGGTAGTTCTCTTCGGTATAGGCCTCGCGCGTACCGCCTTTTGGTACGACATGACGGTTGCGGCGTACCCAATCAAGGAGGAATGTGAGCACTTTGGTGACATCATCCGCTGCGCGAACGGCACGCACTTTAGGATCGAACGATTGTCCCGGACGACCTATATAGTAGCGATAGACGTTCAGTTTGGTGTAGATGAAGTCTTTGGCGATCGCGATAGGAATGGCTTGGAGCGAGACATCATCGTACATAACATGCTCGCAGAAAAGCGGCAGGTAGGCTTGCATCATAGAGGTACGATAGACTGTGTCATGCGCGTAAGTCATGTCATAGCCGTGTCCTGTTCCGAGCCAATCGAAGGTGTCGGCATCGTAATGATGTTCGGGTGTCAGTTCCCAATGTTTCTTCTTTTCCTCGTAGGTGTCGGTTGCAGCATGGTAGTTCTGTCCATCCAACATGACCATGTCGACATCCACTTTTCCGAGATAGGAGATCAGTTTGGATAGTTGGTCGGTGTCAAACCAATCGTCGGAATCAAGGTAAAAAAGGTACTTACCGACAGCCAGTTCAGTGCCGTGGTTCCATGCACCGCCATGACCGCGATTCTCTTGGTCAATGACACGAACGATGCCGGGATAGTGCTTCTCGTAGGCTTTGGCAAGGATGGCGGAGTTGTCCGGTGTGCCATCATTGATGACCACGATGTCAAGTAGTTGCAGTTGTTGCTTGTCCGGCACAAGAAGCGAAGAGATACATTTGTCGATGTATTTCTCGACCTTGTACACAGGGATTACAATGGATAATAGTTTTTCCATATTATTGGTGTTTCAGTTTGTTGTCAGTTTTGACCGCTTGATCGCATAACAAAAAAGCGGTAAGTCCGCATATTGGATTTACCGCTTAGAAATGATTGTTCGTCTTAACTCTATTTCTTCTTTATGTAATGGGCTAAGAACACATCATATACATACCATGTGTCATTATGCTCCGTTACGATATCCTTTTCGTATAGTCCTTTCATTGCCGACTGTACGGAACTGGCTGAGAGCAATTTATGTTTTTGGATAAAGGCTGCAGAAGTAATATTCTGAGCCCCATTCTCTTTAACGAGTGCAAATAGCAGACTCTTTTGTTTGGTAGGTAGAGCCGCCAGAATCTCTCGATAAAACGGTTCTTGAATGAGCACGACATTACTCAATGCCTGCTCAATCATCTCAACGCTACAAGGTTGATCGCCATTTGTGAGTGAATACATCTCATTCAGCAACATTTGCATATACCACGTGACCCCCCGGCACATATCATATACTTGTATCACGGCTTGGTCGTCAATCGTCTTATTCCCCAAACGGAACATCTGCTTGGCGAAGTCTACATAGGTGTCACGCGGGATAGGGTCAAGTCCCATATTGATCGTGCTTTGGTAAAAAGGCTTCGAGGGCGAAAGGAACATTTGACTCATCAGATGTTTGCGACTGCCGGAGAAGATGAACTGCGTTTTCTTGCAACGCTGAATATGCGTTCGCAATAAGGCTTCGATATTCTTCTCGGGATAGTTGGTAATCTGCTGAAACTCATCAAATGCGACGACGCATGGTTTGTCTGCCAACTCTAAGAAGGCAAAGACTTGCTCTAAGGTCATCTCCGGTGCGGTAATATCTCCCAATCCGATATCAAACGTAGGGGCTCCGGTAATAGGATCCAACTTAAATCCAATGCGTAAGGATGAGATGACTTGAAAGAACTTATCTAACCATGATTTAGATTGTTTATCGATGCTCTTGTACACTTCATTACTGAATGTGTACACCATCTCAGCCAAACTGTTTGTCGCGTATAGATCCACCACAATGGTATAATACTGATGCATCTCCGGTTGAGCAAACACGTGGCTAATCAGTCCGGATTTGCCAATACGACGATCCGAGATTAAGGTCACATTCCGCCCATTAAGTATCTGTTTCGAGAGAAATTCAGTCTCTTTTTCACGATCACAGAAGTACTCTTTTGATATGTATCTCCCTATAACAAAAGGATTTACAGCATTATTATTCATATAATTATTATGTTTATAATTATTATACTTATGATAAAATCGCTGCAAAGGTACAACAAAAAAATGAAATATGCAAATATATTTGCACTTTTTTTACTTTTTACGGTAAATCCAATATGTCAAAGATCGTCTTGCGGGAAAACCTCCCGCGAGGTGTTATTGGTGTTTGATAGATCTATTTCAATTCGTTTGCATACAAAAAATGCGGTAATCCTTTTCAAAGTGGATTACCGCATTTTACTTATTTAGGATGATTTATCTTTGCATTAGTCGGATGTAGCTTGCTGTGGCATATAAGGGAACATTATCAATTATCTCATTGCTTTTAAATGGCATTAAAGATGTCTTAATGGCTTTAGTAGGACTATTTTCTATGATGTACTGTTTGAGAGATTTAGCTT
>Ga0247611_10011601_pt1 | contig 10142 bp, 8 predicted proteins | sample 177DNAGHGhighgp2_FD_192422 | JGI IMG/M metagenome (GOLD analysis project Ga0247611, IMG submission 192422) | Sheep rumen microbial communities from Palmerston North, Manawatu-Wanganui, New Zealand - 1770 DNA GHGhigh gp2 | ecosystem: Host-associated > Mammals > Digestive system > Stomach > Rumen ... | reverse complement strand
CACCGGACTTGTAGCTCAGTTGGTTAGAGCAACAGACTCATAATCTGGAGGTCCCAGGTTCAAGCCCTGGCTGGTCCACATTGAAAATCAAGCACTTACGAATTTCTCGCAAGTGCTTTTTCTTTTTCAGTGACCTACAAGTGACCTTTTGGCCCCAAAAGTGAGACATACATACATTCTGAAATCAACAGTTATCTCAAGAGTATTCTTGAAAGGTTTTCTGATGGTTGTGCCATTTAATTTCTACCCTTTTATTAGATCGAGCCAATAGCATGATTCTATTTCATGCTGAGTCTCTTTTCCTTCCTTCTTTATCATTAAGAATTGCTTACCTTCCTCATAAAAGGAATCCCCAAACTCAAATTCAATGTTCCCATTTTTGAAAACATAATCCATCATATTGGCAGAGCCACCTATATCAACATAACCGTTCATAACAGTCTGGGGCTTCCCTTTTAGAGTTGTTCCTTGGGGATAAATTGACAGTCGAAACTCCTCGTCACCTCTCACTTTGAATGCTTGTAGTTGAGGATATTGTAGCGCGACTCCATCTTTATGTATGTTTTTCTCCTTCATCGTCTTTCTCGCACGAATATCTACACGAACAATAGAGCCGTCTGTTTTATTCTTATAGCAACAGAACGGGAACCAACCATCGCCCCGGAGGGATTTATGCAGACTTCCCATCTCCTTCTTCACCAACTGGTCATATAAAGCCTGTTCTTGTTCAGAATAGTAATTGATAGCATAGAGAGAATCATACACCCACAACGCATTGTCATCACCCATGCTGTACCCTCTCCAGCCATAGCTATGCCAGTCTGATGCCTTAGATGATTTCATCCTATCTCTGAACTTCTGATCGAAAACCAGATTAAACCTTTTAACCATGTCAGGGAAACTGGTTATGTTGCGAAGAGGGTATCTCCTTTCTATAGGGTATTTGGTTAATGAAGCTAATGTTTTGGCATCGCCATCTGCAATGCTCTTCATAACAGTTCCTATATGTTCAGTACTTCCAGAAACATTAGGATCTCCATCATACGAAGACTCCGATTTTTCCAAGCTATCTTTATCTTCTTGAATAGTAATGCTGTTGTTGGTGGCATTCTCACTAAGTGCCTTACGATTGCCACATGAGGCAATAACAATGCAAATAGCTCCAATCAATACTATACTTCTCATCCTATTTTGTATTAATCGTGTAATTTCTATTTAGCGTATAGCCAACAGAATCCCATACTGTATAAGCCCCTTCTGTATTACAGGCTGGGCATGTTATTTTTATGTTTCTAAATGATGACATAAACTACTTCTTTTCTATATGAGCCTTTCCATTGACTCAATATTTATGTTGCAAAGTTAATTATAAAATCAAAATTATCGCTCACATTCCTGCATTTTTATTTTCTCAATTTCCAAATCCAGTTTCCTTACAGTTCTGAAGAAGCTGTCAAGCATCAGTCGCAGATAGTTCTCTATGCCTGGTATCTGCTGAATAAACAAGAAATTCTTCTTGACATGTACTGCCACGTCGTCAGAATCAGTAACTCCATAAAACACAGAAACAACACCATACGCATTAATATCATTCACCACCTGACGAACCCTTGCAAACTCGTCAATATCGAACTTGTTAAAGCTGTAGCACCAAGGCCATATCAGATTAACAAAATCACAGTCGTTGGCTGTTTCCATCAGAAATATCACTCCCTGATACTCAAACTGGATGCGACCTTCTTCTGTGTACTTTGGTTCACTGCCTATACGTTCAATCGCATCTAATGCCAGTTGTCCCGTGCTAATTTTTTCTTCCATATTCGTTTCTGCTACTTGATTATCATTTGGTGGTGTTGCTATTGGAGGACAATACTCATCATGATCATCCTCCTTATAATACCAGTATATGTTGTATATCACAACAAATGTCAAGATTCCTAATAGATGCCATTCCATATCTCTCCTTTTTTGCAAAATTAGCTTTTCTTTTTCACATGAAGAAGCGAAACTGCCTCACAAGCCTTGTGAAATTGGCATTTTATTCCCAAAGCACCAAGTCACGTGGCAGAGCAATCCCCTTGCGTTCACTGCGTCTACCTTTTATATAATAATGCTCTGCCATATCACTTCCCATCACGCCAAGAATAGCTTTCTTGATTCTAGCACACTTTTCATTGATGGAGTTCAGCATGGGGTTAGTCACATCCTCGATACTCTGCAAGGCTCTGTCTGTCAGTCCCCATGGTCTGACATCTGAGTAAATCTTTGTCAACTCTTGCCTGTAATCAGGAAGATCTTTGAAAATAACACCCTCTGGATGGCGCAAGAACAACAGATACACCGCCTTTACTAATGGCTCCATGCGAACTTCCATCCTCTGTTCTCCAAGGTACAGCCTATAGTCCTTGCTGACAGCCAACTGAAGTAAAGGCCGTTCTGCCTCTAAGAGTGAGGTTAACTCTTTCTCACTCATACCATAATCCTTCAGTTTTCGGATCCTTTCCTTTATTTCTTCCACGAGGACATTATAAGGACATTGTTTTTCTTTGTTCGTGTTTGTCATAGTATTTTAGGTTTTTGTGTGTTATCCTTTTATCGAAGTTGTTTCAGATAGAGCATGCTCACTCTGTGAACTCCTGCTTCTTGATGAGTCGAAGCAGGTAGTCCACAGCCTTGGGAGCTTTCTCGCGAGTCGTCTGCAGTTTTTGGGCAAACTCAGGCTCTGGCATGTCACTGTTGAAGTCATCCACCAGTTCTCGCGGCTCGTCGTTTTTCTTCACCAGTAAAAGTCCCTTCCGCCTCATCAACATGCGGAGCGACAGGAGGCCCTTGTCATACTTGGGCTTGACCTTAATCAGTTCCTGCATTAGGTTCAGCCCCGGGTCTCCGATATGCAGTTCGTTGAGCATGGCAATCGAATAGAGCACCTTGGGATCAGGTGTTGACATGTCGAACACGTCGCCCATCAGCACGTTCACGGCATCTGCCTCTTGGTATCGCTCCATCTTGGCCAGACAACGTGACTTCACATAGAGTGCCTCCTGGCATTGATGCTGAGCCAGCACACTATCAGCATACACCAAGGCCTGCTCATACTTCCCTGCATAGAGGCTCAACAGAGCCACAAGGAACTTAGGTGCCCAGTGGTCTGCCTCCATCAACGATGCAGGAACCTCCTCGATACACCCATAGAGCTCCTCGTCGCAGATGACGGTATCGAGGAATCGCTTCGTCTGCTGCATCGCTTCTTTGATGTCACCATCCTCAACCTTCTTCTGAACCAACAGAAGATACTGCTTGGCAGCCTCGTCATAGTCGTGATGGCTCAACAACTGATACACCGCCTTGCCGCTCTCTATCTCACTGTTGATGGTCTGCTCATCGTTGTAGCCACTGGCATAGGCCAATACCTCTCGACTGGTATGGGCATACTGCGGAATGATGGGACGGGAGAGGTAAAGACCACCCAACGAGCGCACACGGCTCAGTGCCACATAGAGCTGTCCTGCCGCAAACATTCCTCGGCTTAGATCAAGGTATAGTTTGTCGAAAGTCATACCCTGGCTCTTATGCACCGTAATGGCCCATGCCAGTCGGAGCGGATACTGCGTAAAGGTACCTTGCAGTTCCTTCTTCATCTTCCGACTCTCACGGTCGTACTCATAGCTGTACGACTCCCATGAGCAGTTAGGTACCACGTAGGCTGCTCCTCCGTCCGTTGTTACCTGTATCTCGTCCTTACTCAATTTCGTTACGGTGCCGATGGTTCCGTTTGCCCATCGTTTCTGCTGGTCATTGCGAGTAAACATCACCTGTGCTCCCACCTTCAGTTTCAGAGTCAAGTCCACAGGGAATCGTTTTTCCTCGAACTTTCCCGTGACAGTTCCCTCGTAGGTGTACTCCTCTGAGTCAATCGCTACTAACCGCTGCAGATTGATGTTGTCAGCCGTCTTGTTGATTGAGGCCAGTGTAATGACCATCCCGTCCTCTTTCGTAGGCTGACAGACCCGCTCGTTCAGGTGCATCAGGTTCTCCGGTGTCGTCTTGTTCAGTCGCACATTCTCCAGTATCTGTAGGAACTGGCTGTCCTCCTGTCGGTACACCTTCTGGAACTCGATCTTCACCAGCCGCATCCGCTTGATAACATCAGCCTTGTAGAAAAAGAAGTCATCCGTATGGTAGAGGTCACGAAGCAACTCTTTCTCTTCTCTCCTACTGGCCACTGGCGGCAACTGGAACATGTCGCCCACGAAGATAATCTGCTTGCCACCAAAGGGTAGTGACGATCGCAGTGTCTTCCGCATCGTATAGTCGATGGCATCAATGATGTCGCAACGCACCATCGACACCTCATCTATAATGATAGTGTCGGTGTGAAGAAGCGTCAGGATGCGAGCCTCGTTCATCTTCCCCATTGTGCCTGGTGTGCAGACATCCATAGGCAGTCCGAAGAACGAATGGATGGTATCGCCACCTGCCAGAATAGCTGCTACACCCGTTGGAGCCAATGTAATGAACTGCTTATCCACCAACTGCTGCACCTTACGGAGGAAGGTGGTCTTACCTGTTCCTGCCCTACCGGTCAGGAAGAAACTACTGTTCGTGTTGGCAATCAGTTCGAAAGCCATCACCTGCTGCTTGTTCTCTGTGTCGATCATGTTTTCCATAGTCTTATCGCTGTTCAAGTTTGGGAAGTATTTGGGTTAAACGTGTGTTGAAATCCGGGTCGAGGAAGCTCTTGTAGCATCCGCTAATCAGTTCTTGAGCCTGCACGCCAATCTGCTCTACAGGCACACAAGTGCGCTGAGTTTTCATCACACCCGTCAGATAGTCCTTGACCATCTGTTCCGACTCCTGACGGATGAAATCCTCGTTGCGGAACACCTTGTCGTAGTCGCGCTTCTGGATGAGCTCCATCTTCTGCCCGTTGAAGGCATAGAGTTCAATACCGTCGATGTAGGTCCAGCTATGGTATAGCCCTACCTTCTCCAGAATGACGATACGGTCGCAGAAGCGGATGCCGCGATAGTAGCGGTGCCCGTTGCCACTCTCGTATTCATCGCAGATGAACATCTTCTGACTGTCATCCCATACAGGGATATGAACGCGTGGGTTGCCAAATGTCGGCAGTATGCTATCAAACAGGTTCTTGTTGATTGCTTTGGTCAGTGTTGCCATAATCCTATCGTTTTAGTGGTTAAACTTTGGGTTATCTTGGTAACAAGCAACAGCCCTTAGGCTAACTGCTTGTGTTGAGTCTCCTCTATCATGTCGTAGGCAAAGGAGAATATTTCTTGATTGCTCACATGTGCACCTTGCACCTTGAGTTGACCAACTAGGAAGTTGCTCAGCATCAAGATACTTTGCTCTTTGGCAAACTGCTCGTTGAAGATGCGATAGTCACAACCACCCCAATACTTCTGTGCAATAAGGTTCGCCTTCTGTCCATCGAAGCAGTATAGCTTGATGCCATTGAGGAAGGTGTGGATATACCCCTGCCCGAGGTCGTAATAGACCACCAGCCTGTTCGACAGGCGAATCGCCTTGTAGTACATGTTCCCTGCAGCACTTGTGTATCCTTGCGAAAGAAACACATTTTTTGCGGCGTTATAGGTCACTTGCTCGCCTGAGAGTGCTGGCAGAGCCTTGGTTGCGATTGCTTGGAGTGCTGTGTTCATCATAGTCGTTCGTCCAGTTTTAGTTTCCACCACTAAGCATTTGCAGCGTCAGTCTCGAGGTGGTATCGATGATTGACGCTGCAAAGATAAGACGATTTTTTGAATGGGAAAAGGATAATTCTCTTTTTAATCGTTCCATGCCTCAGGAACAATTCGCTAAGAACTCTACCTGCTCATAGAAAGGCTTTATTTGTACAAAACAGCCATTTTTTCGACTCTTTCCCTAAAGAGGTCTCGAACGCTTTGGGGTGACACAATTTCAAGACCATCACCCAACTGCAATATACGCCCTACAAACTCGTTGTTCACCTCTACATACACAGTAAATTCCCCGTAACAACCATCCACATGTTCTTCAAAAGGAAGTACTGTTTCTTGGGTTTCATGGAGTTTCTTGGTCTCCATTAACCTATGTATATATAATGTATGCGCACGAATGTGGATTATCTCAGGAGAGCTGCCTTCATGATGACTTACACCGACTAAATTCTTGAAGAATAATTCATAATACCGTTCCGGGGCGCAAATAAACTCCTTGTTATACACCTCTCTTGGCTTATTCGCAATTCTGTCTAGTGCAAGATCAATACCCTCTTTTTCATATTCCTCCGTATAGCCGAGCAAATGCCAACGCCCATTATATTCCTTCAGATAATGAGGATGGAAAATTAAGGTCATGACATCCTCTTCATACGGTTTGTAGTCAATAGATAGGACTTGCTGATTCTTGATAGACTCATATAAAATGGGAAGGTATTCAATATTAGTTTGATGTCTGTCTACATCAGAACTTATCACTTGCTCTCCCTTTTGCTTCTTCGTTTTAATAGACAGAAGATCTTGAGAATCTGCAAAATAATATTCCAACCACGCCCTTGGAAAGAAGCCTGCAGAATCCTGACAAAACTCCCAATATCGCTTTAGGTCTTTAATGACCCTTGCGTTTCTCATCGCTTCGAGAGGATTGTCATTCTCACCTACATATCTGAAACTCTTATTTCGATTATTACCTTGTTCTTCAATACTGCCTTCACCAACCTCATTAATGATAGCATGATATACATCACGGAATGCTTTCCTCAATTCGCCATAATCGTCACAGTTCGATATGCGATATGGCAACATGTCAGAAGAATCCAGAAACATATAATCAGCCATCACATCAGCATAGGAAAACCACTCGCGCCCCATCAGCCTTTTATAGACATGTGAGGCAAAATGAGGTCTAGCTCCCTCGCCATCAAAGAGATTGTCTTTATTCATGTTGTCAATTTTTCAAATGAACATCTTCTGCAAAATAGAACCATTCTCTTGCTGGATTCCTATTGGGTTCACGATTAAGGGTATATTCAACAGTGTCACCGTCATCTATAATTTCTCCATTTCTGATAGAGCGAACTTCATGTATATTACCCCAGAAATCTTGTTCTACGACATCTTTATTGCCCATAATGCCTTTCTTGAATATGCCGAATACTGTTTTAGGAGTAAAAGTAGAATTGATTTTTCCAGTAGATTGTGACTTGTTTTTTGTATTAAGCATTTCCAAAAGTTCTGCATGGAAAGCTTTTAGCATGGACTTCTGCATAAAGAAATAATCATCCTGCTTGAAAGGCATTCTTCCTCGATTGATTAAGCGCAAAAGATTCTCCGTTGACATACTTGTCGGTTCACAATCTCTATGATTGTAAAGGTGACGCAATGCTCTTACCATATTGGAGAAGTCTCGAGATAAAAATCCATTTGGGAGATTTCGACCTATATTACTTCCTTCATAAAACAACTTATAAAGTGATCCAGAAAAAGCATCCATAGTCGGTTCGTCGCGACAGATTATTTTCAGAGTTTCAAATTCTGTGTGGTCTTGATCTGATGACTCAAATGGTTTATTTCCTTTATATTCGACATTTACGTTATGTCTTAAGACAGAAATTTGGTCTACTAGTGAACAAAGTTCTTTAACTTCAATATCTTCTGGATTTGAAATCGTCTGGTCTTGCTTACGTGCATTTAAATAGTCAGATAAATAGCCGATTCCCATGGAATAGGTATTTCCGTCGATTCTCAGTAAGCCTTTTGAAACAAGTCCACTGATCCCGTCTGGCTTGATGTCATGGATTATAATATCTTCCTTTGCTAATTGATATAAAACAGATCGTTCTATATCTGACATGAACCTACTATTTACTATTTCAGCCAAATAGTCTCTGATTACTTCATAATTGGGTAAGTCTGTCAACTTATTAATTAGCATATGAGACCCAATATACTTTGAATAATATGGAACACCACCAGTTTTAGCATATATACAATCTTGTAATGAAAGAAAGCGCTCTCTTGTTTCTGCGTCACTTATCATACAACATTCTTGCGACCACATACTATCAAAATCGTCTTTATCCAATAACGATAGCGTCACATTCTCTAAGCCACAATTTAATTCAGGAGAACCAACATTAGTACACAATGAACTCCATGAAGATACACCTGCTACCCAGAATTTTAGCGTACATTTCTTGTCTGTTGCCGCACTTCTTATTCTAGAAAAATCAGCAGGGCTGTCAAAAGCTTCTTGAAGAAGATAATCTATTTCATCAAGCAATAGAAGTACGTATTTATTGTTAGCATAGATTTCCTCTGCTAAAATAAAAAGAGCTTCTTTTTGATACTCTGAGTTCCATTCTTTCATCTGCACTACCATATCAAGCATATCATCTGAGACATCCAATGTGCAGCGACGAGATATCTTGTATTCGCCTTCAGGCAACAAATTGTCTTTACACATTTTTGCTGCTAAAAGTGCAGCCAAAGATCTATAAACTTCTGGCGTGTTTTTGGAAATTCCAGTAGTTTTGGGATCAAAATATAATGGATACGCATCATATTCTGTATGAGTGTCTAAATATGCCTCCAATGATCTTAAAATACATGTTTTTCCGAAACGACGTGCTCCAATAATACCTGCATTACTTTTTCGTTTCGCACATGAAAATAAAATATCAACTTGACGCTTTCTGCCAAACAATTGATTGAGATCTGTAATATCTACTCCAACGATAAATGGTTCCATATTTAAATTGTTTTAAAGTGAAAATTCTAATGTTAAATCCCGATGATGTACATACCACCAGCGACGGAAAAGGTCTACATTCAACCTATATACCTCACGCGTTTCATCTGTAAATTGACGGATAACTCTTTTCTCTTCCAGATTTTTAAGAGCTCGTGTCATATTTAGACGTTTATCTGCTGGGACATTGTATTTGTCCCAGAGCCTTGTTAACTCATCCATACTCACCCCTCTTTCGATTTGTGTACTCTCTCTAACAAGAAATGCGATGCAAGAGATAAGTTGTTGTTCAGCGATATTTTGTGGTGAGAACTGATTGTTTTGGAAGTTGGTTTCATCCATAGCTTCCCAGGTGTCCATTTTTGAAGGTTGTTCTTCCCCCGTTAATACTTTAACAACATGATCCACATCTCTATATCCAAGATGTCGCTTCTTATGAGCAACTGCATATTTTCCGCAATCAAGACAAATCCATTGAATCCAATAGGGAACACAACCTGATAAGGAACGAATATAGCTTTTAGCTTTTTCAACAAAAATAATAGACTCGCAGGCATCTATCAACTCGTCTGCATATACTTTTTCTATTTCATTTATATGCATTGAACGAGTATTCGTCATTTGACCTTCAATACCAAATTCTTTTTCTTTAGGCAATTCTTTAATATCATAAGTTCCCGCATAAACGAAACATGCTTTTCCTTTTAATGCAAGATCTCTCAACTCAGAAATAAAAGTAGCATCTACCAAGCCCTTTTTTAACATTGGCCTAATAATAGAGAATTCGTCTATAGTAATTAAAGGGACGATTCCACAAGAATTTAATGCGGTGACCATAATATCCAAGTCTGATTGACATAGGGTCTCTGGCAACCTGTTATCAGGAAAGGAACCATCAACAACATCAAGAATATTATCAGGAAGTTTATTGTATATGTTTAGCTCTAAAAGATTCATCCACAAATCAGACACGGAGGAGTTTTCATATGAGATTTTCGAAAAATCCCATTTAAATGTCATTATTTTCTTCTCAGAATCTTCACGTAAAGGTTGGCCTTCAATTCTTTCACAAAGGTAATCAACAATAGAAGACTTTCCAGTTCGAGTTAAACCGTAAAGAATATATGTTTGGGTTCTATCCTTAGACAAGTAATGATTTATTAAAGTTGAGAGTTTATCCTCTCGACCCTTAAAGATGTTTTCTTTGGGGGTGTCGGAAATCTTCCATGGGATTTGAATTTCGTCTGTTAGGATTTCTCCACTTTCAACCTCATAGGTTGCTTCTAATTCAGTTGATGGTAATTCTTTTCCTTCGTATCTGGTCGTCAACCTGAAATTCACATCAAGAGACTCTACATTTAGGAAATCAACAGATACGAAACTCTCAACACAGC
>Ga0247611_10011600_pt1 | contig 10143 bp, 7 predicted proteins | sample 177DNAGHGhighgp2_FD_192422 | JGI IMG/M metagenome (GOLD analysis project Ga0247611, IMG submission 192422) | Sheep rumen microbial communities from Palmerston North, Manawatu-Wanganui, New Zealand - 1770 DNA GHGhigh gp2 | ecosystem: Host-associated > Mammals > Digestive system > Stomach > Rumen ... | reverse complement strand
TATTGCCACCGACATCTACGGCATCAACGCCATTCCTGAGATAATTCTTTTCGCGCCCGATGGAACCATTGCGGCTCGCGGCTTGCGCGGAGCGGCCATCGAGCAGGTGATGCAAAGAATTTACGGCGTGGAGTAATTTTTCGGGGCGGACTGCATCCGGCATAACCGCGTTTATTCCTCCGATTTCCGACTGTTGAGTTTAATAAAACTTGCCATATCTTGTTTGGAATCAAATATATACTTCCGCGCAATCACACCCGTCAGGTCGATTCCGCACTCGTTCATCAGATTCACAAAGTGCACGTAAACCTGCTTTATGTCGGCATCGACGGCAGTCAGAAAATCGTCTTGCGACAGCTTGGCGGCCGATAGGAACAGATGCTGGTGAAACGACGAGCTGTCGTCGCTTGTGATTTGCCGGGCGTAGGTTGTAAAATCGTGGTTGCAGGCGTCGAGCAGGCGGTTTGCGTTCGCCCAAAGCGTGCTCATCAGGTCGATAGCGCGGTTTGCGGCATCGGCAATGAGCGACACCCGCCAACGTGTCTCGCCCTCGGGCAGGTCGTCAAAACTGCCGTCGGACCAAATGCGCCAGAATTGCCGCAAGGTGTTGGCATCGTTGCAAAACTTCTTTTTCAGATAGTCTTCGCACTTAATTTTCAACCGTTTAAAATTCTTATCGCACACCACCACGCCTTCCTGTGCATAACTGTGCCAAGTGCTGATGGCGGACTGCACTTCTTCAAGCGAGTGGAACGGATACTGCCGCGGAATGTCGAACGGAATGCCGAACTGCTCTTTGGCCGCCTCGGGCGTCATCTCGTTGCCTTCGCTGTCGCGGATGCCGTGGAACCAGAGTTTCGGCTCCTCATAAAAGCAGATGATGCGGCTATATGGGCTAACCATCTCAAACATAAGTGTATAGCCATCTGGAATGCGGTCGGTCCAGCCGATGCCGGCGGTTTCGAGCAGCGTGTCGAGCATTGTTTTGGCGTTGTCGAATGGCGAGCCGGCAAGGTCGATGTGCCAGATGTCCCAACCGCCGTTCGACACCCAATAGGCCTTGCCTTCGTGCTTGAACATCTTGATTAGCACGCCATCGATTTTTTCGCGCACAACGGCTGATTGCCAGTCGATTGCGTCGGCGTGCTCATCATCGAAATTGAAAAATTTGGTGTACGGTGCGCAGATGATGTTGCCGTCGTCGTCGACCACCGTGCCACGGCACTCACGCACCACATCCAAACTGAAATCGCAATGGTGCATATTGTACATCAGCAAGTTCCACCTGTCATTGAACGGGCAGGGCGATATTCGCACGCAGTAAGGCCGGTGATGGATGACATCTTTCCAGTTCTCTGTGGTGCGGATAAACTCTTGCAGATGAGTGAAATGGTTCATTTTTTTGATGACATCAGACTTCGGACGACGGTCGACAGACGGCTCGGATTGTCATTCCGTTGTTAATTGTTAATTATTCATTGTTAATTGTTTAATGGGTGAATCGGACGCGATTAATCGCGTCCCTACGAACATCTAATCCCGATAGCTATCGGGACTAAATCAAAATACCCATTAAGCCTTCTCTCTTCCGCTTTCCAGCCTCGAAAATGGCCCCATATTAATCAGTTGCGGCACAATCTGTGGTCCGTGAATGGTGTGCTCGCCTTTGTAATAGATGTGCTCAAGATAGAGCCCGGCGGACGGTGCTGTGAGTTTTGCCGGCAGCGACGAGTAGCTGTCGAACATATTGTCGATGTCAACCATTGTTATCTTCCCGCGCCCCAGCTCAACTAGAACGCCCACCATACGGCGCACCATCTTCCAAAGAAAATGCGAGCCGGTGATGTGGATGGCAATCTGGTCGCCAATCTCGTAAATCATTATGCTGTTGATGACTACGATGGTGTTGGGCGTTTCGGCGTTTTTGTCGGTGAACGAAGCAAAATCGTGGCGGCCAACCATCTCTTTCGCGGCCTTGCGCATCGCTTCCACATCGAGCTCATCGCGAATCCACCACGCGTTGTTCTTGCCGAAAGCCGAGCGACGTTTGGTAATCAGATAGATATAGCTGCGTTCAACGGCATCGAACCGGGCGTGGAACTTCGGGTTCGCCTGCTCAACGGCCAAAACGTTCACATCGTACGGCAGATTGTCGTTCAGACTCAGCATCAGCCGTTCGGACGATATTTTTGTATCCACTTCAAGATGAGCCACTTGCCCCAAGGCGTGCACGCCGGCATCGGTACGGCCCGAGCCGAAAAACTCGAATCGTGTCTCGCCAAAAATCTTCTTGCAGGCGTCGAAAAACGCGCCCTGAACGGTGCGCTCGCCCTTCTGCACCTGCCATCCGGCGTAGCGGCTTCCGTCGTATTCAATAGTCAGTTTGAATCGCATTTTGTAATTAGTTATATGCCAATGGCTTGCGCCGACAGGCTGTGAAACGTTGCGCAAAAGTACGAAAAAAAGCACCTCGCCCCTATCCTCACCCGCGTTTCTGATTCTTCACAAACGCATCGAAAAACTCGTCTCTGTAACTCTCGCCGATAGCTATTTCGTGCGGGCCAATGTAAATGTCGTTGTTGTCGAAGGCGTCGATATGGGTGGTGTTGACAATGTATGACTTGCTGACGCGCATAAACATCGACGGCGGCAGCAAGGCTGATATGCCTTTCAGGTTCATTCGGGTGATAATCTTCTGATTTTCAAGTTGAAGCACCACATAATCCTTCAAGCCTTCGACAAACAAAATGTCGGCAAAGCAGACCTTGCAGTACTTGCGGTCCGACTTGACGAAAAAGTAGTCGTCGGCACCTGGCTCAATGTTCTGCTTGTCGCCTTGGGTGAGCAGTTTGAAGTAACTCACAGCCTTATCGACAGCCTTCAGAAAACGCTCTTTTTCAACTGGTTTCACAAGAAAATCGACAGCATCAACCTCGTAACTGTCAATGGCGTATTCGGAATAGGCGGTGGTGAAAATCACGAGCGTCTGCGGCGAAATGGTGCGGGCGAACTCAATGCCCGTCAAGCCTGGCATCTGAATGTCGAGAAAGGCCAAATCGACCTGCGTCTGCGACAGGAAGCGCTGCGCCGCCAATGCGCTGCCGAACGTTCCCACAAGCGTCAGTTCGGACGCCGACTCAAGCAGAATCTCTATCGCATCGCGCGCAAGTGGCTCATCATCAACTATTATGCAGTTCATTGTGTGTCAGTTTAACAAGTTGAACAGGTTGAACAGGTTGATACATATTTATTTGGACGTCAGACATCAGACTACAGACAACAGACTTTTCACTTCTGCCTTTTAACTTATGTCTTTTGTCTAAATTGTTCATTGTCAATTTTCAACTTTCAATTTTCAATTCAATCGTCAACCTCACCGTAAATATACCATTTTCATCGTCAATTTGAAGTGTGTGCCGATTATTATAGAGCAGTTCGAGACGTCGGCTGATATTTTTCAGGCCAATGCCGCTGGCTTTGGTGGGCACGGGCGCAACGGCGGGTTTCGAGTTCTGGCATACAAACGTTAGCGAACCGTCTGCAAGACAGAAACTTATGTTCACCCACGAGCCGTTTTCGCCATCGCTGTTATGCTTCACGGCGTTCTCGACAAACGGAATGAAAAGCAGCGGCGGCACCTCAACGCCGTCGGTAATACCGTCAGTATCAATCTTATAAGTAAAGCCCGTGCGGCGCACTTGCTCAAGGTCGAGAAAATCGCGCAGGAACTGTATGTCGGTCAGCAAGTTGACGCGCTCGCGGCGGCTGTCGGCAAACTGGTAGCGGATTAGGTCTTCGAGCCTGTAGAGCAGCGCCGACGCCTGCGCTGGCTCGCGGCGCACAAGCACGTTGACGTTGTTTATCATATTGAACAGAAAATGCGGATTTATCTGTTGCTTAAGCATTTTCAACTCTGTCTGCGCCGTGGCGGCCTGCAACTCGCGGTTGCGCAGGTTCTGCAGCGCCGTCCGTCGGAACAGCAGCAGGCTGGTTGGCGCCACCGACAGCAAAACCATCGACAGGAAACTCGACGCCACGTTTATAGAACTTATAATCAGCGAATTATGAACGGCATAATTCACAAAAACTTCCGACAAAACCTTCAAAACACCGAACGGCAGCGAAAGCAGAATTGTGGAAATGGTGAATTTCAGAATCTTGTCTTTGAAGAAGAATCGTGGTGTGAGTATGTAAATATTTACGTACCAACACGTTAGCAGATAGGCGTACATTATCAGCCATTGCGGCACATTCTGGCGGCTGAAATCGAAAATCCGTCCGTCGGCGGCACCGAATGCGTTGAGCGACATCATAAATATCGGTAACTGAAACAGCAAATGTCTGACAATCCGATACTTACCACTGAAAAGCACTTTGTTGAAGAAACTGTCGAAGGTGGCCATAACTAACTGATTGGGATTGTTAGACAAATGTGTTCGGGGCTGATTATCAGCGAGTAACGGTCGGCATAGAGCAGCGACAGACGCTTGCGGGCATCGGCAAAATCGGCATCGGCGCGACCATCGGCAAGCGTAAACTGCAGATTATCAGCACCAACTGTAAACTGGCAATCGATATTGGCGACTGGCTCGCCGTACTGCATCAGCGACGTGAAGACGAGCGGCGGCACCATAACGCCCATTATCGAACCTTCGACATTGATTGTGAACGATTTGCAAACTCCATCGAACTGCAGGACGGCGAGATATTCGCGCACGAAATCAATCTCGCTTTTGAGCAACGACCGCTCGCGGCGGCTGTCGTAGAGTTGGTAGCGCAGCACCTTGCTGAACTGCAGCAGCGCGGCCGACGTGGCTTCGGCATCGCTTTGCGTGCGCTGGCCGCAGGTGTGAAGCGTGGTGCAGAGCATTTCAGGCGAAATCTGTTGCTTTATCAGCGCCGACTCCATCTGCGCCTGCTCCGCCTGCTGCTGCTGGCTGCACTGTTGCTCCTGCGCCATTCGCTTTATGCAAAGTCCTAATAATACGCCAATTACGACTATGAACCACTGCATATTGAGCACCATCGCGTCGAGCGCAATGTAGTGCAGCGGGGCCGAGTAGCGCGACGCAATGTGGCTTTGGGCGCAAATGCCGCCTTCAATCACATACTGCAGCACCACAAACACCGTGGAAACGGCTATCAGCGTAATGGTGAAGAGTCCGTAGCGGCCACGGTTGAGAATGCGCGGCACAAGCACATCGACAAGTACCGCGAGCAACGCCACCTTGCAAAGGAAACAATTGCTAATCAGCAATATAACAACAAATCGGTGGGCCGCGTCGCCGAGCAGCATACTGTAGTTGAACGTTATCTCGGAAATGCTGAAAATCAGTAGCGCAACGCACAGAACAACATACCTCAACAGGTGGTAGCGCTCATCGAGAAGTAGGTCGGTGGCTAGGGATTTGGGTGTGGATTGCATTTCTTTGAGTGTTAGGTGTTAGGCAATTGTGCAGTTTTTGTCTGCACAAATTCTTGTTGCTTGATATTGGCTGTTTTATCCATAGTGTTATTGTTGATTTTCAGTTAGTTTACGTATGCTGACGTGATTTTCAAATCGTAACTGGAAAATTGTCGACACGGCGTGTCGACAATTTGCAGGAACTCGCGATAGATGTTCTGATAATGGCTTTTGCGTCTTGCAGAAGATTTGATGTATATGTGTATTGTATCAGGTTGTCTTCCATATTCTTAAACTTTGTTGTTATCCATAGCGTTTATAGCACTTATGTATGAAAGTTAATATCTATAAATCTCACCGCCTTTTACCAATAAACAATAATTCTCAATAGCGATACTTAACAACTGGAAAAATGGAATTTTCTTCTTTTCTCTACCTTCTAAATCCGTTGTTTTGGAAATAAGCGTACATTTTTCTGTCATACAATTAGATATTTTATATTCAATAATGATATTCAAATCTTTGTTTGTGTACTTCGCAAGTTCTCCTTCTTTGCCGTTTTTATAGTTTTTTTCATCCAAGAAAGGCAATAAATTATCTATGACTCTAAAGTCTGTTTTCATTTCAAATTCTTCTGTATGCGGCTTTAGCACTTCTATTGCGTCTCTTTCTGTTCCAAACATAAATAATACAAAATCAACTATTTCCACCGCATACGGATTAACATTATCATTTCCGTTTAATATTGAATATTTCCTATATGGCCAAATCCATTCTTGTTGTTCCTTTTCAACGAATTTCCGAAGGTTGATAACATTATAATGAACCAACATCCGCATAGTGGGGCGCAATAAATTTCTTTGTTCGGCCTTATCCAATTCTGAACGTACTGAATCTACATATAGATAAACAGCATTCAGTAGCATTTCTTTATTGTTCCATATATAAGGCGCAGTACTATAAAACTTATCTATATATCCCGAAAAATCAGTGTCTTGACCATATTTTGCGTGAAAAATGTTTCGAATGTTGTCAATATCGCACACAAAAATAACTTTGTTGAACCCGAATTTGTTATCTCTTTCATTTTCAGCAAATGAATGGGAAGATAAATAATCTGACAATTGTGCGGAAAACACATTTAGCAAACGGAAAATGTGTTCGGGGTCTATTCGGTCCAAATCATCTATAATCAGCACCGTTTCTTTCTCAATATTTGAAACAATATTGTCTATGAGTTCTGTATGTATGTTGCAATCCAATTCTTTTGCTCTGTCAATTATTTCTTTTATAGTCTTGTTCTCTGGAATTTCATTTGCATTTTTTGAAAACTCATTGTATTTTTTTACCCATTCAGAAAACTTATCATACGCATCTGATACTTTTTTCCCTATTCTACCGCAAAAAGAAACTGCATCTTTTATAATGAGCGGCCAATTGTAATAAAAGAAGAAACTCATAATTTCTTTTTGGGAAAAATGTTCATTGGACTGTGGCAATAATCCTTTAAGCAATAATTCCAACAACAAATCATACTGCAAGAGTTTCAAAACATCTTCATTCTTTGATATGCAGTAATTTACAGGCGATATATAAAACACTTCGTATTTGTTTGCCTTTTGCTCAAAAAACTTATTTAAGAAGTATGTTTTACCACTTCCAAAATTTCCCGAAAACAGTATTCTATGATTGCTTTTGTCATCAAGAAAATGTTCGAATTTTGATATTTCGTTGTCAATAGGTACTACAATTCTTTCCATTCCGATTATTTTAAATTAAACATTTTCCACCGTGGCAATCTCCTCATCCGTAAGGCCGTAAAGGGTGTACACCATACGGTCAATCTCCTTATCGGTGGTGGCGATTGCGGTTTTGAGCGACTGACATTCCGATTGGTAGGCGTTGAAATAATCCTCCAACTCGTCTTTTTGCACAAGGGTGAGTTTCACCTTCTGCTTGCCGAGTTCCTTCACAAAATCGCTGAAAGAGAGCGTGTAGAATGTTTCGAGCGCGGCGGTTGTCTTTCCCAAATTGTAGGTCTCGGTTATGCGGCGCAGGAACCGACTCACTTTCTGCTGCAAATCTGCGTTCAGTGTCAGCATTTTGTCGACGCTTTCAACTAGTGAATTTGCCAATTCATCGGGTATTGGCGGAATTGGAATTTGCTCAAAATATTGTGGTTTTACTTCTATGTAACCACCATTTCTAACAACACATATACTTGTAAGAAAAAGCCATACAATTTTTGAGTTTAGAACGGCAATCAACGCTTTGTTGTCCGTTGGCAACATACAAGCGGGCGCAGAAATTATTGAGTTGGAAGTATCAAAACTAAATTTGTTGTTGTTTTGCAAATTTCCCCAAACAATTTTAGGCTGGTAAAACAAAGGTTGATAGGCACAATTACGCAAATTATATGGTGTGTAACCTTTGTCGTAACGCTTGCTCAATTGCGGTTCAAAAGATTGCAAATATTGTTTTACGGCAGGATATTGCTCAATGTCAATGGCAGGAACATTGTCGTACCCATTATGCGTGCAAATCAAGTATTTCTGTAAAGGCGCGTTATACCATTTCTGTAAGTCTTTGCCTTCGTATATTGGCTTAATTAATTCGGCTGATTTTGCATCTTCGCCTATGAGTTTGTCTTTTGTTGTTTCGTCAATTATAAATGCCTCGTTAAGACCTGTAAGCAATCCACGATAACATTTGCCAAATTGCTCTTTTACAGTTTTATACAATTTAATCTTGCCGATAATTTTTGACATTTCAGCGCTTTGGAAAGTCCAACTATCGGAATCCAAACTTTTTTGCTCCACAACAACTGACGGCGCGTATTCAATCAAAACATTGCCTTGCATTTCTTTCGGAATTTTAATGTAAGGGAATGAGTTTGTTGTATTGTCAGTTTTCGTCAAAATCAAAATAACAGGATATGTTGTCGCGCCTTCAAAAATCTGTACTTCTGTAAAATCCACATAGCATTCGATATTCGTATTTGTTTGAATATAAGAACGTAATGATTTTCCTGCCGTGGTTTTATCGAATGTATTTGAAATAAAACCAAACTTGCCGTTTACATTCAGCAAGTTCATTCCTTTTTCATAAAAATACGAGAACAAATCGCCATCGGGCGTAAAAGCCTTATAATTAGTACGATAATAATCCAAATCCTTTGTCGGTAAAAGTTCAGCACGGACATACGGCGGGTTTCCAATAATCACATCGAAACCGCCACGCTCGAACACTTGTGGGAACTCGCGCTGCCAATCGAAGGCTTTGTCGGCGGCCACTTCGGGGTCCGAAATCAGACTGTTTCCGCACTTTATGTTCTGGTTGAGCGAGTTGAGTTTGCGGTGCGGACGGGCGGTGCGCAGCCAAAGCGAGAGACGGGCAATCTCAACGCTCTCCTCGTTAATATCGACACCGAAAAGGTTGTTCTCCAAAATCGAATTTTCGACATTGGGAATCACCATCGGCGAGTCGGTAATCTTGGCATCCATCTCGTCAATCAGGCGGTGCTCTTGAATCAGGAACTGAAGGGCGGCATTCAGGAAAGCGCCCGAGCCGCACGCGGGGTCGCAAATGGTTATCTGCAAGAGCCACTGGCGGTAATCGTTGAGCCGCTTCAAGAGTTTGATTTTGGTGTCTTTGTTGCGTCGGCGGTCGGCAAAATACTCCTGCTCGTCAATCTGCAACTCGGCTTTCTTGTCGGCGCAAAGCCGCCCCACGGTGTTCTCGACAATGTATTTGGTAATGTACTGCGGTGTGTAGAAAACGCCGTCGCGCTTGCGTTTGGTGGTGCTTGGCGCGGCATCGGTCGGCGCGGCAACGGCTTCAATCTCGTTCAGCGAGTTTTCGAAGATATGGCCAAGAATATTGACATCGACCTCGCTCTGGTAGTCGTATTCCGATAGTCGGCGGGTGTGCTGCTCAAGAACCGAGTCGGTTATTTTGAGCGAGTCGAGCACCTCGTCGGGTTTGAAAAGTCCGCCGTTGTAGGCGAAAATCTCGTAATCTTTGCCTTTGTATCCCGTATCCAAGTAGCCGAAATATTTCTTAATACGCTCGTAGAGTGGCACATAGGCGTCCAAATCGGCGAGTTTGCGCCAATCATCAATGATTCGAATCATTGTGTTGGGCGGCAGAAGTCCGCTGTCTTCGGCGAAGAAAATGAAGAGCATACGGTCGAGCAATTTCTGCGTCTTTTTGTACAACTCAACACGCGCGTCATCGTCGGCCACGCCGTTGTTTACACAAATATCCTGATACAGAACACGTTTGAAGTTTGTGTAGTCGCGATACAAGGCGTTGGTAATGGCGTCCTCGCTGCTCACACTCTCTGTCTTTATACGCTTTGGCAGATTGGCGGCAATATTGGTGTAAGCAAGGCATAGCCATAGCGTACGGAATTCATTTTCAGTTAAATGAAACAAATCGAATTCAGCGCACTCCACGGCGTTGTCGATATAGAACCGCAGTTTCTCAAAATTCGAAATCACAACATACACCGCGTTCTGGTTTTGGCTTTTGTAGCCGAAAGCCTGCTGCTCGATTTTCGATAAGTCGGTGGTTTTGTGGTCTTTAAGTTCGATAATACCAACCACTTTGCCATCGACAAGAATGGCTCCGTCGGCTTTCCGCGAGTTGGTTTCGTTCTTCTGCTCGGTAATCAGATTGTAGTCTGGCGACGGATTGAGCGTATAGCCCAACACCTTGACAAACAATTCGCGAAGGAA
>Ga0247611_10011598_pt1 | contig 10143 bp, 14 predicted proteins | sample 177DNAGHGhighgp2_FD_192422 | JGI IMG/M metagenome (GOLD analysis project Ga0247611, IMG submission 192422) | Sheep rumen microbial communities from Palmerston North, Manawatu-Wanganui, New Zealand - 1770 DNA GHGhigh gp2 | ecosystem: Host-associated > Mammals > Digestive system > Stomach > Rumen... | reverse complement strand
TGCGATGTCCTTTACATTCGGGCTCATGGATATACACCAAGTCCCCAACCATTAGTTCGTTTACTTTCATAATCATTTACCAGTTAATAAACTCTTCCGGGCACATCTCAGTAGTGCCAAGCAGATGCTTAGTTTCATCGTTGTATGGGATGCACTGCGCCCATGTAGTACCTGCGGCATTAAACTTATAACCCCAACTACTTTTATCTTCGTTGTGAGAGAACACCACATATTTCCATTGGTGTTTATTTGAGTCCCTCACCAACACAGGCATACCTGCATGGAAACTGGCGATGCCGTAGTGCTTTTTGGGAACAAGATGCCACAAATCTTGATTGGCAAAAGAAATAATCCTTCCGCTTTCACAATAATACCGTTGTGAGCAATTATCAATTTCGGCTATCGTGTCTATTTGATTGCCTGTTTTAATGTTATCCCCCGCCTTGAACTTGGGTTCGGTTTGCAGTTTCCATCCTTCCCAAGTTCTACAATCCTTGCTTGGAAAGAGAAGGCATTCCGAATCAGGGTATTCAGTACCCATATATCTACCATATTCGTCAAACCTTAAACCATATCCGCGTTTCATTACACGGATTGGCATATAGCCTGTATCAATTACTTCCGCGAATTCAACCTCGCCGAATAGCGGTGAATACAACTTTATGCCCTTTTGGGCGTCTTTTAAAAGTTCTGCTACGTTAATCATATCGTTAAGCGTTTTTGGTTTCACACTTTGCCTTTTCAATCTTTACCAAGTTGAATTCTCGTGTCCTGACTACTCCCACGAATGAAGCCGTGGGACTCTTGGGGCACGCTCGGAGCAACCTCCCACGTTAAGCCCGCAAAGGGATAGTCCTTCCCTCTCTATATTTCTTGCGGCGTTCAAGTCCCTGTCGTGGCGGGTGCCGCACTGCGGGCAGTCCCACTCACGCACACTGAGATTCTTCACCGACTCGTTCTTGTATCCGCAGACAGAGCAGGTCTGGCTGCTCGCAAAGTACCTGTCAACCTTCACGAGGTTGTCGCACTTGTATCTGAGCATCGCCAGGAACCTTGACCACGAGCAGTCCGATACGGACTTGGCGAGGCGGCGGTTCTTCACCATGCCCTTTACGTTAAGGTCCTCGACGAACACGTTCTCGTAGTTCCTCGCTATCCATGCCGAAACCTTGTGCAGGTAGTCCTCGCGCTGGAAAGCGACCCTCTCCTGGAGTCTGGCGACGCGCAGCCTCGCCTTCTTCCAGTTGTTGGATTGTTCATCACGCTTCTTTCCAACCTGATATTTTCTTGACATTGAACGTTGCAGCACGCGCAACTTCCGCTCGCTCCGCTGTAGGTGTTTTTGGTTTTCAAACACCGTCCCGTCGCTGAGCGTGGCGAATGCCTTTATGCCGAGGTCTATGCCTACCGACCTGCCGTTTCCGAGACGTGGCCTATCCGCCGTCTCGTAGAGAACGGAGATGTAGTACCTGCCGGTAGGAGTGCGGCTTATCGTGTACTGTTTGACGGTTCCGTCAACGCGCTTGTTCCTTCCCCTGAACACCTTCACGGTCCCTAATTTTGTGGTTTTCACCGTCCAGTTGCCGAAATCGAAAGTGCACGGCACCGGTATCCTGTAAGAGTCCCGGACCCCCTTTTTCTTGAACTTGGGAAAACCGCTTCCGTTGTTTTTGAAGAAGTTGGCATACGCGGTGTCGAGGTTGCGTATAGCCTGCTGAAGAGACTGACTCGGAACTTCGTTAAGGAACGCATATTCTTCTGACTTCTTAAGTTTGGGGAGTTCGTTTATCAGTTCCACGGATGAGAGCGACCGCTTGTTCTCCTTGTACGCATTGACCTTCCTGTCCAGCATGATGTTGTAGACAAGCCGGCAGCAGCCGCACGTCTTCTTGATTAGTTCGCGCTGCTGCGGAGTCGGGTCGAGTTCGTATTTGATTGCTCTCAGCATGGTTTAGTGATACTTTTGTTCCTCTATGTATTTTTTGATGGTTTCCTCACTGATGCACCCTGTCGTCTCGCAATAGTATGAGCGTGTCCAAAGGGACGGAAGGCGCCTGTTTATTTCTGGGAACTCCGCCCTCAGTGTCTTGCTGCTTATTCCCTTCAGGTTTTTCACGATGAGGTGCACTGGAATTGTTGGGCTACCTTTCAGGTAAAGGTGTACCTGGTCAGGCATGACCTCCATTGACTCAATCGAACATCCCATGCCTTCAGCGGCATCCTTGAGGACTTCTTTCAATCTTTCATCAATGCCATTAACAAGAATCTTCCTTCTGTACTTGGGACAGAAGATTATGTGGTAGTTAATGTTGACTACGGACGTCTTGTTATGTTTTAACTCTTTCATGTTAGTTAGACCCTTCTAAATCTAAATAGTTTAATTAACAGAAAAATATTTTTGCCTGCTCTCATCCCACCATTGAAATGGTGGGTTTTCCCGCAGGTGTGTCATAACTTATTGCCAGGTTAATGCGTCGTAAGAGTCGAGGCGGATTGCATCGGAAACGATTACCCCCCGGCTGCTGATATAGTATTTGGCCCCTTTCGGGATGGTGCAGTTGGCGATGGCGACTCCAGGGATATGGTAGTCTAACGTATGCTTCAGCATGAATTTCTTGAACTCGTCATATGTGTATCTAGCGCCGTACCACGGTGTGACCGGTCCTTCGTTGGTGGTGATGTCTCCGATATAGTATTCGGAGATTACGTGAGTGTGCCCATTCAAGTTTACACATATCACATCAGCATACGCCTGTGGCGGGAATCTGAGGTCAAACGATATTTGCGTGATGTCCCCATGATAGGAATGGTATCCAACTTCGATGGTGGACTCCTGGCAAATGAACGTTCTTTTATGATGCCGCAAGACGAGGGGCTTGTCCAATGTGGCTGTTTCGCCGACTTGCCATTCCTTCTGGAAGAAGTACGAAAATAGCGATATTTCCCCGTTCGGGTTTTTCTTGAAATTCATCACCTTAAAGACATTGATGTCTTTCTTGGCGGTGCGCTCTTTGCGCTCTTCTTCTGTGTATGCTCTGTAACACATGGTTATTTTTGTTTCATTTGTTGAACTCTGTATTCTTTCTCCGTGACGACGCCCACGAATCTTGTCAGGCTCGTCATATTGCCGTCCTTGTCCATTTCAGCGTTGTCGGCGTAGCCCACAATCCGGTACGCCTCGAAATGGCGACCGCCCTTGCCCTGTGTCCACAGGCCGAGTTTGCCTCCCCTTTCGACGGGAAGCAGCACGTCCTTAAACTCGGCGATAAGTTCCACTTCGGTCGTGCGCCCGATTTTTGTAATGATTGCAGCCATTGTCAGTCTGTTTCCTTTGGTTTGTAGTCACTATAATGGAGTTTGATGTTCTCGAGGTTCTCCTTGATGAAGCCGGCGGATTTTACTACGTCTGCAAGCAGTTTGTACATGGCTTCCTCTGCCTTGGGGATGAAGTACCCGTATCCGGAGGTGTATGCGTCGCCGTCTTGCATTTCTTTAATCTTAGTCTGGCAGAAGTCGATGATGTCCTGCAAGACCTCCCTCTTGTCGGCATCGTTCTTCGCCTGGAGTTCCTTCCTGACGTCGTACTGGCAATGCCGGTAACCGCTGCACCAGCAGTCCACGTTCTTGTTGTTGAGTTTGGACTTGTCGGTTGAAGCCCTGAGGGCGACCATGGCGTCCATCTCAATCTGAGCGTCGCTTTTGTACTGGATGTCAATCATTTTCCGCCTCCTTTCTCATCGACGCTGAACGAGCCGGACCTGGCCTGGCCCAGGTTATAGGCAAGCCAGTCGGCGTCCTGGTAATCCTTAGTGCAGTTGGCCTGGTTGCGGCCCTTCTTGCGGCGCTTTCCGGTACTGTCCGCGCCGAGATTGATGCATATTCGTTGTTTCATTTCAGTGTTCAAATAATATTGTCTCCGGGCTCACTCCTCTTGTTCATCGGGTTCGATGGAGTAATAGTCGTACGGCTTGTGCCCGTCAAGGTACTGGCCCACCGTGTACAGGTAGACGTTGACCTGGTCCGCTTCTCGCCCTCTATCCTTGATGCTCTCGTAGGCGTTTCCAGCGGTCCAGATGAAGACTGCGTCCTTTTCGGATGTGGTAAATACGTAGATTGCCATGAGGACGGAAAATACGACGAGCGCCTTCTTGGCCCACTTCTTCGTGATTTCGCTATCCTCGAGGAACAGTTTCTTAGATTCCTCGTCCGGGCAGAGGACGCCGCCAACGGTCGTCCTGTAGTATTGGAAGAAGGACATGAAGGCGAAGGCCAATGCGGCGATTGTGGTGATGACTAACGCGATGATGCACAGGTTGTGCAGACAGCCAATGACGTGGAATAGATAAAATCGTGTCATAATTCTAATCTTTTAATGTTGGTTGATTCGTTAAATTTGCTGCAAATTTAAATCAGTTTCTGTAATATAGCAAATAATTAATATTAAAATAAGTTAATTTACTCTGGATTTTCACTCAGTCCGGCGGCCATGTCCCTTGCGGCCTGGTTAAGCGGTGTGAAGCATCCGGCGTTCCTCTTAAGGAAGGCCAAGAATTCCTTCTGGGTCATGTTGGTGGCCTTCCCGTTGTTTTCTTCTGTTTCTTTTTTTTGCCATGTTTCAAACTGTTTTAATGCGGTTAGTAAATCGTTTTCGGGTGCAAAGATAATACGATTTTTGAGACAAGGTCAAAAACTTACGGTTAAAATTTGTTAAAAAGAAAAAACGGACATTTCTGCCCGTTTTTTATTGTCGTTGTTTGAGTCTAGGTGTCACAGATACAGTCTGTGCAGCAGTTCCCTCACGGCGGATTCGATGACCATGTGGAGTTCGCTTTCCGTCAGGCGCACCACGTTGCCCCGGGTTCTCATACGCCTCATCTCGTCGGCCCTCTTGTTTACTGGTATGTCGGCGGGCTTATCGACCATAATCCTGTTCACGTGCCTGCTGATGACCTTGTCGGCCATGACCCTGGTGACGAACTTGATGTCGCCCATTTTCTTTTTCTTGAGGGCGTCTGTAATGAACTTCTGGCTTCCTACCCCGTACGTGTCGTCGATGTAGAGCCCCTTATACTGCCACTGTCCTGTTTCTCCGTCCACGCTGAACAATCCGAGGGGGATGAACCCGTCATTCCTGGGGTTTTCTCCTCCGACGGCATAGACGGAACACTCGAACCATGCCAGAGTCCCGTCCTCGTTAAGTTGAACCTTGCAGCCGACCAACTGGATTGACACCTTGTCGTTGACCCTCAGTCTGGGCCCTATCAGATACTCGTGGTGCCGGCTGCTGTGGACTTCGCCCTGGCCGTTCGGCTCGAATGCGATGTCTCCGTTGAGAAACATCCTGTTAATATCACTTCTGCTTATTGGTTCCATATTCTTTTTGTTGTTATATACAAATAAATACAAAATGTGACAAGTATTTATAACTGTATGAAGAAAAAAAAGGAAAGGTACAGCGTGCTCACGTATATCTTCGGCAGTTACGAGAAGGTACATGAGATTATTGAGAAGGACGAGGATGCGGAATACATTCTCGTCACTGACGACCCGGAACTCGTGTCTGATACATGGACGGTCGTCACAGACGAGAAACTTGACGGGCTGAGCGTTTTCGACAAGTGTTACCAGGTTAGGTTCCATCCGTTCGACTACGTCAATACGGACACATGTTTCAGGATTGACGGTTCGGTGGAGGTGAAGTCAAGCCTGGCCCCGATTGTCGACAAGTTTAACGAAGGCGGTTACGACGTGCTGCTTATGCACCATCCGAGGAGGAACAACCTGATTGACGAGTACAATACATGGATTCATGGTAGGGGTTACGACGCCAACAATGCGGCGAGAATCCTCAACGGCCTGGCGAACTTCGGCTGGTCCGTCAATGACCACGGGCTCTACGAGTTCACCGTTTGCCTGATGAAGGACAACAAGATGAACCGCGACATGAACAACATCACCTACGACATGCTGAAATATTTCGGGAAGGATGGTGAGATAGAGCGCCTTGACCAGACGGTGTACTCGTACGTCGTCGACAAGTTCGGGGGATACGCCGGGATAAAGGTGCTGCTGACGGACGAGACTCTGATAACGGACTCCAGGTATTTCCAATGGTACATGCATAATTCAGACACGAAGATAGGGAAAATCGGGCCTCGCGGATACCTCTGCCAGCAGTTTTTGCTGGGCCAGCCTGTGGAGCCGGTAAAGATTGACTGATTGGAATAATGCGGCGCCGGATGAAATGTCCGACGCCTTGTTTTTTACCTGCCGTTTTTCAGCCTTCTCATGAGGATTGAGTGCATTTTGGTGTACTTGTCTTCCCAGTCGTCTAAATATTCCGTCTCGACGAATCCGCGCATTCGGGTGATGTCGCCGCGTAAGATGTCCTCTCCGGTGGCTTCCATTTTATCCACCCCCAGGCCTCCGAAGTTGTTTCCGGACGTCGACTCGAGTATGCCGAGCCGTTCGAGCATGGCAACCATTTCGCTGGCTGTTACGTGGTTCCTGGACAGGTGTACCAGATACTTCCAGAAGTGTTTGTCGTCCTTGCTCTTGTGTCTGGCCGGCTCGTCGTACATGCGAGCGTCGACGGTCAGGTAGTACACTTCCTGAATGAAATCACGGATGCGCCATTGTTTCTCGTCGTTCGGCATTTTTCCAAGCCCTGGTCTTTCATAGGTCAGAAGTTCCCAGAAATCGGTCTTATCCGGGTCTAGACAGTAATTCCCTCCGGCCTTGATTACCGTGAAAGTGCGGTCCTTCAACTGCTCATACTGTGCGTTAAGCCTGTCGTTGATTCTTTTGTTGTATTCAGGAGTCCGGTACTTGTTCCTGCTTCTGGCGGCGTCTTCTATGTCCTGCCATGACGTGAACCCCATCTCCCTGACGAAGTCATGTATCATGCGCAAGACAAGCGAGCCTTCCCTGTCTGGTTCCCTGGATATGTCGTGCATATAGTTCGGCAACATTTCACATGCAGTCCTTATTCCGACCCGCGCCGTGTTCTTCACGCCTTTCATGGCGTCCTTTGAGAATCTTTCCAGCCTGTAACTCCTCAGGAGTTCATTGATTTTTCCGGAGGGATTGTCAAAGAACTCGGCAATAACTCTTCCGAAATACTCTATCGCATATTCTTTGTTCCTGGTTGGGATGGATAAGTGTTCCGTATAGTCGGAATTCGGGTCCAGGGTCTCAACGAACCCTTTGCGGTCAAGGTAGTTCTCGCTTTGCAGCGAAAACTCTTTCAGTGACGTGTAGTAACACGTCTTCACGTCCGGGAATCCTGGGCATGAGTACAGCATTGTCGCGCCTCTTTTATCGTTCTCCGGAATGAATATGTCGACGCGCCTGATGTACCTAGACGCCGGCGTTATCGCCTCTTTGTTTGAAAACAGCCTGTCCTCGTACTCGAAGTTCCCGTGTTCCTTCGCCAGGTTCTTCAGTGAGTATTCGTCGGTGTAGTACGCCTGCTTTCCCATCATGCTGTTCCTTCCGCCCCAGTAGTCCACCGGTTTCACGCGGAAGTCGGCGTTGAGCATCCTTCCGTCAAACTCAATCCTGACAAAGGGGACCTTCTCGTTCTGGTGGTGCGAGCCAAATCCCATTCTCAGGCTCTTGTTCCTGCTCAGTGAGAGATAAAACAGCCGTCTCGGGTCCATGATATCGGATACGTTCGAGAATCCGGACTGCAAGTATATGGTGTTTTCCCTGCACATGCTGATATAGCCTGGCAGATGCGTGAAGTGGTACACCCTGTCGGATGTGTTTTCTATCAGATATTGCCTGTTTATGAAACGTCCCATTGGCCCAAATGTCACTTAAATGCAGTCCAAATCGGGCTGCATTTATCATTAATGTGATTTATCTATTTGAAATTCTGTCATATTCCTTCAAGGCGTCTTCAATGCTCATATCACTGCCATTTCTGATTGCTTTCATACCGTAAAATCTTCCTCCGAGGCCTTGAGCATGCATGCTTTCCCACCCGTTTGTATCAAGGGCATTTAGATTTTCTCCCCGATATCGCTGAGTGTGTGTACCTTGATGTAAACTGGGCTTGACGTTCAATTCATCATTGTCTTTCTGGTATTCTTCCCAGTATCTCTCGGCATCAGAATAGATGGATGATGAAACATATGGAGTTATATCCCTGTGTCGTTCTAACCATTCGGTGAATCGGCCACCATTCTTGATGGTATTAACGGCATCGATGAATGCAGATTTAGCCTTTTCTGAACAGCATTCTTCATTATCGTCTAATAAGCGATATCCATCAAAGTAATCATGGTAGGAATCACTCTTCGCCGCGTCATTGATTTTATGCGAGGCGATAGCCTTATCAGCACTAACCTCGTTTAACACTCGTTTTACGCTTTCCTTGATAACCCTATATAAGTCACTTTCATTAAGTCTAATTTTTCTCTTCATAATCAATTCAATGTGCTTTTTATAAATAGTTTATAAAGTAGTATATTGTTCTCAAAAAATAAAACGGGGATGCGGTTTTCGCTCCCCGTTTCTTCTGCGGTCTGCATTGTTCACTTCGCTCACCTGCCCCTGCGGTTTCCGCCTCCGGCGGGCCTGCCGTGGCTGTTGCCCTGCGGTCTCGTATGGCCTCCGCCGCGGTTGTATGAGCCGCCGCTCGGCCTGCTGTTTCCGCCGCCCCTGTTGTAGGAGCCGTTGTTTCCTCCTGACGGGCGGGACGGTCTTGAATACGAGCCGCCTCCGTTGCCGCGGCTGCTGCCCGGGTTGTACCCGCTATGCGGCCTGGTGTGCCATCCGCCCTGGTTATGGTCCGGTCTTACTCCGTGGTTCGGCCTGGTCTTGTGGCCGTGTGGTTTGCCGTCGTGGTTGTGGCGGTGTCCATTCGGGCCGTACTGCCATCCATTCCTGAAGTGGGGTTTCCCGTCGTGTCCGAAGTGTGGCCTGTGGCCGCCGAAAAACGGCTTGTCGGGCCAGTAGTACCACACCGAAGGGGCGTAGGTGAAATACCTGTATCTCCATCCATAGTAGTTGTCCCAGTACCAGTAGTAATGCGGATACATCTCGTCGTAGTAGTAGACGATTGTCACTTCCGTGACTTCCGTAACCCTATCGTCGTCATAGATGTAGTCGACATACGCCTCTGTCATTGGCTGGCATGACGACAACGTAGCGAACAGTGCCATTATGGCAAGTAATATCAGTTTTCTCATTGTCTTTTTTTTATTTTTATTGTTAGACTCTAAAAGAGTTTTCCGGTTTATTTCGGTTTAACCTATGCGTTTTGGAACTTGCATCTGTTAATGAACAGGTCACCCCTTGCATTTCGTTGCAGCGTTCCGGTCACGATAAGGTCGGAGCCTTCGTTGAAGTCTATACCCGGGAACTTGGGTGTGCCTGTGTCAATGTTTGTAATGTAAACTCTGACATCAATATTGTCTGGTGTCCTCAATATTGCGGTTTTTCCGAAATTCTTAACGACTTTCATCCTGATGCCCCTGAACCTCGTACCGAGTTCAATATCGGTTGTCGGTTGCGCCTGGCCGTCCTGCTGCCTTTGTGCAATGCTTACATTGTCAAACGTCGCAAAGTTGCTTCCCCTTTGAGTGTATCTTGAGTACGTTCCCCTTACCGTGAGTTGCTCACCTTCTCTGGCGTCGAGGGCGTCGTCAAAGGCATACCACATGATTCCGTAATTGTCAGGTGTTACGGAGAACACGACCTTATAATCCCCGTTCCTTCCTTGTCTTACTTCAGACTTGATTACTTTCACATTAAAGGTCTTAACGCCGCCGAAATACGGTAATTGCTGCGGAGCAACTCCGGGTTGGGTGGATGCGATTTCCTTATTCCTGTCTGCCGTTACCTTTCTCTTGTAACGGACGCAGAATTCCCTTATTATCCATGGCAGGTATTTTTCCGGCATTCTCTTGAACGCCTTTTCATCGCTGGATACGAGGGCGATGCCGAAAGCCTTCAGTTTCGTCTTGAATTCGTTGTCGTCGGCTATCTCCCTGAATATCTCATCGCCGTGAAGCATCAAAAGGTCGTAGGTCTGTTCAATCCTCTTGATGTTTTCCTGTTTGAATTTATATTCGGCCTCGCAGTGTTTGATATACTCCTTATTGAGTTCTGCTCCTTGAAGGTCTCCGACTTTAT
>Ga0247611_10011597_pt1 | contig 10144 bp, 2 predicted proteins | sample 177DNAGHGhighgp2_FD_192422 | JGI IMG/M metagenome (GOLD analysis project Ga0247611, IMG submission 192422) | Sheep rumen microbial communities from Palmerston North, Manawatu-Wanganui, New Zealand - 1770 DNA GHGhigh gp2 | ecosystem: Host-associated > Mammals > Digestive system > Stomach > Rumen ... | reverse complement strand
AGTGCCGACAGAACTTTGGTTAACCGTCAACTGAAGCGTCACAACAGAGTCGCAACCCTGAGCATTATTGAAAACAAACGTCGGTGTAGAGGTCGAAGCCGTATAGGTGATGCCGTCAACCCACGTCATGCTGTCGCATGCAGTAACTACATCAGTGCCAACAGAACTTTGGTTAACCGTCAACTGCAGCGTCACAACAGAGTCACAACCATAGAAAGTCATATAGTTCATCCTCGGTGCCGAAGTAGACTCAGTATAGGTGTTGCTGTCGAGCCACATGTAGCTGTCGCAAGCCATGACAGTATCTACAATAGTGTAAACATCCCTGACAAAAAGCTCGAGGTTGACGATAGAATCACATCCATATACAGTTTGCAGAGTATCGGCATAGGTGCCAGCAGTGGTATAGCTCTGCTGGTTGAAGAAGAGAGTGTCACCCTGGCAGATGGTGCGTCTCATATTGATATTAGCAGGATAGTTCTGCTGGATTTCCTCCAACTCGAAAGCCTTCTCAAAATAGAGACCTTCCTGGTCTGTGGTTCTGACACGAACATAATATGTTTGACGTCCGTCGCAGTTGTAATTGGCGTTTGTCAAGAGTCTGTCGCCCTCGATAGTGAAGAGAGCGTTGTCGTCGTCACCCTCGCCATCGACCAACGTGTATACAAAAGGCTTAGTGATATCATCATCGAGAGACGAAAATTCACCAACCATAGTGCCATGAGGTGCATTTTCAAAGAATGTGCGAGTTGTCAGGAGCATACCACGTGGAGCATGGTTCAAGTCGAAGACCGTGTCGGGAATCGTCTTAAATGGCTCACGGTTTCCGACATGGTCCACGGCGACAGAGACAAAACGGTTGACGACAGCGTCAATAAGAGAGAACTGCATGGTACTGTCCGGATGGCAAGAGTTAAAGTAAACATATTCCCCATCATCCTGGGCAAAGTAGAGATCCACATAATCCACACCCGAACCGTTGGCGTCGTCGTTGGCGATGAAGGAGAACAGGCATATCGAAGAATCATCCTGCGAAATGGTAGCGTTAAGCGTCGAAGTAGGAGCCGTGGCATCGAAAGTGTTACGCCAGCTGTTTGTCTCTATAGCCTCGTTCAAGTCAAATACAATCGAAGCCTTACCCGACACCGTGTCGCCTGTATTCACGTTTCCGTTAGGCATGATATTGAACGTGACATATCCCTGTCCGCGGTTAGTGCTGTCGTTTACGAGAAGGAATCCCATGTCCGATCTTGATGGTTCGAAGCCTGTCAATGGGTCAATACTCTGGAAAATCCAGAAAATATCATGATTCACAATGTCGATACCTGCAGTAACGTCGACCCAAACGCCAAGACTATCAGCCACATCCAGACGGCGGCTATAGCTAGTAGCATCAGCGGGAGTGGTAAATTTGAAGTCACCAAATCCGAAACTGCCCAATCTTACGCTATTGATGTTCTGTCCCTGCGGCACATGATATCTTATCTCCACCCTCGATGCCGGAGCCATTGCATTAACAGGGTCGTTTTCAAAATTAACTCGATATTTCATCTTATTCGTAACCGAGACGAAACGTATACTGTCGTGGTATCCCACGGGGCCTCTCAATTCGTTGGGGTCCTCGGAGCACTCTAACATTTCCATGGTTATCTGCATCTCAGCAACTTTGACATTATCGTCAGCATCTTTGACAAAAGCCAGCACAAGATGATTACCTTCGCCAGTGATGGTTTTCTGTCTGTTAGGCCAGCTATAGACATAAGGAGGTTTTCCACCCGATGCCACCTCGGTAAGGGTCATCCACGGTATTTCGTTGCAGGCGGCCATTTCAGTAGAAGTCCTCAAGATAAGATCGAGTTCATTACATTTTTCCTCTTCAATGGTTATATATTTGGAATATAGCACCTTTTCGGGGCAATCCTTCGGATACACCTCCACAGTATATACTCCAGGCACTGAGAGGTCGCTAATACGTAACTGGCCTTCCACAGTCTGCCCGTCGGGATAAGTCCATCGGGCAGAATAGAAGTGACTCACCAGCGGATTGTCTATATGGACTTCGGCTACGCCGTCGTTACCTGGGTCGCACGAGATTTCATGTTTCTGATATGCGGAAATTCTCATTTGCTGTGCAAAGACTGTCTGAATCGTACCCATCATCGCTATCAGAAAGAGAGCAATACGAAGGTGATTATTATTGATTATTCTTTTCATAAGTGGGAGTTATGGGGGTGGTAAAGTTACAAGTTTTAGGGTTCAATTCCAAGCATTAGGGACTATTCGCAGATATCCCCTATTCCGTTATGGTTCTCGTCCTCCTGCGCGGGGTTGAATGTGTCGGGGCAGTTGTCACGGTCATTAGGCACACCGTCGCCATCCCTGTCTGGGTCGCATTCGTTGCCTATGCCGTCACAGTCCATATCAGCCTGGTCAGGGTTGTAGTTATTGGGGCAGTTGTCATTCTCGTTCAGCACACCGTCGTGGTCGTTGTCATTCTCGCATATATCGCCCCTGCCGTCGCCATCTCGGTCCGCCTGGTCAGGATTGTAAGCCAAAGGACAATTGTCGCACACGTCGCCAATGCCATCACTATCAGAGTCGAACTGACCTGGATTGTAGTGCATATGGCAGTTGTCTATAGTGTCTATTATCTCGTCGCCATCCTGGTCGGGGTCCAATTCGTTGGGGATGCCGTCGCCGTCGATATCGGGGTCGCATTCGTTGCCGATGCTGTCGAAATCATAATCAAGCTGTCTGCGGTTGACCACCAGGGGGCAGTTGTCGCAGCTGTCGCCTATATGGTCTCCGTCGGTGTCCTCCTGAAGCGGATTGAAGATGAGAGGACAGATGTCACATGCGTCGCCTATGCCGTCTTCATCAACATCAATTTGGTCCCTGTTGGCGGTGATGGGGCAGTTGTCACATACATCGCCCACCGTGTCGTTATCCATATCCGTTTGGTTGGGATTGTATACACAAGGGCAGTTGTCCTCGTGGTTGGGGATGCCGTCCATATCGAAGTCAGCATTGCTCAGCATTGACGTTAGGGGGTAGAACCTTGTATGCATCATCACATTTGATGGCAACGAGTAGCGGTTGCCATCGGTCGAAGCGACCAAACGCCATAGGCCACTCTCCTGCACCAAATAGAAATAGGTGAAGCTCAATTTCGTGTCACCAGCATACATATCGGTGAAGCAAACTGTGAACGGTCCTAAATCGGCAGTCATCAGAAGATCCATCTTCGTCGCCCTGCTGACCTGTGTGAAATATTGGTTACGCATAGTATCGTTAGCGAAGAAGTTGTTCAGCCTCGTAACGTCAACGGAACGGTACAGAGCCTTGACCGTTGCTGGATTGTTCGAAGAGTATGCCGACAACAAGCGACAAAGTAACGCTGGTGGAGTGTTTTGCGTCGCAGGGTTCTGGTTACCTCCGCTGGTGCTTATCCATCTGTGACCGTTCTGAGGTGGCAAACCGTTAAGGTTGTAGAAGATAATGCTGTCGCATATCCTCCTTATTGAATCGTCAGAGAACACCCATATTGAGTCTGCGCGAAGATTAAACGCCAGATAATAGTTCTCCGTACTATACTCCGGAAACATAGCACTCTGTGCCATTGAAACCGACAAATTGAAATCACTGAATGTAATTACCAGAACCACAATCAAATATTTCGCTATATGTTTCATATTTTTACTATTTTCATTTTTAACTGTACTTATCAGCGTATTCACCGATGTCATATCTTATTTTCAATTATCATCTCTTTTCCTACCTAAAATAAACTCTCACCAATTCCCACTCGTAAGGTTCATCAAATAATCCCCAAATCATTTGTACTCTGGCAAATAGAACAAGTTTAATCAGAACGGGAGGATTACTTAGTTTTATGTTGACACAATCAAAAGTAGCAGAAATCGACAAATGTATTCCTGCACCAGCAGAGACAGTCACAATGTCAGGGTCAATCCATGAAACGCCAACTCCTACAAGTAAGTCAAAATGAATTGCTGCACCAACGGAAAATGAACCACAGCAACTCATATCTTGACAGAACACAAATTCCGCTTCCCCAATATTAAGACTGAGATTTAAATCCATAGTCAGTACAACAATTAGACCTGGAATAGGAAGAGTTCCCACAGGTGTTATGGAATTACAACCCAATCCTCCATCAATTCCACCCCATGTCACACCATAGATCGGAATTACTTTATCATTGCAGCATTGTTGCCTGCCATATTCTAAATTAAAAGCACCCATTTGCCAACTTGGATCACGTGTATCATCCCATTTAGTATAATTTTCTTTATTCCGTTTAGTATTTTTTTTGGCTAAAGTCATTATAGCATCAATTACATCCTCATTCTGATGGATTTTATCAATAAAAGCTTTCATATGCTCTAGCTTATCTTTCCATTCCAAGAATCCTCCATCTAGTTCTAACGTATTAACATCCATATCTGGATTGATGGAATGAATCACTACCTTCTTTTCAATCCTCCTACCGTCCTGATCGATAAAGAAAGTCACCTCCACATCATTCTCAGCTGAACCGTAATCAATATGACCAATACCGGCTTCTATATTTCCATCGGGTACCTTTTGTGGAGTAAAATCGACAAGATCATAATATTCTGGAGGTTCAGTAACTATAATAAAATCCGATTTCGACAAATCTTCACCATTTTGGAAACAACTGCGGGTAGGGGTTACAGACACTATCCTAACACTATCCACAACCTCAACAAAGACGTTGTCCTGGTCAACGCCTTCTCCATCGATACGCATACAGCGGTACTGCTGATCCCTCTCCTGAGGATTGGCTGTGATTGTAGGTCTTGAAGCATCGGTCAAGATGTTAGGGCCTGTCCATTTGTAGCAGGCGTTGGGGTCAGGATTAATTACACTAAGGGTAACGGTCTGGTCATTGTTTTCAGTGCGCAGAATCATTTTGTCCTCACCTGCCCATTGTGCCCTTACAGTCATCACAGGCATCAGCCCCATAATAACAATCAATATTTGTTTGATATTTTTCATATTTTTCATTATTAGATACTTAGACAATAATCGATACAAACTCTACTTACTTAATTCTCACTGTGGTGAATATCAATGGATAGTCAGTAAAATAATCGCAGTAGATATTCACAGTGCCCGTTTGTCCAGGGCGCAACGTGCCGGGAATTGCAATACGCAGGCTGGTGACCCCGCCGCTCATCAAACCCGTCTCAGTGTCGTGGTCCAAGCTGGGTGTCAACGACATGAGCTGCCCCATACTGGTGACCTCAAACACAGGTTCCACAATGTCGTTGGTACCAGCGTTGGCATACTCGAGCGTGAGAGAAATCATTCCACGACGGTTGCGTGGGAATTCTGGGAGGACTGTCTGGTAAGCTAGATTTTCGGCAGTACCCTTAATCACCCTGAATCCGTTCTGCAGGATAGCTTCACCCTCACAGTAGTTCAGTACACCAACATCGTATCTTCCCGTATCAACACCTTTAAGGTTAAAACGGGCAAAAGCATGGTAGTAGCTGTCGTAGATGATGGTATCTGGAGTAAGACGTGTCGTATCTTTTGTCATCCACACCTGCATATCGGGACGGAAATGGGAACCAGTGAGCTCGACTGTGACGAAACCTGTATTGCCACCTTCTATCGGATCCACGTTGCGCAGCTCAAACGGCAGGATGTTTGCCTCAATGGTTATGTTCTGAGTCAACGCGGTAGGGGTACTGCCTATAACACTGACTCCATAGTAGCCAGGCAGTGCGTATGGAATATAAAATTCAGGATTGTAGACAGACTGTCCAAAGGTTGAGAAGTTATAGTTCAAATCGTTACCCACATTATTATGAAGCAGATATATATTGTTTACAGCACCCGACGAGGTGTCTTCCGAATCAAGATGCACCCTCACAGTTTCGCCTCTGTTATCGCCTATATCAAGACGATAATCGTTAGCCAGATCGTTAATGAGGGTATCGTTCAATGGAACGTCAAATAGCAGATTGCGAACCTTGACCGCAACTGTGTATTCACTAAAAGAAGAGTTGTTGGTTTCATCAACCTCGTAGAAGACGTTGTTGACATCGGTTTTGACAATGAGATAATAGTCGCCTTCGGGGATAGCACTGATGCGGCTGGTGAGCTGCTGATGCTGATGTCCGCCAGGTGGCAAAAGAGTCTGTCTCTCGTCGACCGTTCCTAACAGACGGTCGGTGACATCAAAAAGTGTGTCAGCAGAGATGTAGACAACAGAGCGAAGTCCTGTGCCTCTCAAGACATTTTCGCCCACATTCTTAACATTCCAGTCAATGTGAAGGAAAGTACCCGACACAACCGAATCCTCACTGTTAATATCACGCACCACAAGGTCGCCAGGATCAGGAAGGACCACATTCATAGGTAATGCAACAACATTGTTGACCATTGATGATTCGTAGAATGACCTACCGCTGTTGATGCAGCCAATCAAGTATAGTTCACCCTGTCTTGGCAAGGGAACCTGAACCTCCACCGAGTCGATCAGTGAATGACCCACAGCAAGGCTGAAATATCTTATCCTCGTTGAGAATTCCAGATCTTGACGATCGATGACTGTATCCAACGACAAGTAGAATTTGTCAGTCCTATAATTGTTTACAATATTGGCCTCACCAACATTAGTAATTCTGTATCTTACCTTCACAGGCTGGCCGCTGATGGGAGTTCCGCTTATTATCTCCACATCGCTCAGCTCTAGGTCAGGAGCTGGGATGCTTTGCACAGAAAGAGTTTTTGTAGACACATTGTTGGCGTAATCCACTTCACTGTTTTCACCACGATAATCAACTACGGCAAAAAGATGCGCATTTGCGGAGGTTCCCATTGGTATAGTGGCTTCGAAAGTAGCCGTATAACTCTCTCCAGCCTGCAGTGTACCATACTTACTGAAGGTGGCAATACGTATGTCGTTCGCATCCAAATAATCATCGTCTGAGATATAAAGCTCATCACTCCATACAGACCCCAAGGTGGGCAGTTGCGAATTGTTAGTAACAGTCATGGTGAAGGTGTAGGGAGAATTCCATCTAACGTCTGTAGGACCTGTTATTGAACCGGCAACCAAGTCAAGCATATACTGCTGAACCATCAGAGGTGCGCTGAGATTCATATTGTTGTCCTCACCATCATACTCATAGATATCATTATCGATATCGGTAATAGCATGTATATAGTACACACCAGCTTCAACATTATGCAGGAGTATGGTCATTGACAGTGACAGACTGCTGTCGCGGTCAATGCTAATAATTTGGAAATCGTTGCCAATACGTCTGGCTTCTCTTATATCGAATACATCATGGCTTGAGATATAGAAAGCAGTCTTAACATCTGTTTCCACCAGATTGCCAGTACCCTCATTCTTTATAGTGTATTCTATGTTAATAGATTCTCCAATGTTAAAAGTAGGCAAAGCGGATGGATTATCAGTATTCTGCCTAATGTCGACAGTGGTAATCCTCAAGTCGGGGTAGGGTGAGAGATTGATGGTCATGTTGCTAACCGAATGGTTGCTGTAGGCATCGGCACCTTCGCAGAAATGGGTGCTGCCAATACTATCCGTTGGAGAATAGTTTGTGAAATGATGGACAACCTTATTACCAAATACTCCCTCCGGGATAGTCAGTTCCACGCTGTCCACAATCGTCTCGCCAGGAGCCAGCGATACTCTTCGAGTGTATCTGCCCAGAATTATTGTGTCGCTTGTGGTAGTAAGTTCAGAAGAGCACAAGAAGAAGAGGTCAGTGACATCCCTGTCAATAGCTACGGTGCCATGGTTCATTAAAGACCAGCGGAACATCGTAGGTTGTCCCGACCACAACTCGGAGGTACTAAGGCCTGATGTTGACAGGTCGGGAGCCAAAGTCACAATGCTCTTCGATGTGTCGGCATTGTTCATCTCCTCATTCTCATACACCGAGCCCACATAATCGGTGACAATCCTAAGCCTGTTGAGAGACTCATTGGTACAAGGCATCTTTATGGTTGCGACATTGATTATTGAATCGCCAGCTGCAAGTGAAAAGGCAGAATGGCCTAAGGCGAACACCTTCTCGTCGCCCAAAAGGATTCGATCCTCAACGGTACGGCTGACAAGGTCACCGCTGCCTACGTTGCGCACCACCCATGAAACTCGGAACGGTTCGTTGATATCCACAGTGTCGGGCAGTGAGAGCCAATGGGCAGCAAGGTCAGGCAGAGTCACCAATATCGGTGTCGGTCGCATCATACGGTTATTATCCTCGAATGTGTACTCAAAAACAGCATCATTGACATCAGTAATAATGAACAGATAACGCAAGCCCTCGAAGCCGTCAGGGATGGTTATAGTCATTGTTGCGGTATAGCTGGAGTCAATGCCAAGTTCGCGATTAAAATCCACAGAGCCAACACGGTATGCAGTGTTGAGATTCAGAGTCGTTGAGCTAGAGAGGTAGGCAACATCCATCCATCTGGTCTGAGACACAGGCTTAGCGCCCACGTTCTTAACACGATAAGAGAAAGCATGAGAGCTTTGCGAAAAAACCGAGTCTGGGAAATCGCCAAGGCTGTCAATAGCCAGGTCGGGAGGAGGAGCCATGATGATATTGATAGGCTGCGTAGAAGTGTAAGTGTTATTCGCTCCGAAAAGGCTCTCATCCACATCGTTATTGATATTTGTCAGCACATGGATCCAATAGGTGCCAGACAGCTCCAAGGGGATGATGAGAGAAGCACTGTCGGTGGTGGTCATACCCACATTCAGCATACCTTCATGTCGTACTGTTCCAAGCAAAGTAGAACTCCCTGACAAGAATGTTTCATTATCCGAGATGTAGATGGCATCAGTCCAACCCGATGTAACAGCGGCAGCATCACCTTGATTGCGAGTCTGCCAATAGACCTTGATGGTGTCGTTAGAGAAACTATTCATCGGATGTTGTACATCCATAACTTTCAAATCTGGAGTGGGAGCAGGTATTATATTTACATACTGGTAGAAGAAGTTGTCGTAGTCATTGAGCTCTGAAATATCACTCTTAATATAACGTGTACGAGTGCCTTCAGGCGACGAAGAGATGTAATGATAAGGAATATTGTCAGCACTTGGAGTGTAAGGAATAGGCAAAGAGTCAAAACCGAGAGAGAAGTAGTCCCAATCGTCGGCAGATTTTTGGTCAGTCAAAACGATGATGTATTTGTCACCAATAAAAGTCACCGGAATATTTATAGTAGCAGAATTGGTGTAGCTTTCACCCGCATTCAGGCCTCGCACATTTGTCCTTGTTGCCAACAGTACCTCTTGCGACGACTCAGCCCAAAACGAACCAATATACCCACCACTGACATTAGGCACAGTGGTGATATAGATATAGTCGTACCATATTGAGCCTGGGTGAGTGGCACCCCGTCCATCGTTTGTGACAGTCCATTCAATATGGGCTGTTCTACCAGCTACAGGAGCACTTATTGTAAAATTGCTAACATGAAGGTCTGGAATGCCATTCAAAACAAAGAACATTGTATCACTTCTGCGACTAATGCATTCGTTGTGAGCCACTACGTACCATAGACAGGTGTCTCCAGGATGTCTACTAAGATTCGGCAGACTGTAATTGTTCAGAGCAGGTTCAGACAAACCAGTAGCTACAGGTTGAGCACCTGTAGCGTCACCCTTATACCAGAAATAGAGGTCATAACTTGAAGCGTCAGCCATGGCGTTCCAGTTAAAACTGACCCTTTCGTCGAACGCCACATAGCCATTAGCGGGTGTCAGTTGAGCGAATTGAGGGAGAGGTTGCAGTAGTGTCGTGTCGCACAATGTACTGAACACTAAAGGCACTGACCATATACTTGTAGCGTCAACACCACAAATGGCACGTGCACTGACAATATAGGTACGGTTGAAATCCAACGATGTCAAACCAACAGTTGGTGTGCTGCTGACAGAAATAATGGTGTCCACTTGAGAGCCCTCTTTGCGGATTCTAACCTGCCAACTGGTCTCGGAGCCCATAGGTGTCCAGCTCAAATTGGCGGAAAAAGAAGAAACCGTATTGGTTGTCAAGGCTGTTGGCGGCAAGCAGTTGGTGTCGGTAACTGCCTCCAAGCA
>Ga0247611_10011596_pt1 | contig 10144 bp, 20 predicted proteins | sample 177DNAGHGhighgp2_FD_192422 | JGI IMG/M metagenome (GOLD analysis project Ga0247611, IMG submission 192422) | Sheep rumen microbial communities from Palmerston North, Manawatu-Wanganui, New Zealand - 1770 DNA GHGhigh gp2 | ecosystem: Host-associated > Mammals > Digestive system > Stomach > Rumen... | reverse complement strand
ACCAAAGAATGGAATTAATTGCTATTAAAGAAGCTTTGAACTATGTAAAAACTGTCCGCCGCAATTCAGAAAAAGTTATTATATATAGCGATTCTGCTTATGCGATTAATTGTTATTTACAAGAATGGTATGTAAATTGGCAAACAAATGGCTGGCGAAACGCTAATAAAAAAGAAGTTGCCAATCAGGATTTGTGGCGAGAAATTATTCCATTTTTTGATAATTTTTGGTATGATTTTAAAAAAGTAGAAGGACATGCGGGAAATTACTGGAATGAAGAATGTGATAAACTCGCTCAAAATGAAGCCGATAAATTAAAAAAAACTTGGCGAGGTAATAAAAATTATGATAACGGATAATAGTATTTATGAAGTAACTCGTAGTGAATATAAGGGATTTGTAGAACAAATTAAGCCCGAATATAGACGAGTTGAAGTTATTGAAATAGATAAAACTCATACCGCAGCAAAAATTTTCAGCACTAATACTGGAAAATGTTTATGTAGTAGAATAACTTATTCCGCCGATTATGGAACACCAGAGCCAGAAAAATATTATGTGTTTGAAATGCCAGAAGATTATGAACGGCAAGCTCCTATTCCAAAACAACAATTAGTTTTAAAAACCAAAGAAGAAGTTCAAGCTTTCTTTGATTTTTTAGCAAAAAAGATGAAAGAGGAGAATAATAAAAATGATTGAACTTTTTACAAATATTCCTGAAGAAATTAAAACTCAAACAGAATTAATTGCTAATTTTATTTTTAACAACTTTGATCCTGAATCGGGTTTAAAATTTATTCAAAGTTATATTTCTTCTTGCCAAGATGAAGAAGAACAAGATTTTGCTCGTTTTTATTTTAGTATGCGTTTAGAACAACTTTTAAATGAAGGAGAATCTAATGAATAATAATTTATTTGAAATGGAACCAATGCGTTATTGGGCTCCTGCTTCATCTATGTCTCCAGAAATAAAACGAGAACATTTAGAACAAATGGCTGCAAGTGGCAATTATATTTGGAGTCAAAAATATGATGGTAATTGGTCGCGGGCAGTTATAACCCCAAATAAAGCTGCGTTACAAACACGTGGTATTAGTAAAAAAACAGGGACTTATGGAGAAATTCAAAACAAAGTTTTCTTTTGGGAAAATGTTACAAAAAGTTTTTGTGAAGACACAGTAATTCTTGGTGAAATCTATCTTCCTGGTGGAATTGATAAAGATGTCGGTTCAATTCTACGTTGTTTAGATGATAAAGCTCGCGCACGACAAAAAGATACTAAACTTGAATGGAGAATTTTTGATGTTTTAGTACTAGATGGAATAGATATGATGAATACGCCAGTTGAAGAGCGTGTTAAATATATACCGGAAGTAGTAAAACGAATGAATTGCCCTTTAATTCACGGCATTGAGTATCATGAGATGAACGAAAACTTCTTTGATGAATTAAATGATATTTTTGCAACTGGTGGCGAAGGAGCAGTTTGTTATAAAAAAACTAGTATTTATGTTCCCGGTAAACGCGGTCCTCATTCTTGGGATACTGTCAAAGTAAAACAAGAAATTTCTGCCGATATTGATTGTTTTATTACTGGTATTGAACCTGCTGTGCGTGATTATACTGGAAAAGATATTGAAACTTGGAATTTATGGGAAGATGAGCGTACAGGAGAAAAAATAATTGGCGATTTATACACAGAATATCGTATGGGTCGCGCGATTAGACCAATTTCTAAAGGTTATTATTATGGATGGCCAGGAGCTATATATACTAGTGTTTATGATAATAATGGTAATATAATTCCTCTTTGTAAAGTAGCTGGTCTTACTGAAGATTTTAAGACTAAATTAAGAGATAATTTTAATGAATGGAATATGTGTCCTTTAACTATTGGCGGAATGATGGTTTCAACTGCTCAAGCAGAAAATGATGGAACTGGCATTTCAATTCGGCACCCATATATAAAGAGTATTAGAAAGAATGACATTGATATAAAAGATTGTACTTTAGCAAAAATTCTTTCTTAATATATAAATAAATAAAATCTAAGCTATATAAAATATAGTGAGGAGGAACCAATGAGCGACTTTGAATTTTTGGGATTTGCTAATGAAGCAAGTACACTAGACCCAGTAATGTATCAATATTTTAATCAACTTTTAAAAAATAGAACTATTATTCTAAATGATGAAATTGATGAAAGTATTTTAGAAACAGTAGTATTGCCTTTAAAAAATTTCGAGCAAGATGAAGATATTATTAATTCTGTTAAATTAATTTTAAATACTCCTGGTGGTTCAGTAGCTGATGGCTTAATGTTATGTAATATAATTGATAATTATAAAAAGCCATTAGATATTATTGTTCCATCTTATTCTTGTAGTATGGGAACAATTATTTTATGTTCTGGGAATAAAAATCCTAATGTTACTAAAAAATGTTATCCATTTTCATTTGCTTTATTTCATTCAGGACAAACTGTCGTTGGAGGAGAAACTACTACTGTAGATGATATTGTAGATTTTAATCGTGGCGTAAACGCTAGAATCCGCGATTATGTTATTGAAAATACAAATATTTCTCCAGAGCTATACGATTCTCATTATAGAAAGCAATGGTATCTTACAGCTCAAGAAATGTTAGAATATCATTTAATAGACGAAATTATTGGGGCGTGATATTGTGATTAATTTTCTTGACACTTCTGCTATTTTAAATGGAGCTATTAATATTTATGATAATATTTATATTAGTCCTATTGTATTAGCAGAACTAGAAAATATAAAAACCTCTATCCACAAGGACGATAGTTTAAAATATAAAGCAAGACAAGCAGTAAGAGATATTCTTGTTAATAAAGAAATTCTTGTTAAACCAATTTCTACAAAATTAATTGATAAAACTTTTAAGGAATATCCTTTTTTAAATAATATAAATGATCACCGAATATTATGTGAAGCTTTAGTTTTAGATAAAAAAGTAGAGCCTGTTAATTTTATTACTAGTGATTGCGCACTTTATGAAATTTCTAAGTTTGTAAATTTAACGACAGTAACTTTTTTAACAGATTCTTACCAAGAAAAAAATCAAGAAGCTTTCTATTGTGGTTATGGTAAATATTATCCAACAGATGATGAACTTGTAAAACTTTATGCAGAAGGTTTAAATCAAAATATTTTAAATGCAAAAGTAAATGAATATTGCGAAATTTTTAATCATGAAGGCGCTTTATCTGATATTTTAAGATGGGATGGAAAATCTTATCAGCATTTAAAATATACTAATATTGAAAATAAAACTTTAGGAATTAAAGTTGCACCAAGAAATTTAAATCAAAAAATGATGTTTGATTTATTACAGAATCCTGATATTCCAATTAAATTAATTACTGGAGTATATGGTAGCGGCAAAGACTATTGTGCTTTAATTCACGCACTTAATTTAATTGAGAAAGGTAAAAAGAATAAATTAGTTTTTGTTAGAAATCTAATTGATTTAAAAGATACTCCACAAATCGGTTTCTTACCAAATGATATAGAACAAAAAATTGGATGGGGTCTTGGACCAATTAAAGATATTTTAGGCGGCGATGAAGCACTTGAAATATTTACATCTCAAAATCAAATTGAAGCTGTAAATTTAGGTTTCTGCCGCGGTCGTAGTTGGGAAAATGCGATTATATATGTAACCGAAGGCCAAAACCTAACAAGTTCTCAAATTAAATTACTTATTTCTCGTTTAGGAGAAGGTTCAGAAATTATTATTAATGGTGACTATCACGGTCAAGTTGATAAAGAAATTTTTGAAAAGGATAATGGAATTAAAGCTATGCAAAATAAATTAGTTGGACAGCCAATGTTTGGCTGTATTGATTTAATTAAAACAGAGCGTAGTAAAGTTGCAGAAATGGCAAGCTTACTTGATTGAGGGAGAGAAATCTCCCTCTTTTATTTTTTGACTTTTCCCAAAATTTGTGTTATAATAAAAGAAAAAAGTGAAAATATATGAATTTAAAAAAGCAAATTTTAGAATTATTTAGACAGTATTATAATCAAAATGCGGGTCAAACTTATTTAGGATGTAGTAATGAAGAGAGATATAAAATAATAGCTCAAAGTTTTGATGATCTATTAATGGATATTTATACTTTAGTAAAGAATTATGAAGGAGAATAATATGAAAACACAAATACTTAAAATACTCGGAGATTGGCAAGACGTAGTAGATGATTGCCGCGCAACAGTTAGTAAACCACCACTTGGAAAAGAACCTTCTTCTAAATTTAAAAGAAGTATTCTCATTGCGGAACATAGCCCAATTCGTGATATTATCTTTCGTTGGAAATGGACTGGAATTAAATCTTGGGTAGCAACACACTGGGTTCGTCATCATTGGGAATGTAGAGTATCTACGCAGCGTAATGATAGACAAAATAAATATGATAGGAATAAAGCTCCACAAGATGCTCCAGTAGATTTTGTTGGACAAGCTAATACACAAAGTTTAATTGATACAGAACGAAAGCGTTTATGTACTATGGCTGCAAAAGAAACTCGCGAGCAAGCAGAAGATTTAAAATATACAATTCATGATATTCAACCAGAAATTGGTGATGTTTTAGTTCCTAATTGTATTTATAGAGGCGGTTGTCCAGAAGACGAAAATAATTGTCACTTCTATGAAAAATTTTTAGAGCGTCATCCAGAAATTACACCTTTTACAACATTACAAGAACGTTACGATATTTATAATAAAGAATTTTATGAGAAGTATTCTCATAACGGAGAATAAAATGACACTTGAAGAAGTAAAAGAAGCCTTTCCAATTAATTCTACTTTATTAGTCAATGGGCGCCAAATGAAAATTACTGGCTATTATTTTGATACGTATAATTGGTGGCCTATTAATGTTGTAGAAGGTTTTAATAAAGAAATTGAAAGAGCTGTTCGCCAAAAACAATTGTGCGGTTTACGTGCTAAAACATCTGTGATAGATGATTATTTAATTGACGAAAATAGTTTTGATTGGTTTGTTGATTGGTTTGATAAACCATTACCAATTATGAATGGAGACGGTGGTTTTCTAACTAAAGAAGCGGCAGAAAATTATTTTCTATCGAACAATTTAGAAAATACTCCACCACCATGGTTTTATAACAAGGAGAATTGAAAATGAAATATAAACTAATAGTTCATTATGAATATATACGAGACATGCAAGAAGTATATAACGAACTTATTGAGGATGGCTATTTGCCCGATGAAGCAAAACGACAAATTAAGTCTGACTTAAAAGAATTGGCTGAAAAAATCAATTGGTGCGCGGACAATACTTTTTGGGGTAATTATACTGAAGTTGTTAAAGTGGAGGAAATTGATGAATGAAAATTGATTATTCTAATCCTCAAAGCGTCCGAATGTTTAACAAAACTTGTATGCGTGGATGGTTTCATCATAAAAGAAAAGTAAGAAAGAAAAATTATGCACGGGCACATCGTAGTCTTGAAATTTGGATGGGCGTTAAGAATAGAAAGATCAATCTTATTCGCGCGAAAAAATTAACTGGATGGAGGAAGCCATTATGGTATTTAGTCAACGGTTATTAATTTTATTTATCATGATTTTCTGTCACTTAATTGACGATTATAAACTTCAAGGTATTCTCGCAAATATGAAGCAACGTCAATGGTGGAAAGAAAACGCTGATAAATATTTATATCGTAATGATTATAAAATGGCATTAATTGAACATGCTTTTAGTTGGTCTTTTATGATAACCTTACCATTTTTAGTTATTTCTTTTATTCAGAATAACTCATTCTTAATGATTTTATTAGTTATTAGTTATTTCGTAAACACCGCAATTCACGCTTTTATTGATAATTTAAAAGCTAATAAATATGTAATTAATTTAGTAGAAGATCAATTTGCTCATTTAGTTCAAATTATTTGTACTTGGATTATTTTAATGGCAGTAATAAAGTAATAGAAAATAAAAATAGAAATATTACTTATCTATTGGTAAGAATATTTCTTTTTACTTAAAGATGTGCTAAATATGTCCGCACATTTGAGGAGGATAATTATGATACAAGAAATTATCAATAAATATAAACAATATCAAATAGATAATAAATTAACCCAGCAACAGGTAGCAGATAAAGTTCATATTAGTAGAACTCATTTATCAAGAATTTTTAATGGTGAAAGAACTCCATCTATGGCATTGCTTAATCGTATGGAAGAAGTAATGAGAACTGGAAGTAGCAGTAAATATTAATCGAATTAACAAAATGACAAAGAGGTATTCAGGTATGGCAGATAAAAATATTTATCGAGTATACACTCGTTGGCTAGCCTATGAATTAAGAAAATTAGGATTTAAAATAGTTGGAACAGATATAAATGAATATCACCCAGAATATACTGTATGGCTTTTTGAAAATAGTTATGCATTACAACAAGCAATTCCTAATTTAACTAAGCAACATAAGCGTAGTTAAGGAGGAAACCTAAGATGGCAAATTATCAAAATCAACTAAAACTTGAACTTACAGAGTTAGATAAAATAACTCATAAGCAAGATGATGGAAATAGATTTATTCAACCTATTAATTTTAAATATGAAGCTGCTGCAATGCGAAATTTAAATGGTAATGCTTTTAAAATTTGGCGTTATCTTTTAAGATGGTATGGAAAAGATTATTTCTTTTTTTCACCTGCGGCCATTCGTAAAGAATTGGGCCTTGGCGAAAATGGAGCAACAACCGCACGAAAAGAACTTGAATTAAAGGGTTATATAACACCAGTAGAGGGTAAGATAAATGTTTATAAATTTACTCCTGTTTTACCGATTGATTATGAAAAATTAAAAAATACAAAAGATTTAATTAATGATTAAAGCCACGATTTTCGTGGTTTTTATTGCCTCAAAAATCGTGACATAATTCCACGAAAATCGTGGGTTGAACACCACGAAAAAAGTAGATATGCCACGAAAAAAGTGGGGATATCCACGAAAATCGTGTAAGTAATATAAATATAATATAAATATATAAAATAAATAAAATTAAAAAAAATAAATAAAAAAATATGGCGCTCACGCGCAAAGTTTGACTTTTTTTAAAAAACATGCTATAATAAATAAAAGAAAAAAAGGAGATTTAAAATATGTATAGAGATAAACGTTGGCGGTCAAAATATAAAGCCGCAGAACTTGATCCAAATTATCCAATTGATCCAGAAGTTTTACGAAAGCAAGAAGAAGCAACAGCTAAACTTAATTTAATTTATCGTGAAATTGATGATCAAGAAGTTCTTGGTGGGAATGGTTTACATGAACACATTTGCACATTTAAAATGTTAAGTAATGATAAAACTCTTCAAGCCCGCCAATGCAAAGAATGGTTAAAGAAACATCCTGTCGAGAATCTAGATTCTGATAGTTGGGCAGAGCCATGTGATTTTTGTGCCATGATGAATTACATAGCACAAGATGACGAAGGAAAAATTATGTATGTATCACGCAAATTTCCAGAAGAATTAAAAAAATATTTTAATAGGAGTAATTAAAATGATTACAATTATTCAAAATCGTGGAACTGGTAAAGCAAAGAAGCTACTTGAAATTGCACACGAAAATAATGCAACAATTATTACTCAAGATAAGAGAGCTTTTGAAGTCAAAGCAAAGTCTTATGGTTTTTCTGATGTTGAAATTTTAGATTATGAAGATTTAGAAGATGATAATTATACCATTGATAAACCAGTTCTCGTTCATAATGGAGATAAGTTTTTAGAATATTTACTTGACCGCTATTATGGTTTAGACATAATTGGGTTCAGTGCTACACAGGAGGAGAATTAATATGAGTTATATTACAAGTTCTAATTTTGCAAATAAATCACTTCCAGAATTATTAGAAGATATTTATTACCGTATTAATAAACTAGAAAATTATATGTTAGGAATTAAACAAGAAAAAGAAAATAAAGAAAATGAAAACGGGAAAATTGTTATAGACGTAGATTTTAATTTTGAACCTGCAAGAAAACAATTACAAGAATTTGCAAAGTCAATTCCAAGAAAGGATGACTAAAATGTCACGAATAATTTTTACAGGAGATACTCATGGCTCTCTTGAAATAAAACGTCTTAGTTTTAAAAATTTCCCAGAAGGTCGAAATCTTACTAAAGATGATTATGTAATCATTTGCGGCGATTTCGGCTGTATCTGGGATGGAAGTAACTGTGATAAATATTGGTTGAATTGGCTTGAAGATAGACCATTTACTACTCTTTTTGTAGATGGAAATCACGAGAATTTTAATCTTCTTACAAATTGGGAATATCCCGTTAAAAAATGGAATGGTGGTTTAATTCATTCAATTCGTTCATCTGTTATACACCTTATGCGCGGACAAATTTTCACTATTAACAATATGACTTTCTTCACAATGGGAGGAGCAACTTCCATTGATAAGTACTGCCGTAAAGAAAATATTAGTTGGTGGCCGCGAGAAATTCCTTCTTATGAAGAAATGAAACGTGGAGTTAATAATCTTAAAGTTCATCATAATACCGTAGATTATATCATTACTCATTGCCTACCAAATAGTATTCTTGATAAAGTTGATAAATGGTATCCACAGCATGATTCTCTCACTAATTATTTAGAAAAGATAATTGTGCAAAATGTAAAATTTAAAAAGTGGTTTTGCGGCCATTATCATATTGATAGAACAATTGATGACAAATACTATATTTGTTATAATGATTTTTTAGAACTTCTTCCAAATGGAGAAATTAAATTAATTAATAATTATGCTGGACAAATAGTGGAGTTTAATAATGAATAATCCAAATGATTTAATTTTAAGAAATGCCGCGATTGAAGCATTCGACGATGAGCGTGTTGATCGAAATTATGGTGACGTAAGTCCAGAAAGTGTAATCAGAGTTATCGAATCCATTCCCGCTGTGGACGCCGCGCCGGTAGTGCATGGGCGGCCAGTATGGATAAATCCGCTTGACCCTAGGGCAAAGATATGTATGTGGAAGTGTTCAAGCCTTTGTTCTGTTTGTGGGGACTATGTGGTGGTGGATTGGAAGTACTGCCCAAACTGCGGCGCGAAGATGGATAAGGAGAAATAATATGATAAAAGAAAGTTCTTTTGGTAATTTTAAATACTTACTTTATGAACCGTCACATTTAGATAATTTAGAAAATCTACCATTAATTGTTGTAATGCATGGTAGCGGCGAAATTGGTTCTTCACTTTTTAAATTAAAGGCGCGCGAGCCTTATATTTCATTAAATAATGGAAAATTTAAAGCCGATGCTTATATTTTAATGCCGCAATTACCTAAAGACACTTGGAAAAGCTATGCGGCAGAATTAATAAAATTAATTAATGAAATTGTTATTACTTATAAATGTGATTCAAAACGTATATCTTTAACTGGACATAGCTTAGGTGCAATGGGCGTAATTGAGATAATAGAAAAATATCCAGACCTTTTTTCTGCTGGCGCCTCGCTATCTTGCGCTCATGATTACACCGATAAAATTAAAAATATTTCACATGTGCCTATTTGGTTTCTTTATGGAGAAAAAGAAAGTAATTATGGAAAATATGCGCGAAAGATGTATGAAATTGCTATAAAAGGAAATAGTGATTCTAAAATTAACGCAATTCCAGGCTATGGCCATCCAATTCAACCGTTTTGGTGTAATGAAAAATATGGAATTTTTAAATGGTTGATTAGTTTTTCTATAGGCCAATACCCAACATGGCAAGATTGGTTAAATAGTTATTATTTACTTGATGGAAGAGGAATGGCTACCAGTGAAGTTGATAAGCCTATTCCTGATGATATTGCTAGAAAACTTGGATTGAAAAGAGGATAATATGAAAATTTATTTAGCAGGTCCTTGCGATATTGAAAATCGCTATAATATGGTTAAAATTTCCAAAATCTTTCGTGAATATGGCAAATATGAAGTATATTGTCCTTGGGAACTAAAAATTGAAAATGCTTGGGATATGCCGCAAGAAGAATGGGCGAGAAGAGTTTTTGAAGCAGATATTAAAGCTATCCAAGAGTGCGATGTATTTATTATGATTAGTTATGGTCGTG
>Ga0247611_10011595_pt1 | contig 10145 bp, 9 predicted proteins | sample 177DNAGHGhighgp2_FD_192422 | JGI IMG/M metagenome (GOLD analysis project Ga0247611, IMG submission 192422) | Sheep rumen microbial communities from Palmerston North, Manawatu-Wanganui, New Zealand - 1770 DNA GHGhigh gp2 | ecosystem: Host-associated > Mammals > Digestive system > Stomach > Rumen ... | reverse complement strand
TGCACAGTATGATGGTAGTGTTTCCTCACCCACCGTTCAAGGTGAGCTGACACCCGAACAAATGAAAGCCCGCGAAGCCCAACTGGAAGAGGCCAAGAAAGAGAAGGAGAAGGCTGATAAAATCCTTAAGGAGCAGGAAAAGCAGAAGAAAGAAGCTGAGAAAAAGGCAAAAGAAGCCAAGAAAAAGCAGAAAAAAGCCGAAAAGGAGCGCAAAGCCAAGGAGAAAGAGCTGAAAAAGCAGAAGAAACTCCAAAAGCAAGCTGAGAAGGCCGAGAAAGACCGCATCAAAGCGGAAAAGAAACAGGCCAAAGCACTAAAGGAACTAAAGAAGATGCAATAAGGAGAGCGGGACAATGTCCCGCTTTTTTAATTGGAAATCAACTAATTACCTGCTTTTGTGGCGGAGGTACCAACTGTGGGTGAAGACGACATATACGAGCAATGCCATCACTGTCAGGATTAAGGCGATGGAGAGCACTTGCAAATTGGATGCTGTCAGCACCCCACTGATAAGGGGGCCATTCATCGAAATGCCCCATCCTATGCCAGCCGCTATTCCCATCTCAAAAGCGAGGAAGAAAGAACTTTGTGAGGTGCCTCTCTTGCTATGATGACTCAGTTTGATGAAAATGAGCAGAAAACGCGACCCTATCAGTCCCATGCCCAATCCTACGAGCATCGGTACGATGAATATTGACGTTGTATGCATACCGTTCATCAGCAGCAGAATGGAAAAAATGAGCAAGATAAGTCCAGAAACTATCTCAATTTTCATCTCCTCATTGACAAACACATATTTCTCCGCAATCAAAGCCAGGAGAAAGCCCATCATCAGAACCGCGAAGAAGAGAGGATTGTCCAACTGTACTGTCAGCAATAGGCCCAATGCCACCGTGACAACCAACAGATTGACAAAAAGAGCCCATGCCCCTGGGAGAAAGAAACGATCGAGACTGAACAACCGCACATTGTCTTCTGGTGTGCGGAATGGAAACCTCACCATCAACACAAAGATAATGGCCACCAATGTGAGTGCGGCACTCACCCAAGTCGTCGCAACCATTCCACGCGTGCGTATCAGCAATATAGCCACCAGCGGTCCGAGCGACATGGCGAACCTGCCAAACCATGCCGCAGCATAGTTGGCCTCCGTTCGCTGCCTTGCCTCACAAGTATCGATAACCAGTGTACTTGTCAGCACCATCTGTGCCAAACCGAATAAGGCTCCAGTAGCCACCCTCACCCCCATCATCATCTGTGTCATAGACTCTTGATGATAGGTGGAAAACGCCACAGGCAACAAAGCACAAGCAGCCATCAGCAACATCGCCCAGATACAAACCCTATTGCGGCGGTATCTTTGGACAAGAATCGAGCAGAAAGCCCCGAGAAGCGGCAGTCCCAAGGCAAACATTCCCACCGCGAGTCCAGTCTGATAGGATGTCGTGCCAGCAGACATCAATGTCTGATACACGATAATCAACTGCATGTAAACAGTCATGGAGAACAAGGTATTCGCCAACGCCAAGAACCAAAAGTCCTTATTCCATAGCCTGAGATGCACAGGAGTATTTTGGGTGTCCATTGTTCGTTTTAAACCTTTGATTCCGAGTTTTTCGGATTGACTTGGGAAACGGAAGCCAGCAAATGGCAGCAATCATCAAACCCTACAAGAGTGAAATCTGACACCACTTGATCGCAGAGCGGCGATATGCTGTCGGCCGTATTGGTTGTTGCAAGTCCCAAAACCGCCATCTGTGCAGCTCTTCCAGCCTTCAGCCCATTGAAACTATCCTCGCATACGATGCACCCTTCTGGTGAGACACCCAAACGTGCCGCCGCCTTGAGGAAGCAGTCGGGCGAGGGCTTGCTCTCGTCAAAATCTTCTGCAGTGAGCACAGCGTCGAACAACGCTTTAAACTCCGGATGCGCCTGAAATACTGCCTCCATTTTAGGAATATTGGAACTGGTGACCACGGCAGTTTTCACGTTATTTACACGCAATGCCTGCATGAGTTCGAGAAATCCCGGCACATATTCATATTTCATCTGTTGCTCATAAGCATCCAACCGTCTGACTATCTCATCTTGCTCAGCCGTCATACCATGGAAATAGCCATCGAAAATCTGCACCAAGGTTTGTCCTTTGATGATATTCTCCAGGCCGGGAATGTCGGGGCGGAACTCACGACAAACACTTCCCCAGAATACGGAATACTGTGGTTCGGTGTCGAAAACAACACCGTCGAGATCGAAGAGCATAGCTCTCAATTTTTGCTCCATTGTCTGCATATATTTGAAAATACGGTGCAAAATTACTCATTTATCGTGAATTTATCGTGATTTTTTCATGAATTGATAAAAATGGGAGTATATATCAAGTCGGGAATCAGCAATTTGAAGCCTTGGTATTCATATATTCAGGGCTTTGATGGACATCAATGTGAATAAAAAAACTTCTCATATAATTTTGCCTTACGCTCGCTTATTTGTATCTTTGCTTCGAAAATCTCCAACGAAAAGCATGTGCTTATGATAAGACTACTATACCTATCAATGACGGCATTCTTGCTCGCCATAGGGATACCACTGATGGCTGAAGAAATAACCATCGACCTGACAGATAAGGGCTTTCAAAACGCTGAAAAAATCGAAACTGTCACACAAGACGGCGTAACACTCACTTTTGCTTTGGGAAGTAACAAGAATGGAAATGCTCCGACATACTATACAAGCAATGGTGCATCTGTGAGATGTTACATAGGCAATACATTGAAGATATCTGCCAATGATTTTATCACCAAAATCACATTTACATTCAGTTCTGAAAGCTATTCTTTCAAAAGCGACAACTGCAGTGTAAGCACAGGAAGCATTGAGACAACAGGCAATCCCTCGGAATGGAAAGGCAAAGCCGACGAAGTTGTATTTACTAATACGACACCAAATGAGATAAAAGATAAATGGTGGATTCAAACCATCACTTTGACCATAGGAGAAGAGCCCACTCCACCACCCTCACTTGTAGAGGTGGACGGCATCGCTGCCCTTCGTCAGTTAGCAAACGGCAGCCGTGCGCGCCTTGTGCTTCCCGAGGAGAATGCCGGCAACATTGAATGGGTGGACACCAACAACGGCACCTATGCCTATGTCCGCGACAACGACATGGCGGTTAGGTTCGCCAATTTCCTTCCTAATGATGCAGGATGGCACACCAAGGCAGGAGGCACGCTGATAGGAGCCGTCGAAGGTGAGTACAATTTCAACAACGGCATGCCGGAGTTCACACATATCGACACCTCCATCGCCGACTCCATCCTCTGCCTGGACTTCTGGCAGACAAGTGCCCCCATCGTCATCAGCGACCTGTCAGTACTGACAGGCACCGACTACCGAGCCGACTACGTGATGGTGAATGATGTGAGCCTCTCCACCGATGATGGTGAGCATTATGAGATAGTGAGCGATGACATCCACATCTCCATGACCAATAAGTTTGGTGTGAGTGATATCATCCCCGAAGACCTGCGGGGAAGGCATTTTGACATCCAAGGTATCCTGGGCGCCTCGGACGACGGAAGCACCTCCGTATTGTATTACACACAAATTGACGAAGTCATGCCTGAACTTGCCCTCAGCGAGACGTTATACAACAATACTGCAACTATCGGCGAGTATGACGGCCGCAACGTAAACATCACAGTGAATAGGCAGTTGACCACCAACACGTGGAACACCATCTGTCTGCCCTTCGATATATATGACTTCTCAGACATTGTCTCCGCCGCCAAACTGGCTGAGTTCACCGGTTACGATGCCGCCACCAATACATTGGAGTTCTCCTCTGTCGAGAGTCTGCAGGCAGGCAGGCCCTATCTTGTCTATCCTACAGAGGAAGTGTCGTCAATCCGAATCATAGGAGCCAGCATCATCAACGAAATCACGCCAGTGACCTACGGCACTTACGATATGGTGGGTATTTTTGACCCTACTACACTCAATAAGGGAGACAGGCAGGTGCTTTTCCTCGGTGACAAAAATACCCTCTACCATCCAAATGTGACCAACGATTTGAAGGCATTCCGCGCCTACTTCCACACCACCTCAGAGAGCACTGCCAACATCAGTGTCGACGGCATCATCAGTGACATACGCACTGCCACCATCGAATCTTTGGATGGCGACCCACGCATCTACAACGTCAGCGGACAGCTGGTGGGCACCTCCACCAATGGTCTGCAGAAAGGCGTATATGTGAGCAACGGCAATAAGGTAATTATCAAATAACGGGAGGACAGTGATTATGAGAAAATACATCATCGTAATGACCCTGTTGCTCTGTTCTCTGACCGCCATGGCTCAGGAGCAAAAGCCCGACACCGTGATTATCACCCTTCGCAACGGCACCGAAGTAAGATACACCAGCGACCAGTTTGACCGTGTGCAGGTCATCTTCAACCTCCACTATGGCGTAAAAGTATATCTGAAAGATGGCAAGTCGAAAGACTACCTCGCCGCAGAAGTGCGTATTGCCGAATACCATGGCGGAGGGATGATTGTAGACAGCAACAAGAACCGCAACCTCTACCGCGCCAAACTGCTGGAGTATCCTCATCTGGCTGCAGACTCCACGATGAACCAACTCATCGTCAAGTCAACATCAGACTACGGCATCACTTATAGCCTGGAGTGGAGTTACCAAGACAAAGCCAACCGCTGGACCTGCTATCAAATGCATTCGGGAAATATGTATAAAAATGTAGAACGTACAAAGCCAGACCCCTTTACAGAAGACGACGATATACCCGAAGAATACCGCTCAACCCTTGATGACTATAAAAACTCAGGTTTTTCAAGAGGTCACTTATGTCCCTCTGCTGACCGCCTGTGCTCAAAAGAGCAAAACACACAGACTTTCTTACTCAGCAACATGCAGCCACAATGGCAATACCATAACGGCGGTCTTTGGGTAAAATTTGAGAACAAAGTACGAACATGGGCAGAAGATTGCGACACTTTATATGTGGTGAAAGCCGCAACCATCAGAAGCGACCAACTGTACCCAGAAAAATGCAACGACAAGTTGCCAGTTCCCAAATACTTCTATATGGCCTTGTTGTCTTACAAAAAATCGACCAATGAATACGAAGCCATTGGAATTTGGACACAACAATACAAAACAAAAGAAGATGACCCCTACCAAACCCAACCTCTAAGTTTCTATGCCATTTCCATTGATGAACTGGAAGAAAGAACCGGCATCGACTTCTTCTGCAACCTCCCTGATGACGAAGAAGAAAAAGTGGAAAAGGCTGCCCATATAGATTATTGGGGATTAACAGAACAACAATAGACTTTACTTGCAAATTTGACGTCCATGAAAAGAAATATTCTTACTATAGCCATTATCCTTGCAGCGACGTCCATCGTCACATGTTGTGCCAACAAAAATGGCGACGGCTCTGCTAAAGATACCAACAGAAAAGGCAACATTGTCGAGGCACAAGAGGCAGATCAACCTCAGGTAGAGGACTTCATCCTTTCGACAGAGGAAGACGGCAAACAAAAATTATGGCATGTGCACAGCGGTGACGGCAAGGCATACGCCGACATCATCTATGAGGATGGCTTCTGGTCATACAGTCAGGAAGGAACATTTGATGGTAACCGCCTCCGCATGAAGGGAAACTCGCTCATCGGCTCCATCATCACCCTCGACATCACCCGAACTGGCGACCGTTTCAAAGGCAAGCAGACCATTGAAGATGAGGGAGAGAAAGATGTGGAAGACATCGAGCTCAAGGTGTATGAGGCAGCTCATCCTTGTAAGGGGCATAACATCAACTTCGACATTATCCGCGAATATTACACAAGCCCTTACATGTTGGTGTACAAGCCCACCCCTGGGAAATATGCCCGTTTTGACCTTGACGGAGACAGCATAGCCGAGACACTATGGGTGTGCAACAACAATGGTGTGAAGAGCGGTGCCTTCTTTGTGTTCGACCCTCGTTCTGGCCACACAGAATTCGTCACTCCTGAGGGACAAGAGACAGAAGCCTTCATACAAGGCAATGTCATCAATGCCAAAAGTAGTGGAATAGAAGGCTCGTTCACCCAAAGATATTATGTGATTGAGAACAACCAAGTCGCTCGAGTGATAGAGGTTGAATGTGAATACAACGGCATGACGGGCGAGATGGACACCTCATACACCGACATCACCAACAATAAGACACTAACGGAGCACGAGTACAACGACTTCGTGGACACGTTAGTGCCTGAAGACATTACGCTCAGTCCACAGTGGACTCCCTTTCCCGCTACGAACTGAGTTGCATTTCACGGATGAGTTGCCGCTGCCGCTCACTGAGGTGAGTGGGTAGTTTTACGTTATAGGTGATGATGAGGTCGCCGAAGGTGCCATCACCACGGTCGAGGCCCTTACCCTTGAGCCTGACCTTGGTACCATTCTGTGTCTCAGGACGCACTTTCAGTCGCACCTTGGCACCATCCTTGAGGGAGAGGATTACCTCGCCACCCAATAATGCAGTATACAGGTCGATGTCGACAACAGCCGTCATCTCCCCTTTGTTTGTTTGGCGGGAACGCTGGCGAGAGCTGCCTCTCTGTCCGAAAATCTGCTCAAAGAAACTGCTGAATCCACCACCGCCCTTTGTGAAGGCACTGAAGTCGAAACCATCGAAGGGAGAGCCTCCACCCGACTGCCAGTACTGCGACCCACCTCCACCTTGGCCAAATGCCTCAGCTTGACGCCATTGCTCACCATAGGTGTCGTATTTCTTACGTTTTTCCGGATCACCAATCACCTCGTAGGCCTCATTCAGTGCCTGGAATTTCGCTTTAGCCTTAGGGTCATCAGGATGCAAGTCAGGGTGAAATTGTTTGGCTCTTTTCAAGTAAGCCTTCTTCACCTCTGACTGCGGAATGTTGCGGTCTACGCCTAAAATTTTGTAATAATCTATGAAAGCCATATTACCTCCTTTTTTTACTCATCTTGTAGCAAAAAATGTGCCACTTTGAGTTAGGAGTTTAGGAGTTTGGGAGTTTGGGAGTTTAGACGTATGATTCATTTATGGTGTTTGGGAGTTTGGGAGTTTAGGAGTTTAGACATATGATTCGCTTGTAACAGGATTACAAATCCTTATACTTGGGACATCGGGATTACAAATCCCGATGAACGTGGTGAACGTGGGAAGGCGGGTTACAGATTTTTATACCTCTGTGTCTTTGTATCTCTGTGTTGAAATAAATCTCAAACCTCAAATCTCAAATCAGTCCATTCTGTCACGATAGTCCTCATAGCTGAATTCGCGTAAGACCTCGAGGGTGCCATCAGCATGAAGAAGGCCAATAGACGGATGTGTAATGCCATTAAACATACAGGTTTTTACCGTAGTGTAGTGAAGCATGTCCTCAAAAATAACCTCATCGCCCACCTTGAGCTGCTTGGGAAAGCGCCAACTGCCCATGAAGTCGCCCGAAAGACAACTGTTGCCACCGAGCCGATAGACGCACCCGTCGCCACCACCATTCTCAGCAACCTCTATAGGCAAAGACTCCGCCCCTCTCACCTCCGGCTGATAAGGCATCTCCAGACAATCGGGCATATGGCAAGTGAAACTGACATTGAGGATGGCAGTCTGTATGCCATGGTCGGTCACAATGTCCACCACCTTTGAGCGGAGGAATCCCGTCTGCCATCCGAAAGCACTGCCAGGTTCGAGTATCACCTTGAGCCAAGGATATCTTGATTTAAAACCACGCAGGAGGCTTATGAGCCGGGGGATGTCATAGTCAGCCCTTGTCATAAGATGTCCTCCCCCAAAGTTAATCCACTTCACCTGACTGAACCAAGGAGAGAACTTTTCCTCAATATGCACCAAGGTACGCTCAAACACGTCAGACCCGCTCTCGCAATGGCAGTGGCAATGCAGTCCCTCGATGTCGTCGGGGAGTGTTTGCGGCATGGCATCAGCACTGACGCCAAAGCGTGTACCGGGAGCACATGGGTTGTAGAGCGCCGTCCCCACCTCACTGTACTCTGGATTGATGCGCAGTCCGAGACTCAGGGAAGGCTTCTGCGCCTTTGCCCTCACGGCCAGTCGCTCATACTGCGAAAGGGAGTTGAAAGTGAGATGGCTCGAGCAACGCACAATCTCATCTATCTCGTCATCAGTATAAGCAGGCGAATAGGTATGTGCAGGAACACCGAACTCCTCAGCGGCGAGACGTGCCTCATAGAGCGAGCTTGCCGTGGTGGCATGAATATATTCTCTGAAAATGGGAAATGTCTTCCAAAGGGCATAAGCCTTGAAAGCCAGGATAATTTCCACGCCAGCCTCATCGCCAACCTTACGTATCAGGCTGAGATTGTCGCGCAGCCTTGTCTCCTCCAATATATAAATAGGTGTGTCCATATAAAAAATGTTTTTGCAAAGATAGTGATTTTTATCCGCATATTATTGTAGGTTTAGTGGATTTTTCCTACTTTTGCAATTGGGAAAGAAGCAACCCTTTTCCCATCAAGAATAAAGACAGCAGATGAAGCTTGCAATTATGACCAAACCCACATTCTTTGTGGAAGAAGACAAGATTCTGGAAGCCCTCTTCGATGAGGGTTTGGAAGACTTGCACATCTACAAGCCCAATTCATCGCCCGTCTATACTGAGCGCCTGCTCTCCCTATTGCCTGAGAACACCCACAAGCGCATCACCGTCCACGACCATTACTATCTGAAAGAGGAATTCGGCCTTGCTGGCATTCACCTTGAGGAAGCCACTGCCCAGCGCCCCAATGGTTACCGAGGCAACTTCAGCCGTTCATGCAGTGACATCGGTGATTTAAGGGAAGCGAAGAAAAAGGCACGTTATGTCATTCTCCGCAACATCTTCGACAGTCTCTCAGTAAGTGAAGAGCACTCCAGCTTCAGCTTGGCCGAACTTCAGACCGCCTCCCGCCTGGGATTGATAGACAAGCATGTCTATGCGCTCGGCGGCGTGTCGTTGGACAACATCCGCCAACTGCGTGACTTAGGGTTTGGCGGTGTGGTGGTTTGCGGTGACCTATGGAACCGCTTCGACATCCACAATGAGATAGATTTCAAGAGTGTCCTCGGCCATTTTCAGAAATTAAAAACAGCCATCGGATAAAAACAGTATTACTAAAACACATAAACAATGAACGACCCAAATTCTTTCCTGGTATTCTCAGGCACCAACTCACGCTATCTGGCAGAGAAAATTTGCAAAAGTCTGGGATGCCCCCTTGGCAAGTTGCAAGTCACCCATTTCTCCGACGGAGAATTCTCCGTCTCCTATGAAGAGTCTATCCGCGGTCGCGACGTGTTCCTCGTACAGAGCACATTTCCCAACAGCGACAACTTCATGGAACTGCTTCTGATGATTGACGCAGCGAAGCGTGCCTCCGCCCGCAACATCAATGCCGTAATGCCTTATTTTGGATGGGCCCGTCAGGACCGCAAAGACAAGCCCAGGGTAAGTATAGGAGCCAAACTGGTGGCCGACATCCTCAGTGTGGCTGGTGTGGACCGCGTCATCACGATGGACCTCCATGCCGACCAAATCCAGGGATTCTTCGATGTTCCCGTAGACCATCTGTATGCCTCAGGCGTGCTCCTGCCCTACCTTCAGTCACTGCATCTCGACGACATGGTCATTGCCTCTCCCGATGTTGGCGGTTCGAAGCGAGCCAATACCTATGCCAAGTACTTGGGTTGTCCACTTGTACTATGCAACAAGACCCGTCTTCGCGCCAACGTGGTGGAAAGCATGCAAATCATCGGTGATGTGAAGGATAAGAATGTCGTCATTGTGGACGACATCGTTGATACCGCTGGGACCATCACCAAGGCTGCCGACCTGATGAAGGCAGAAGGAGCCAAGAGCGTGCGCGCCTGTGCCTCCCACTGTGTGATGAGCGGTCCTGCCAGTGACAACGTGCAAAACTCAGCTTTGGAGGAGATTGTCTTTACCGACTCCATCCCCTATGCCAACCGCTGTCCCAAGGTGAAACAAATCACGGTAGCCGACATGTTTGCAGAGACCATCCGACGAGTTATCAACAATCAGAGCATCAGTTCGCAATACTTGGTATAAGATGA
>Ga0247611_10011592_pt1 | contig 10145 bp, 7 predicted proteins | sample 177DNAGHGhighgp2_FD_192422 | JGI IMG/M metagenome (GOLD analysis project Ga0247611, IMG submission 192422) | Sheep rumen microbial communities from Palmerston North, Manawatu-Wanganui, New Zealand - 1770 DNA GHGhigh gp2 | ecosystem: Host-associated > Mammals > Digestive system > Stomach > Rumen ... | reverse complement strand
ACGCACTTGGCGGTGATTACACAGGTCGCATTGACCTCAATAGTCACGGCCATGTCACGGACAATCCATGAGCCGTTGTCAATCTTATAGTAGAGCGCAGAGCCAGCGGCAGGTGTGATGGTCAACTGCGTGCCTTTGCCTACGGTGCTACCACTCGTTTCGCTGAACGTGGGTGCAGACGGAACGGCAGCCGCTTCAACGCTTACACTTGCACCAGCCGCATCGACAAAGTTACCACTTCCACGATGCCATATAGGTTTGCAGATGGCATCGCCGTCAACCGTCTCTACCCATAGCCAAGGAAAGATGTACGGAATAGCCTGTGCATGTGCCCAAGCCTCGGCAAACGTGCCTGAAAGCATGGCCAGCCTACGACCCATCTCAGCGGAAAGCGCATTAGCCTCGCCGCCAGAAATAAGGTCGTTGACGATAAGGAACTCTTCCTCGTCGCCGATAACTACGGTATCGCCTTTGTCGCCTTTCTGCCCTTGCGCCCCAGCCTCGATTATCAAGTTCACGTTGCCGCTGCTCGGTGTCTGCGCTGTGCCTCCGTTTACGCTGATAGACTTCACCACGTCGGCATCGTTGGCCTTGAGAGCCAGCTTTGCTGCGAGCGTATCGCTTGAGTTGATGCCGTTGAGGAATGCGACAACCTCGTTGAACGTGTCGATAGCCCCCTGCACATTTCCGCTACCGATGAGCGTGTCGATGCGCTGCGATACGGCATCAATGTACTGCTTGATTACCTTGTTCTGCACCACGTTCTCGCTGGTGTCGCTCATGGCGGTGTCGGGGGTAATAGTGGAGCCGCCTTCGGGGAGCGTAAACACATCCTCGACAACTCCGTTTCGCCTCTGCCTTACCTTGCGGCTCTGCTGATCGTAAAGTACCTCGTTGACAACCGAATTGGGTTTACCTTGGATATAGGCAGGATTCTGTGGATTGCTCTCATTCCAACTCGACTGCTCCTGGCTGATGATGATTTTCCCTTGCTGGTCGGGAGTTTTCTCTGACCCGTTGAATGTTACAGACCTGATGCGGGCTGCAATAGCGTCTGCCAACTCTGTCAGCTTGACATCGAGTTGTTTTCCCTCTGCATCAATCGTAATACTAGCAGCAGAAATATCATAATCAATGGCATTCCCCTGCTTGTCTCTGATTTTTAATCGTTTCTTTGCCATAGCGTTATATTGTTATTGTTACATCATCTTCTCCAACTTCGATACTGCTATCGCCATAGGTTGCAGTTATGTCGGCATTGTCATCGCTCGGTGTGTCATCACCTTTGAACTTGCCGTTCTCGCTGATTGTCACATTGTCTTCACCAACGGTGATGGCGGTTGTCACTCCATCAAGCACGGGGTATGAGGCGATGATGTTCATCTCATCGTTCTCATACTGGCCACCTGCGGATGTCTCTCGTATAATCTGCAAGAAAGATTGATGGTTGAAATGTGATTTGCTTTTGTTGCCTACATTCATGTCAATCACCAAGTCATACGTTCCAAGCGGCAAGTTGCCCTCATCAGTAAACACAATACGATTGCCGTTAAGCGTGCCATCAAAATGGTACTCCTTTTTTCCACGCACAAGTGTTACAGAGATAGGTTGTGTGATGCTGTAATTCGACAAGTCGACATCCTCGTAGAATTCATTCCCATCGACCACACCGACAAACCTCTGCTTGAGCTTTATTTGCACTTGCAGATAGTTGCCTTGCGGATGCGTGATGATAGGTTTTTTCAGCTTATTCGCACTGCTATTGATATATGGACAATTCTTGCAGTTCATATCGTTATAGTTTTGTAAGTTGTTTCTCTATCTGCTTCAACCTGGAGTATGCCTCCGTCTCACCGATGATGTATGTTGGTGTGTCGTAGGGGATATCCAGCTTGTACTCATAGCCGATGATGCGGCTCGTCTTACTGCCGCCAGGCAGTGCAGCATGGTTGACCTTGACCTTGCAGCCTTCTTGCAGCAGACCGAACATCCTGCGGCCTTGACCGTCATTACCAGTTCCCGAGCAGAACGGATAATACATCATCTTGTCGCTCATCATGCGAGTGGTTATCGTGAACTGACCCGACTTGATGGCATTGAGATAGTCAATGCCCAATGTCCGCAGGCGGTTCTCACTTGCAGATATCAACCCCATGTCGGCCATCGCCTTCGGGTTCCAACCGACAAGGAAGAACGTGTCCAGCTCATGGGGGATGATGTACTCGTTGGGGATTTTCCCGCCATACTCATCGTTGCGGATCAGGGTGAAACGGCCCCAATTGTAGCCAACATCGAATGTCATGCCGCCAAGCTGGAAGCCGCTTGCAGGTATCGTTGCAGGTGCGGTGAATGCCGCTTGCAGCTTCTCGCCGTCCAATATCCACTCGGTGTTGAACGTGAAGTCACTCCAAGTCTGGCCACCGTCCGCAGAATACTCAGCTGCGAATGAGTACTGTGTCCAATCCTCATAAGTGACACTGCCATCGTCATGGGTGATGGTTTCGGTCTTTTTTGCTGTACCAATCGACCCGGCCTTGATGCGCAGGTTAAGCCTCGGGAACTCATCTGGGAAAATTACTGCCATCTCCACAATCGAGCGTGCTGGTATGTCATCCACCTGCACGAAGCGGGTCTCTCCCGGTATGTGTATGCGCCTGTCACCTACTGCGCTCATTCCGACCTCATACTTGGCGGTGTAGTAACTGATAGGAACTTTCAACGTGAGCGGTGACAATGTGTAGAACTTGTTCCTCGTCCATCCGCTTGGCCGTGAATCGTCGAAACTGATGAGGCCAGTAGCACCATCGAATGTGGCTGGATAGGTCGTGTCGCTGCCATACAGGGCCACGTTCACCGCCTTGGTCGATGCTCCTGCTGCTGCGGTAGCGGTCAACGATGTCCCGCTATTATCCCAAGTCAAGGTGTCGGCCATATGCTGACTACCTTGTTGGAACATGATGCTCCACAAGACCTCAATATAAACATTCGTGGCCGATGCCTGATTGATAACGGAATTGACATCGAATGAGTAGTTCCATGTCCTGCCATCGAATGCCCCGATGGGCGACAATGCAGACTGTGTGTCAAGCGTTGTGATAGCCTCGCCAACGTGTAAGATGAGCGATAGACCGACCGTTGGCGGCTCATAGCCTGGCCCAATCCACTTGTCATTCTCCATCGTCATAGCGACCTGCACACGACCTGCGATCATCTGTTCACCGCTAAGTGGCTTGGTGTCGGTGAGCTGGCTGTATATCCTTGGGTTAAGTCCCTGCTTCTGCGTGGCCGATGCAGCCATCGAGAACGAAGTGATGACCGCACTTGGCTGGGTCGCTATCATGTCGAGCGTGAGCGGTCTTGTATCATCCTTGAATCCATTAGAGCCGTTGGTGGTGGCTTGGAATATCAGTTCCTTGTCGTAGGTCTCTGGGACATTCTGCGTACCTCCGTAGGCGAAAATGCGGTTAGCATAGGTCTGCTGGTCACGGGCGATGTCCATGCTCTCCACGTTGTCGCCAATGGTCATCTCATACACACTGCCGCTATCTTCGCACTTGCCGAAGTGGATGGTTTTGTTCTCAACCCACCATTCGGTCTCCCACGCCTCGGCAATCATATTCATCGCCTTGATGATGTTTACACCGTCATATTTCTGATAACGCACCTCTGCCGCTTTCTCTGCGGTGATGTCAAGCGAGTATCCAGTAAAACCAAGCCTTGTGATGTTGTTGAGCACCTGCTGCGCATGGGTGGCCAATGGTGCTGTTAGTTTCCAGCTCGTCTCCGTGCGCACAAGCACACCTTCATCATTCTCGGCCATGAGCATGAAGATGTACTGCTTCCATTGGTAATATGGCGCATCGAATCGCAGGGTATAATCGTAGCCGCCTGTGCGAGTGTTGTACTTCGGCATCTGCTCATCGGTGATGTAATAGCGACCGAATATCTCATCCTCGATGTAGTCACCGATGGAAATATGCACGGCATCAACGAGCGAGAACTCAAGCTGGATGTAGTCATCCTTCATGAGCGAGAAGCGGCGAATGCTGCGTGGAGTGATCGGCACAACGAGCTGTTGTGCTGTGACACCGCCATCGTAGTAGTTGATGGTGATTTCTGCGCTTGTGCGCTGCGATATGTTCTGCCTAATCTTCATTACCCATGTTGAGGTTAATAGTCCCGTTGCTCGGTCTGCGCTCGACGAAACGCACTGCGAACTTGCCAAGGGTGCCATTGTAGACTGCGAACTGCGTACAAGACAGGTATTGCAGATTAAACCGCATTGTCTGGCCATAGATGTTGAAGGACAAGCGGATGCCCTGCCCTGTTGCCGTTATCGCTGCAAGAAATGCCCTCCAGCGAGCCATGTACTGCTCAAAGGAGTCTGCTATCAGGTGCATCTCAAGCGTGATTTCTCGTGACTGGAAACGGGTTTCAGTGAAGGTATCAATGCGCCTACCATCCTCCAGCCTCGATTCATTGCTGATTCGTTCCTTTGCTGCTGGTGGGGCAAGCAAAGTGGATATGGCACCATCACTCAAGGAAATACCGAAGTCGGCCTTGAGGTCATAGTTTGTTACCCAGTTGTATATCGTACAAGTCCCTCTTGGCATAATCTTATAGCGTTTTAATCTTTTCTGCAATTTGGTCAATGGCTGCTCCGTATTGGGCCGCAATTCGTGTGTAGCGGGCGATATCCTCAAGATGGGTGTTACCTATCAGTAATAGGTTTCGCATCTCTAAGAGCGTGCTGGAATTGCCTCCAACTACAACAGACAATTCCTGTAATGTGGCAACCGCCAAAACCAGCAATTCATTGTTGCGCTCTTGTCCGATCTGAATGGATGCGAGCCGGCCATTGAGCTCGTCACCCTGCTCTTGACTGAATGACGATGCGGCCTTGTAAGCACCGCTGCCCTCGCTTGCGCTCTTGGCATAGCCAGTTACATCAGCGAGATTGTCTCTCAGCTTCATGGAATCGGCTACTATGTTGTCCCAATCGCTAATCAGCGAGTTACGCTCGGCATCGCTGATTTCGCTATCCTTCATAGCGGTTGCGAAGTTGTCATACCAATCGTTGAGACGGTCATCGAAAAGCTCGTCAAACTTGGTCTTGAGCATCGCTTGGAAAAGCATCTGCGAGAAGTCATCGGAAAAGTCGCTGGCAGCGGTCTCCATGTCACTAAGCTTGGAGAGGAAGCTGTCTTTCATCGCATCAAATGATGTCTGAGTAAGCCTTTCCTTGGCGGCATTCTGTACATCTTCAAGCTGCTCTGCGCCATCGATGATGTTCTGCAAATACTTGCGAACATCATCATCCATCTTGGCCCAGAATGCGGGTGCTTGCTCTTTCAGCCTTTGCAGTTGGTCGCTCGATAGGTCGAACAATCCAGTCAGCCTCTCGACAAGCAGCTTGCGGGCATTGCCTCCAATGGCCTTGTTGATGTCACCCCAATCTGCTGCGGTCATCTCGTTCACGATGCGTCTGCCTATAGAATGGGAGCCTACACTTGCGCCAGCGTTGAGCCTCTCCTTGCCCAGCTCCCGCCAAGCCTCGGTCTCACTTTGAAGAATTTCGGTGGCTTCTTGTTCGGCACGTAATGCCTCTGCGCCATAGCTGGTGTCGAGATACTCACGCTTCTTGTCGAGCAGATCGTCCCATACATCGATGAGCTTGTCATACTGCTCCACCAGCCGCTCGTAACTTGAGTAGTCAGCACCGAATAATCCCTCAACGGCTGATACCACTTGACTGATACCGCTTGCGGTAGACATGATGCCGCCCACGATGTCGCCCGACATAATCTGGCCGACGCCTGCGGCAGCGGTACCTAAACCACTGACCGCATCGATGACACCCTGCACAGCGGAATCGTCAAAGCCGAAGATGTTGGCGATATCCTTGCCGAACTCCTTGACCTTTGGCAGAAACTTGTTGACCGCATTACCGATGCCTTGTATACCCTCGCCAATTTCTCCCTTGTCGAACTTGCCAAGAGCCTTATCCAGCTCATCAGAGAAAGCCTTGAACGGACTGCGCTTGTTCATCTCGTTCTCCAGCTTCTCGATGGCAGCGGTTATGTCGTTAATCTTGATTTCGCCAGTCTGTACCTTGCGGATATCCTCCTCGCTGAAACCAATCTTTATGAGATCGTCACGATTGATATTGCCCTCGCCCTGCATGAAGTTGACGAGCGCACGATATTTGCGGATAATGGCATCAATCGAGTTGATTGATTTGTCGCTCGCATCAGCAAATAGGTCGGCCATCTGCTGGGTCTTGAGACCGAAGTCCTTATCGAGTTGCGAGAGTGCCGCCTCTTTCTGCTTTTCAAGAGCCAAGCGGTCCCCCTCATTCATCGCCTTGTTTATCTTGTCGGCATATTCCTCTGCGATAGCGAGCCGCCTCTCTTGGTATGTGCCATAGTTAATCAGGTAGGAGCGCATAGCGGACTGCTGCTCCTGCTCCTCGATGTTCCTTTGCTTCTGCTTGATAAGCTCGCCCAACTCCTCATATTGTGCGACAATCTTGTCAATCTCGTTCTGGTCGAGCATAGCTGCCTCCCACGGCTTGCGCTCCTTTTCGGGCATAGTGTTCTGCTCGGCCTCATAACGTAGCTTCTGACGTTGATATTCGGCCTCTTTCGCAGCCTTGAGCTGCTCTGCGAGAGCAAGCAGTTCTTGTTTGTTTTCTTGTTCTCGCTCTGCGGCAACCTTTTCCGCACCATCCTTCATGGCTGCGATGCGGGCAGATGTCAGTTTGTTCTCCAGGGCAATCTGCTGCGAGATGCGGTCAGCATCTTGCTTTCGCTCAAGTTCTGCGAGTGCCGCCTCTGCCTCTTGGACCTTTTTGGTGTCGATAGTGACCACCTTGCCACCACCTTTTGTAGCCTTTGCAGCGGCACTTGCCATCTGTCGCTCGTTGCTCGCCTCCAAGCGGGAGAGCATACGGGTAGAATTGGCTTGCTGCGCTTGCGTCTGGAGCATCTGCACACGAAGATCTCGCTCGTGCTGCAAGTCCTCAAGCGTGGATGAATGCAGTGAGTTGTTCTTTTTGGTTATCTCATAGAGCTGGGTTTGCGCCTTGATGATATCATCGTACTTGGCTTTTTGTAGCTCCTTGAGTTCGTTAATGGCATCTTGACGCTCCTTACCTTTCAGCTTGTAGAGTTGGGCATATTTGTCTCCGATTTCTTTTTCATATTGGGCTTGTTTAGCCTGCGCCTCGCTCAATGCGATTTCCTGCTCTTTCTGTTGTACTGCAAGGTCTCCAGCGACACGCATCTTGTCTATCTGCTCATTGGTCCACTTGGAAAGACCGCTGAACGAGAAACTTTTGATGCCGTCACTGACTACACCGACAACTCCTTTGACAAGGTTTATCTGCGAATTGACTGCGCTGACAAAAGCCTTTCCAGCCTCGCCAAATCCCTGCTTGATTATGTTGCCGGCATCTTTCAGCCTATTCCAAGCGGACACGATAGCATCCCCGTCAAAGCTTGCGGCACCCTTGAGGATATCAACCAGCGATCCGATGCTCTTGGCGAAGCCTTCCACTACATGGTATGCCGCCTTGATAGCATTGACAAACGTGCTGCCCACGTTGCGGGCAAAAGCACCGAGTGGCTTGTTTGGGCTTGCGAATGCGTTATACAGATATTCGCCAACCTTGACGGCTATATCCATAATGGAGCTGAGTATGCTGCCCACCATAGCCGACACCTTTGCAAAGGCTATCTGTCCCGTTGCCGACTTGGTAAACCACTTGTGCATCGCTTGCAGGGCAAGCACTACTGCGGTCAGCACCGCACCGATTGGTGTCGCTATCATCGCACGGAGAGCGACAAGGAGCTTTTTTGCTCCTGCGATAGCTGGTGTAAAAGCACCGCCCATGCCGCCCAATGCGGTCTTCATATTGTTGATGCCCTCTGTGAACTTGCCGTTTCCAGTCAGCCAGTTCTTGGTTGCCTCGGTAGCCTCAGATATCTTGCTCTTGATCGTATCAAAAGCACTGCCCACGTTCTGGGCATTGCCACCGAACTGGGCAAAAGTAGCATCGAGATTATTGAGCTGCTGGTTAGCGGCATCGGCTTGTGCGCCCAACTGCGTGAGCTGTTCTTGCGCTTTTTGAAGCGTGGAAGAGAGCGCATCGATATCGCCCTGCAAGGCTTGTGCTGTACCGCTATCTCCAGCAGAGAATGCGGCTTCCTGCGATTGCTTGAGCGTGTCAAGCTCCTCGGAGAGAGAGGCTACTGCGACACTCTGCACGTTATATGCGGTCTGTGCCGATGCGCTCGCATCCATGACCGCTTGCTGGTAGGCTTCAAGCTTGTCGGCCATACCATCCATTGACCCGCTGCCAAGCATGGATTCCATCTCTTGACGGATAGACCCAGCTTGAGATGAGAACTCTTGGCTCATAGTGGACAGGTTGCTGACCGATTCACGGCTGGCCTCATAGAGCTTGTTGGCGAAGTCGGTGACTGATGCCGATGCCTCCCTAAACTCATCGAGGTTGAGCAGCTCGCCTATCTGCTCAACCGTCTCCGCAGTACGCTTCATCGCATCCTGCGTCTCTTTCAGCGATTGCATCATGCCGCTGTTGTCAGCGGTGATTATGAAATTCAAACCAGCCATATCACTGCATATTCATCAGTTTCTCGATTCGTTCCCAATTCCTCGGGTCATCGCCACTAATCACGTCCTCGGTCTCCAGCAGATAAGCCGGGACTTTCTTTTTCTCATCATCGGTGAGGAAGATGTCTACGATCTTATCGGCCATCAGAGCTTCAAGCACCGCAAACGATATGCCCCACACGACATACTCATAGGTCCAGCCGTAGCGTTCCATAGCGGGGTCTATGAGGCGACCAAAAATGGTCTTGCCCCCGAACGATACGGAGTTGCCCTTTTCCTTGCACCGCATCACTCTCGCAATGCGGTTATGCTCCTCCTTGATGCCTGCATCGTCCATCCATTGCTGGTGGCGGTTGAACTGGAGCGAAGCGACAAGCAGAGTAGCGATGTCGCTTGATTCCAGCCCCTCTGCGAAGAGTTTTGCCCTACGCTCTATCTCGATATCATTCAAGACATCAGCATGGCTGGAACAAGTCGCAAATGCGATTAGCTCGCAACATTCCTTACACTGCGCCTTGGCGACACGCAGCAACTCAAGGTTGCCGACACTCTGGAGCGCACTCTGGCTGATGTTAAGCTTGCGCAGCAATATCTGCATCGTGCTCAACACTCCCAATGATGGCGGGAAGATGGCGAACTTCTCACCATTCACCTCAAAGCCGTAGGGTCGCTCCAGCAGTATGTCGGTGCCAAGGTCGGTCATAATATCATCTGTTGTGCGAGGTAGCCTTGCAGATATGCCGCTTCCTCGCTATTGCGTTCAATGTCATAGTACTCGCAGATGTCACGCACAACGTGGTAGATTTCGTGTACAATGGAGTTGTGCCATTGAGCCCGGCTGGTGGTCCAACCTATACCCACGACACTCATACGCTGGTCGGGGTCGCTGAGAGTAAAACCATCATTCGGGCGGTGGAACAGCTCATAGGCTCGATTTACGCTGCTTTCCGTTGCTCCTGCTGCCCTCAACTGCCCCGAGATATATGGCATATCATTCGGGGTGACTTCATAGTCTACAACGAGCCTCCACGCTCCATTGTCGATATCTATCCACTTGGCCATCATAGGTAGTCCTCCCAATCAATGACGATTCCCTTGTGGCAGCAGTCGCAATACCAGCGATGGAATGCGATACCCTCATAGCCGTCGGGGTCATCAAGGTAGTCCTTGATGGCTAATGCGAGGTGTTGCTCATCCTCGATGCTGCTGCCCCAATCATCGGCCATCTTCATTGCGTGCACATACACCGCATCATAGAGATGGCTGTGTTTTAACTCGATGCCGTTGCGTTTCAGCAGCTCGTTCAGATCTTCCTTTTCGATGGGAGTAATCGGCTTGTCGCCAGCAGCTCGCATCATCGAGACGGCATCCATGCACAGACCTTTGCAGAAGTGAGGTCCATAGGTAGCAAGATAGGCCCGCATCGCTGGAGCTATATAATCATATTTTGTCAAATCGTTGCAGCTACACATATCGCTCTGTTTTTATTGAAAGTGGCGGCAGTTTCC
>Ga0247611_10011591_pt1 | contig 10146 bp, 11 predicted proteins | sample 177DNAGHGhighgp2_FD_192422 | JGI IMG/M metagenome (GOLD analysis project Ga0247611, IMG submission 192422) | Sheep rumen microbial communities from Palmerston North, Manawatu-Wanganui, New Zealand - 1770 DNA GHGhigh gp2 | ecosystem: Host-associated > Mammals > Digestive system > Stomach > Rumen... | reverse complement strand
TTGCTATTTGCTTAGCAAATGGTTCTTCTCCATATCTATATAAGATATTTTGAATTTCATTAAATGAATAATTATTAATAATCTTTTCAGCAGTTAATTCTGCATCTTGATTCATTCTCATATCTAATGGTGCATCATAATTATAAGAAAAGCCACGTTCTGGTATATCAAATTGGAATGATGATACTCCTAAATCATATAATACACCATCAATTTTTGTTACACCAAGCTTATTTAATTCAGCTTTTATATCCTTAAAATTAGCTTTTATAAAAGTATAATTTTTAGAAATAGGATCTAAGACCTCTTTTGCTCTTGTAAAAGCATAATCATCTTGATCAAAACAATATAGGTGGCCTGTAGTTAATCTTTTTAAGATTTCCTTTGAATGGCCTCCACCACCAAGAGTGCAATCTACGTATATGCCATCTGATTTGATATTTAAATTTTCGATTGCTTCATTTAATAAAACACTCTTATGAATATACATAAATTACCTCCATTTTATCTATAAATAGAAAATAGACACCCCAGGCGTCTATTTCTATTTTCGTATTAGAATTTTATTTTGCTGAATCTTCAGCTGCTTCTTCCTTTTTAGCAACTACTTGTTTTCCCTTGTAGTAACCACAGTTAGCACAAACTCTATGAGCTAAAGTTAATTCACCACATGAAGGACAAGTGATCATTCCAGGAACAGATAAAGCTAAATGAGATCTTCTCATTCTTTTCTTCATCTTTGAGACTCTACGAAAAGGTACTGCCATCTTAGAACACCTCCTACAATAAATCCTTTAATGAGGCAAATGCTGGATTAATTTTTTCTTCTGAATTAGAAACATCATCACTAACAAAATCCTCATCAGTTGTAGCCATAGGCTTATTGATTAAGATATTAGCAAGAATTGCTTCTTTAGTGTCTAATGTAATACCATCAATTAAGAAGGCATCTTCATTATTCTCATCAGTTGAAAAGATTTCTTCTGCATCTACATCAATTGGAAAATCAATATGCTTTAATGAAACAGAATCTTCTAAAGTTAAAGTTATTTTTAAATTAAATTTAACTTTATATGTTTCATCTCCTCTATCCATAATAGTTGATTCAACTACACATGGTGAAGATGAAATTATATCTTCTAAACCATTTAAATCTGAAGATAAATCTAGTGTTTCACTATAATTATATGGCATAGATAATTTTTTCAATTGAGCTAAAGTAAACCTCATAAAATCACCTCAGCATTTCAATTATACTTTTATACATTATTAAAGTCAAGAAGTATTTTTGGTATTAAAAAATTCTTATACTATTTTTCGTGAACTAGCTTACCAGATATATGTAATATATCTATTTTTATTAATAAGGCCCTTGCCATACTTTGTTTTAATTCATCTATAGTATATTCTTTTGATGGGAAATATTTCATACCAAAATTCAATAATTTATTATATCTTATATCTTCATTTTCAACTATTTTTACTTTTCCAAATACTATTACACTTTTAACATAATAAAAATATCCTTCATCATCTTTGTATTCTTCACCAATTATTGATAAAGATACTTTATTATTTCTTTTTATAGAATCTATTTTATGACCACTCATTGCGCTATGAAAATATATAGCATTATCTTTTTCATCATAATAATAATTTATTGGTAATGTATATGGATAGTCATCATCACCACTAACAGCAAGGAAAGCTCTTTTAGTATTTTTTAATAGCTTTTTACATTCATCTATTTCAAGCTTTTGTTTAGCTCTTCTCATTTCTCTAAACATAATACCACCTATTCAAAATTCAATTCGATATCTACTAATCCTTCATAGAAATTATCTTCATGAGTTACTAAGATAACTGAACCAGGAAAGCTATCAATTGCTTCCCAAAGCTCAGCCTTAGATGCAACATCTAAGTGATTAGTAGGCTCGTCAAAAATTAAGACATTACTCTTTTTCATTGTCATAAGTGCAAGTCTAACCTTTGTTTGTTCTCCACCTGATAATTGAACCATAGGCTTTGTTGCAAGCTCACCCTTTATTCCTACTGATGCAAGAATACTTCTTAATTCTCCATCAGTTTTTAAGTGATAAAAATATCTTAAATAATCAATAGCATTAACATTAGGAGCATAAGCTTCCTCTTGAGCAAAATAATTTAAATCAGCAGATGGATTCCATACATAATTTCCATCAAGCTTTGGTATTATACCCATAATTGTTTTAATTATTGTTGACTTACCTACACCATTATGGCCTAGTATTGCTACCTTTTGATTTTGTTTTAACAAAAATGATAAATCTGAAAGTACTACCTTTTTATCATAGCCTACAGTTAGATTATCAAATTTTAAAACCTCTTGACCTAATCCCTTTGAAAATGGGAATTTAATATGCATTGGCTCATGATTCTTTGGTTTTTCTAATACTTGTATTTTTTCAAGCATTTTTCTTCTTGATTGAGCTCTTTTAGTTGTTGTAGCTCTAACTATATTTTTCTTAATAAAATCTTCTGTCTTTTTAATAAAAGCTTGTTGATTTTGATATGCCTTTTTATAGTTATCTTCTCTAATTTCTCTTTCTACTAAATATTTATCATAAGGCATATTATATCTTGTTAAAACCTTATTGCTTAAATTATAAACTACTTCTCCAATTTCTCTTAAGAATGACTCATCATGACTAATAACTACAAATTGCTTTTTAAATGATTTTAAATATGAAGCAAGCCATATTATATGTGATTCATCTAAGAAGTTAGTAGGCTCATCCATTAATAATACATCAGGTGCTTCTAACAATAATTTAGCTAAATATACCTTGGCTCTTTGTCCACCTGATAGGTTAGATAATTTAGTATCTAGTCCATATTCAGAGATACCTAAACCATTTATCATATTTCCCATAGTTGAATTAATTGCATAAAAATTCTTTTTTTCTAATTCCTCTTGGATAGAATTAGCATAGTCAAGATATTTATCATATTCATATTCCTTACATGTAGCAAGCTTTTCGTAATATGAATTCATTAGTGCTTCTTTTTCATATAATGGTTTAAATACTTCTAAAATATAATCGCTTATTGATATATCTGTTTTAACCTTTAAATGTTGATCAAGATAAGCATAAGAGACATTATTTTCCCATGTAATGGTTCCACTATCAGGTATTAAATTTTTAGCAATCAAGTTCATAAATGTCGATTTACCTGCCCCATTATCACCTACAATTACAATATGATCTCCATTTAATATTCTAAATGATACATTATTAAATAGTTCTTCACTTGCATATTTAAATTTTAGGTTTTCAACTTCTAATAATCCCATTTGCTACTCCTTAATTAAATAAGCCTAGTTGCCTAGGCTTATTATTTTAATTTAATTCTTCTTCATGCTTCTTAATGATATTAATAAATTCTTCAATAGAAACAGTTGTTTGTTCTTTTTGTCCATATTTTCTATATGTAACTGTATTATCTTTAACTTCGTTATCTCCAATTACTAATTGATATGGAATCTTCTTTGTTTGAGCTTCTCTAATCTTATATCCTAGTTTTTCATCTCTATAATCTTTTTCAAATCTTATCTTATTCTTCTTGAATACTTGTGCTAAAGAATCACAATAATCTTTATGATATTCTAGATTAACTGGGATAAGCTTTACTTGAACTGGAGCTAACCATACTGGGAATACTCCCTTTGTTTCTTCAATTAAGAAGGCAACAAATCTATCCATTGAACCTAAAATTGCTCTATGGATAACAACTGGTCTTGCTTTTTGGCCCTTTTCATCGATATATTCAAGTTCAAATCTTTCTGGTAATTGATAATCTAATTGAATTGTAGATAATGTTACATCATGTCCGATTGCTGATCTAACTTGTACATCTAGCTTTGGTCCATAGAATGCTGCTTCACCAATAGCCTCATAGTAATCAACACCTAATTCTTTTAATACTTGTCTTAATTCACTTTCAGATCTTTCCCATAATTCATCATTACCGAAATATTTTTCAACATCGTTAGGGTCTCTAAGTGATAATCTAAATTTATAATTTTTGAATCCAAAATCATTATATACATCAAGAATTAATTTAGTTACTTCCTTAAATACTTCTCCAATTTGGCTTGGCATACAGAAAATATGTGAATCATTTTGATAGAAAGCTCTTGTTCTTTCAATACCAGTTAATGCACCAGAAGCTTCAAATCTGAAGTCTGCTGCAATTTCAGCTATTTTAAGTGGTAATTCTCTATATGAGTGTAATTGGCTTCTATACATAACCATATGATGAGGACAGTTCATAGGACGTAATACATATGATTCATCATCCACATCCATCTTAGGGAACATATCATCTTTATAGTGTGCCCAGTGACCTGATGTTTTATATAATTCAACATTACCTAAGCATGGAGTCATAACATGCTTATAACCTAAATCATATTCCTTATCCATGATATAATCTTGTAATTTTCTTCTTAAGATAAAACCATTAGGTAACCACATAGGAAGTCCTCTACCTACTAAATCATCAAACATGAAAATGCCTAATTCCTTACCTAATTTTCTATGGTCTCTTGCTTTTCTTTCTTCAAGTACAACTAGATATTCATCTAATTCTTCTTTAGTAAACCAGCATGTACCATAAATACGAGTCATTACATCGTTTTTAGAGTCACCTCTCCAATAAGCTCCTGCTACATTTAATAATTTAAAATTCTTTAAAACGCCAGTTGAAATAACATGAGGTCCTCTACAAACATCAGAATAATCTCCTTGTTCATAAATACCTACAATATCAGTACCCTTAACAGCATCGATTAATTCACATTTATATTTATCATCTTTAAACTTCTTCTTAGCTTCATCTTTTGTTAAATTATAATGATTGATTGAAATGTTTTCTTTAACAATCTTTTTCATTTCCTCTTCAATCTTTGGTAAATCATCAATTGTAATTTGAGTGTCAACACCAAAATCATAATAGAAGCCTTCTTCAATTGCAGGTCCTACACCAAATTTTGTATTTGGATATAATCTTTTCATTGCTTGTGCTAGCATATGTGCACAAGAGTGATTAATAACCTCAAATGCTTCTTCCTTGTTTTCAGGTGTAATAATTTCAACCTTTGAATCCTTTTCAATAGGTGTCTTTAAATCTACTAAAACACCATCAAGCTTAGCAACTATAGCCTTTTTAGCGAAGCTTGGAGAAATCTCCTTTGCTAAAGATACAATTAATGTACCCTTTTCTACTTCCATTTTGCTTCCATCAGGTAAAGTAACTTTTATCATATCATATCCTCCTAAAATATAAAAAGTCCTTAAAGTTTAAAACTCTAAGGACGAATTGTCGCGGTACCACCTTAGTTCTGTATAAATTATACAGCACCTCAATTAACTCTTAACGCGAGTATACGGAATCTCATTTCCTAGATTCATCTCCTTGGGTAGTAACAATAAGAAATTCATAAACATTTTCACCAGCCATGTTCTCTCTAAAAATCGTTTCAAATTATCTCGTCCCAAATCATAGACATAATAATTATATCAAATGATACCAATAAATTCAAATTAAATTTCTAATTTAAAGCTATTAATATTATCTTGAATATTTATTAGAGTCATCCATATTAATACTAACCATTAATGCATTCAATCTTGACATTATTCTTTCAGCTTTTAATATTGATTCCTTTAATTTATCAATTGCTAAATGATCCTTTAAATCAGATGGCTTTACATTAGATGATATAAATACTGGTTTATTTTCTAATACACGGTAATTTAAAATAGGTCCTAATATTTCATCTCTAACCCAAGGTGTCATATTTTCACTACCTAAATCGTCTAGCATTAATACAGGTATTGATTTAAGCATATTAATTAATGACTCATATCTATTATTATCTGAAATAGCATTTTTTAAATCAGATACTAAATCAGGAAAATAAATTAATAATGATTCAATATTATTTCTTGCAAGTTCATTTGCAATACATGCTAGAGTATATGTTTTACCTATAGAAAATGTTCCATATAAATATAATCCTTTAGCATATTCATTATTTCTTGTTGCAGTTATAAACTCATTAATTTTAGCAAAAATCTTTTTTCTACTTTCAGAATTTATATCAAAATTTTCTATTTTAGCCTCTAATATTTTTGTAGGTAAATATAAAGTTTTAATTAAATTCTTATTTTTTGCTTTTTTATTTTCTTCTTTTAAATACCTACATGGAGCATATTTAAATGTATCTTCATCATAGATAAGCTTATAGCCTTTATTTTCATTTTGACAGCTATTAATTCCATTACATTTTACACATTTTTTATTTTCTTCTAATAATAATGAAAAATCTATAACATTCTTTTCATTAATTACATGTTCTGGAAATTCACGCTGTATTTCTTTTATAAATTCATTAATTGAATTTTTATCAACGTTAGATTTCAAATCTATTTTTTTCATTATAGTTCTTCAAAACCTCCGTTATCATCAGATGATTTTTTATTTGATGAATCATCATCTATCTTCGCTGTAGTAATATATTTCATTGCATCCTTTGTTGTAAAGATGCTATCTTTAATCCATGATTCTGAAACCTTTTTAAAATAATTTAATTTAGGTAATTCTCCACTTTTATCCTTTAAAACTTTAATTATCATACAATTTATTACACCACGAGGTAATGCAATATTTTGATATATTTCTAATACAGTATCTAAATAAGATGAAGGATAATCAGGAACGACTGATGAAATTATATCATCAGGAGATGCAGTTTCAATAAATGAAATTAAATCATCTGCTTTATAATCATCTTCATTTTTAGTTACTAAAATTGGGCCTTTCATATTTCTCTTATAATTAAATAAGATATTAGCCTTTTTCTTTAGTAATCTATAATCATATAGTTCACTTTTATTAATTGAATCATTATATAATCCAATCATATCTGATTCATCAAATCCATATACAAAGGCAATGTTTTTAATTTGATTTTCAAAATTCTTTGTAACACCAGTTTCCAAGAAATCCTGATTAATCTCCTTAAGAAAAAATGAAAAATCAAAGCAAGTGTCTTTGATTTTTATACCTGCGTTAGGCTTTTTGCCTAATATATATTGGAATTTTTCAAATGTTTCATCATTAGATACTCTTGATTCATATACTTCATCAAAAGACATTGTTAAATCCTCATAAGAAGATTTTTCAATTTTTTCTATTTTAAAATGATTACATATGAAATCAAATGTTTCTTTTCTAATTTTAGAAAACAAATATAGCCCTAAAGTAACATCCTTAATAAAATTCTTTGCAGTAAGTGGTGGACATATAGCATATATGTAACTATTCTCATTTTTATTATAATAAGTCAATAATAATCCTATTCCTTCAAGCTTTATTCTAGCATCTAAAAATCTTCTTTCGCTCATTGAATAAATTTCTAAGAAATCTTCATGTGTTAATGATTCACTCTTTAAATTATTGCGCTCTAAAAAAGATGTAAATGCCATATAAAGCATTAAAGCCTCACTGCCAATAAGTGGTGTATAAAGTAGGGAAATGACTGATACATCATCATTAGACAGTGTAAATCCGGAATAAATATTGAATTTTGATTTTCTGTCTAATGATTTCATGGTCTTAAGAATTTATTTCTTTATGTAAAGAAACTCCTTTAAATTCATATTTAGCTTCAATTTTAGCAAGGACTCTTTCAATAAACTTTTCAGCCTTACCTTTAGCACCAACCATAAAATCTGAATTGATGTAAAAATCAATTGATGTCTCTTTTGGATCTTGCATAATAATTTTTGCAATTACTTCCATATGAGGTATTTCAGAATAGATTTCTGTATAATCATCATTTACAGATACAACTGTATGATTTTCTTCATCAAGAATTGATAAATATAAATTCTTAATTTCATCATAAGATGCCTTGTAATAATGTGTTTGTAACACTAATTTTTTCTGGTTTTCACTTGTTTCAACTACTGTCATAATTTACACTCCTTTAATATTATTTATTATATCAATCACTTGTTCTTTTGTTTCATCAAAGCTTCCCTTACTATTGATAACATAATCAGCAAGTGATTTTTTCATATATAAATCCATTTGAGAATGAATCTTTTGTAAGGCATAGTCTTCATCAATGCCTTCTCTTTCCATTAATCTTTCTACCTGATATTTTTGAGATAAAAAGACACAGATTATTTTATCACAAAGTGTTTCAAATTTAGCTTCATATAATAGAGGTATTTCAACAAATACTAATCCATCACTATATTTAGCTATTTCAGTTAATAGTTCTTGTTTAATTATAGGATGAGTAATAGAATTTAATAACATTTTAGCACTAGAACTAGTAAAGACAAGCTTTCCTAATTTTTTTCTATTAATATTACCATCATCTAATAAGAACTCATTACCGAATCTTTCAAGAACGACTTTATATATTTTGCCATTAATTTCATAATTTCTTCTTGTGATTTCATCACAATCAATAACGGGATAACCAAGCTCTTTAATGACTTTGCAGACATTACTTTTACCGCTTGCTATACCACCGGTTATACCAATAACCCTTTTCACTACTATCACCTCTGGCAATTGTTACAATAATATGTCATTCTCCCATTTATTTTAACACGATTTAGTGCTATTTTGCAACGAGGACATATATTTTTTGTATGAACATTTAAAAAATTTTGATAATTACCTATGACTCCTAAGCTAGATGTATAGCTTCTAATAGTTGTCCCTTTATTTTTTATTGCTTCTTCTAGGATATGCTTTGATGAATTACATATGCTAATAAATTCATCAAAAGAAATATCTTTTGTTTTTCTTTCAGGATTAATTTTTGATTCAAATAATACCTCATCAACATAAATATTTCCAAGACCTGTAATTATTGTTTGATCTAATAATGTTGATTTAATAGGTATTAATTTTTTATTTAGCTTTTTATATAATTCTTTATAATCTGGATTTAAATCTAAAATTGGATCATATCCTAAATCTTTAAGTGGATGAGTATTATATAATTCATCATCTTTCTTATATGACATTTTTCCAAATTTTCTTACATCCTGATATAAAAGGTCAAAGCCGTTATCTAAATTAAAAATAACATGAATATGCTTATTATCTAATTCATTCCTTTTAAGATAAAAATATTTACCTTCCATTCTTAAATGAGATAATAAATATCCTTCATTTAGTTTAAATATTAAATATTTTCCTCTTCTTAAAATATCTAATATTGTTTTTCCTTTAATATTATTTAAAAAATAATTAATATCATCTTCAATAATTCCATCATATCTAATTATAATGTTATCAATTTTTCTATTAATTAAGTCTTCTTTTAAAACTCTTCTTACTGTTTCAACTTCTGGTAATTCTGGCATATTATCCTCTATTATGTGTTACTAAATCTAAACTAAATTTATTTTTATCCTTGAATTCATCTTTATTTAGTGGATATCCAAGGGCAATAATTGAAAAAGCAAATTTACCATCTTTTATATTTAGTATTTCATTAACTTTATTAATTCTATCTTCAATTGGGTAGATTCCACACCAACACGAACCAAATCCAAATTTAGTTGCTGCAATTAAGATGTTTTCTGTTGCTGCAGATAAATCCTCTGCTTGCATTTCAGGTCTTGAAATTGTATCAGGAGATTTTCCTACAGGTACAATTAATGTATTACATTCAGATAAAATCATAGTTCCTTTAGCAACTAAAGATAATTCATCAATAATCTTTTTATCATCGACAATTATATATTCTCTTGATCTTTGATTTTTAGCTGAAGGAGCTGATTCAGCGTATTTACATAAAGTCAATAGGTCTTCATATGATATTTGTTTACTTAAATCATATTTTCTTATGCTTCTTCTATTTAATATTTCATCCATTATTTTACCTCATACCAATTAGAACCAAATGAATCATCAACTACAAGTGGCACATTTAATTTATATGCATTTTGCATTTTTTCTCTTACAATTTTTTGTAAAATTTCTTCTTCGCCTTTTTCAACTTCAAATACTAATTCATCGTGAACCTGAACAATCATTTTACTCTTTAAGCCTTGACGTTCTATTTCATTA
>Ga0247611_10011590_pt1 | contig 10146 bp, 1 predicted proteins | sample 177DNAGHGhighgp2_FD_192422 | JGI IMG/M metagenome (GOLD analysis project Ga0247611, IMG submission 192422) | Sheep rumen microbial communities from Palmerston North, Manawatu-Wanganui, New Zealand - 1770 DNA GHGhigh gp2 | ecosystem: Host-associated > Mammals > Digestive system > Stomach > Rumen ... | reverse complement strand
CCCAATCCCCAATCCCCAATCCCCAATCCCCAATCCCCAATCCCCATTTCAAATTTTATATAATAAATTTTATATCTATTTATTAAAAATAATTTTTAAAATAATAATTAATTATATTTAATAATTATAAATTGAATTTTAAATTTATAATATTATTTAAGCATGAATTAATCAATATAATTTTGATATAATAAAAGTTATAACTAATAATTTATAAAAATGAAGGATGAAAAGGAAAACAAAAATCAACAAGATATAAACACAAATTCTAATAATTTAGTTATAGATGAATATCAAAAATATAGAATTAGCGATGATTCTATATCTAGTATTTCATATGAAGATTTAGAAGAAAAAATGAATCGTTTAATAAAAATTAAGCAAAAAGAAAATTCTATAAAGCATAATGTATCGAAAACAACATTAGAGGAAAATAGCAAAGAAATTGAAGAGCAAAGCAAAATTGGAAAAAATAAAGAAAAATTGAATAAAATAAAGTTAGGAATGATTAAAATTATAAATTTTATGAATATTAAAAAGAAAAAAATTTTCTTGAAAAAATTGTTTTTATTAAAAATGTTCAATTTATTTAAGAATATTTTTCGGAAAATAAATAGAAAAAAGAATGGAAAATATTTTTTAAAAAAAATATTAAAGTTAAATGCTGGTAATAAAGGTAAAAAAATTAATAAGAATGATATAAGTGAAAATAGTGATAATATTTCTAGACTCAATGAGAAAATAAAACAATTAGAATCAAAGAAAAAAAGAGAAAATGAATATCTTAAAATGATGAATAGGCAAAAGCAAAAAAAACAAGAAATAATAGACAATATTGATGTATTAATTCAAAAGCAAAATAAAAAATTAGAAAAATCAATTAACCATGGGCCTGAATCACTGATATCATCTGAAAGTAGTATAACGCTCCAAAATCTTTCATTAGAACCAAAAAGTAATTTTGAAAATGGGATAGAAATTTTAAATTTTACAATTTTAAATAACTATGAGAGTAACAAAATATATTTTTTTTCAATTTTTTTCCAAAATTTAAAAAAAATAAAAAATTCAAAAAAAAAGAACAAAATATTTAAAAAAAAAATCACAAGAAAAATTTCAACAAAAAGAATTGATGAAAGCAAATATTTAAAAGATAATCCAATGATAAACAGATCTGTCACTAATATAATTGAATTAGATGAAGAAGATGATTCAGATAAAGAAGATAATTTTATTAGATCAAAAGATGAAGAATATGGTCAAAAAGTAGACAAAAGTCAATTAGTAGAGTATGACTTATTTTATAAGGAGCAATTCTTTAAAAATGAAGTTTTTTTATATGATGCTGATAACATAGAAGATAAAGTGGAAGCTGAGATACAGAAAGAAATGGGCAGATTAGAAGTTAAAAGAAAATTAATTGAGAAAAAAAAACTAAAGGAAGTAAATACCTTGAAAAAATTGGATACTTCTGAATTACAAAAAGAAATTGATGAACTTCAAAAGAAATACCAAAAATTTAAAGAGAAAGAAGAGCCTAAAGTTGAATTGGAACTAAATAACACTGAAGGGTTTTTGCATAACGGGAGAATGTTGGGAAATTATTTTCAGGAAGTTGAAGAAATAAATATTCCAAGTTTTGCCATGGAAAGTGAAAAGGAAATAGGTGCCAAAGAAGTAATTGATTTTAAAATATTAAGAAAAGAAGAAGTAGCAAGAAGATATTATGATTATTGCTGTTGCTTAGAAGAAAGAAAAAAAATTAATATGGCATTGGTGTATGCTAGGTATTTTTGTAGATTTTTTGTAGATAATTGGATTTTTGATAATTTATCTTTATTAATCATTATAGCAAATACAATTTTAATTTTAATAAGTGACCCAACTGACCCAAATAATATAGGAAACAAAACTGATAAATATTTTCTATTTTTTTACACAATTGAAGCTGTTTTAAAAATAATTTCATTTACTTTTATTTCTGCTGAAGATGCTTATATAAAAGATTATTGGAATATTTTAGATTTTTTTGTTGTTATAGTGGGCTGGATATCTCTTGTTTTGGAATTTGCAATGAATGGAAAAAAAATTTCAGGTCTGGCAGGGTTGCGTGCTTTTAGGATTTTGCGTCCTTTAAAAACAGTAAAAAGATTTAAAGGTCTAAAGAAGCTAGTAACAGCTTTGCTTGCTTCCATAGGACATTTGGGGGAAACTTCTATTATTTTATTTTTCTTTTTCTTAATTTTTTCTATCGCTGGAACTCAAATGTGGCAGGGAATATTTTATCGAAGATGTATGAACGTCAATTATGGATATCTGGTTTCCACTGTTGATGATGAGGGTATGTGCTCTTTTGATTCAAATTGTGACGAATATAATTCATATGGCAATACCTTTATATGTGCCAAGGGCTATAGAAATCCGAATTCAGGGGCAGTTAACTTCGATAACACATTAACTGCTTTTGTCACTGTTTTTGTTATGGTTACATTGGAAGGATGGACAGACTTCTTTACTTATGTTAGCAAAACTTTTAAAGATAAAATATATATAAATCCAATTATCATTTTTTTTTATTTCCATGTCTTTGTCTTTGTAGCAGCGTTTTATTTGATTAATTTATTTTTGGCAGTAACTAATTCTGAGTTTGAGCATATTGAATCATCAAGAAAACAATTAAAAGAAAAAAAGAGTTTTTTTAAATTGATTCAAGAAAAATATGATTTAAAGGAGAGAGAAAAGAAAGAAAAAAAGGAAAAAGAAAGACAATTAAAAATGAATAATAACAAAAAAAGTGATGGAACTCTGAGAGAATTGTATTATAAGATAACTGATGAAGCTTACCATATACATAAAAATAAAAGAGATATTCCTATTATATATTCAACTGTGAAAGATATGTACATAATGACAAATAAAAATCCTGAGGATTTATATTTGCAATCATTGCAAATTGAAGAAGAAGAAAAATTTTTAAATAATGATATAAAAAGACAACAAAAGGAAATAGACGAATTAATTAAAAAGAAAAAAAAGGAAGATAAAAAAGTAAATTCAATATTAAAAAAAGAAGACACAATTAAACTTAAATCAAGAGCGAAAGCAAATGTTAGTTTTAAGATTAAACATACAAAAACTTTTGTTGAGAATAAAAATATGAAATTAGTCAAAAATGAGGAAGAAAATAAAGAAAATGAAAGAGCAATTACAATAAAACATAGTAAATCAATCTTTCAAAAAAATAGTAATAAGAGTGTAGATAAAAATGAAAAAGAAGATTCAAAAAATAATGAAAAACTTATTAATTCTATAAAAAAAGCAGTACAATCAATAAATACTGATTCGATAGAATTTTCAATAGATTCCACTGAAAAATTTTTGAAAGAGAGAATAGCAGATATAACTAAAGGCTTTAGTAAGAGCCAAAGTAAAAAAAAGAAAAAAGGTGGTAAATTGAGAAGAGCTAGCCAAAAAGATTTTGATCTTGACAAATTTGAAGATTTACCATATGAAAAAATAGAAAAAAAAGTAAAATTTAAAAATACTGAAGAATATCAAAAATTGAAACAAAAAAAAGATAAAGAAAAAGCAGATTTAAAATCAAGTATAATGAGTAAAATCGAAGCTAAAAAAAGTGCAATAAAACAAGAGGATGAATCTAAGATAACCATTTTAAGACAATTAAATAGGAAATATACCAAAAAACTGCCACAAGCTAAGCCCAGAGTTAAGCTTCCTGAAGAACTATCTATTGTAAATGATTTATGTCTATCTGATATTGAAGAAAATTTAAATCAAAAGCAATTGAAGAAAATTAGGAAAAAAAGTATTACTAAAAAGTTATTCAATCGCCAAAAAAGTCTATTATTACATCAATTTAAAAAAGATAATAAAGAAAATAATAATAATTCAAGTTTAATATCAAAAGATGATGATGATGATAGTAATTTAGAAATTATGCAAAAAAGAAAAGTTTTATTTGACATAAAGAATAATTTTAATGTGGAATCAAAATTTTATAAGCCTCATTCAATTTTTAATTCCTTAGATAAACAAAGAAAAGAAAATTTCAACATTGAAAGGATGAAATTTATTGAAAATAAATTCAAAAAAAAAAAGGAAAATAATAAAGAAGATAAACAAAAAAATACTCTTTGGAGAGATAATACTATAGAAAAGTTTAATAATGATAAATCTTTTATTGACTTTGTAAATAATGTCAAAAAAAAAGAAGAAATGGATGAAATTTTCCAAAATCATAAAGATATTGATAATGAAAATGATAGCAATAAAGATGATAACAAAAGCGATGTAAATAAAAGTTTCACAGATTCAATATTGAAAAAAGATGACTCTTTAATTAATTTTTATGATGATCTATCTTTAGAAGATATAAATTTATTGCCAAATAATATAAGCACTAAAAAAATATTTAAAGTAGACTATTACCAAAATGAAAATATCAATAAAAATCTTGAACTAAATAAATTGACACAAATGATTAGAAGCTCTTTCTTCGATAGAGAATCAGTTAATACTAATATAAATTTGACCACCAAACAGCAATCAGATCATTTTGCTATAATGAACCAAAAGTTAAATGATCTTTTATTTATTGATACAAAGAAAATTAGGGGGAGATTGAAGAAAGATGATGATTTAAATGTGAGCAGCGATATAAAGAAAAGAAATTATGACAAATGCTTAAACTCCTTTGCAGTTGAAGGAGAGGCACCTAAAAAGAAGAAATTTAGAAAATTAGTTAAAAGACAAACAAAAATAAATATAAAAAATCTTCAAGATGATCCTATAAAAGAATTAATGCAAGGATACCAAGATAAAATTGGTAATGATGTCGACTATGAAAAAGGAAAAGAAATGCTTAGAAAAATTAAAGAAGAAGAAGAAAAAGAAAAAAAAGAAAGAGAAAGGGAAAGAGAAAGAGAAAAAGAGAAAGATAAAGAGAAAGAAAATTTTTTTAAAAAAACAAGTTTTGATGGGGCTGAGAGTCATGGACAAGATGATTTTGAATATATGAATTCAGATTTAAATTTATTAGGCTCAAAAAAATATTCTGAAAGAGTTAGTTTAAATAAGGAAGCTATTTCTAAAGAAATTTCAGAAGAACATAATAAAAATAAACCTAAAAAAGAAAAAACTATAACAGATACAAATTATTTTAAAAAAATAAAAGAAAATGTAAAAAGAAACAAAGAAAGAGAAAATTTAGATCAAATGAGAGGAAAAAAAACTCTTAATGTAGGTAGTAAAAAAGGAAATGTATTTATTTTTAAAGCAAAAAGTATAGAAAAAAATATAATAAAATATCCTAAACAAAATTCAAAAAATATGCAGTTTAAGGAAGAAAATAGAATATATACTGATCCTTTAACTGTTAAACAAGAGCTGATTCCAGATAATTTAAGAGGAAAAAAATTTTATATGAATTATTTATATAATATTAGTGATAAAGATTTAAAAGTTAGAGATAATTTTAAAGTGGATCATTGGGAAAAAGAAATTTTAGGAAACAAAGAAAAAACTTTTAAAAAGAAGCCATTGCCTGAAAGCACAGATGCCTATTTTGTCTTCAATGATAAAAAACTCAACTTACAAAAATATACTTATATATATCATAAAGATATAGAATTTAGTCCAAAGGATATATCTGTAATAACTAATGATTTAAAATATATGCCATTAAATGTTTTAGAATTAATGCCTTTAAGATTAAGAAATTTCGGGAGACATGCAGTGGGTAGAGAAATAAATCCTGGTCATATGGGTAAAAAACCTACTTCTATGGGCTCTAATATATACAAAACAAAAGCTAAAACTAGAAGTGGAAAGACTTCGATGATAAAACCAAGGAACACTACTAATATTATTTCTAGCTCTGCTTATTGTGAGTATAGGAAATATCTAGAAGAAATAATATTCAGAAAAAATATATTCGAAAGAATATATAAAAAAATTGATGAATTTAATTATAAAACTTTATCACATTATTTTTTACTAGAAGATAGTCTATATTTTCAAATTGTCGAAAATAAAAGAAAGCAACAATTGATTCAGAAAATATCTGAGAGAAATAGGGAAAAAGAAAATAGAATAGAAGCAAAAGATGAAATTAAAAATATATTAGAATTTGATATAAAAACTAATTCTAGGAGATATATTATATGGAGTGGGGCAGATGTCTTATGCCATCAAGATACAGATGAAAATAGAAAAAGATGGAACGAAATAATTAATTCTTTAGAAAATTTTAATATAACAATTTGGAATGAAAATAATTGGATAAAAAGATTCCAAAAATTAAGATATGCTTTTTATATTGTGGCCACAAATGACTATTTTGATTTTTCTATATTATCAATAGTTGTAATAAACTCTATTTTTATGGCTTTAGATGGAAATCTTTTTGCACCCGAAATTTTAGAGAAATTAAATATTTCAAATTATGTCTTTAATTCAATTTTTATCTTGGAATATGTTGTTAAGTTCATAGGATTAGGCCCCTTTTTATACTATTCAGATGCATTCACTTATTTGGATACATTAATTATAGCTTTTGCAATTTTGGATATGGCCACCCCAAACGAAGATACAGGTGTAGAATCTACAGACAAAATGAGAAATCTTTCTTCTCAATTATCTTTCTTAAGAGTATTTAGAATTTTTAGAGTCATAAGATTGACAAAAATTCTCAGAAGATTAAAAAGTATGAAATTTATTATTGTTTCTATTAAAAAAGCTTTGACAAATGTATCCTATATAATATGCATTTTAATAATGTTCATTTTAATTTTCCAATTATTAGGTATGTCATTATTAAGTGGCAATCCTCATTACCAATCTTTTTTCATAGGGTTTTATACCACATATCAAATATTAACTTTGGAGAATTGGAATTCACTATTATATGAAATATGGCCAATGAATTATCTTTGCTTTTTTTATTTTGTGGCATGGATCTTCATAGGCAATTATGTCATATTTAATTTATTTATATCAATTTTATTACAATCATTTGATGAGGGGGAAAAAGAAGATGAAGATGATTTGTCCCTAGATGAAAAAATAGAAAAAATGTATTTATTACCAGCCTATTTAAATATGATAAAAAAAACTTCATATACCAACAAGACCACAAAATTGCGAGCATATAGGAAAAGATTCGATAAAAATGATATTGGTATTAACACTTCAAATACCTCAGAATCATTTATAGATTCAAAGGATATTACTCAAAGCAAATTAGCAAGTTCAAATCATGATTCATATTATAAGACTTCTTCTAATGAATATATGAGCTCAAATGAAGTATCAAAATCAGAGCAAAAAATCAATGAGGATGATTATGACAACGAAGAAAATGATGTATATCTCTCCAAAATAGGCGAACAGATGAAATACTGGAAAAAAGTTAACAAATTATTTTCTAAAAATGAATGCGAGAATTCTTTATATTTTTTATCCCAAACTAATTCTTTTAGAATATTTTGTATGAAAATGATAATGCATAAATGGTTTGATAAATTTATTTTGATTATGATTTTATTATCTACAGCGAGACTTGTAATTGATACCTTCGTCAGTGGATATATATTTGTCTTAGTTTTTGATATTCTTGACGCTGTATTAAATATTGTATTTTTTTTGGAATGCATTGCAAAAGTGTTTGCAATGGGGTTTGCTTTGGATGAAGGAAGTTACTTAAGAGATAATTGGAATAAAATTGATATAATAATAGTTCTGTGCTCTATTTTTGATTTCCAAAACTTATTTACTAAATACTTTTCTAGTGGAAATGCTAACTCATCAGTTCAATTTTTAAAAGTTATTAGATTACTAAGAACTTTAAGACCATTAAGATTTATATCACATAATGTTCAATTGAAATTGATAATTACTTCTTTATTTGATTCATTTTTACCTATATGCAATGCATTATTTATAGTTCTTGTGGTTTATTATATGTTTAGTATAGTAGGAATTTCATTATTCTATTCATATATGCATAATTGTTATATATTAAATTCAGAAGGATATTTTGATTTAGCTATTAGTTCTTTTAATAACATTTTAATTGATTATGAAATTCCAAATAATATGGTTTCAATATCAAATTTTTGTTCTCAAAGATATAATGGAATTATGGACACTGGGCCTTCTTTTAAATTCTCAAATATAGCAACTTCAATTATTACTTCTTATGTCCTATCAACAATGGAGGGATGGCCAGATATTATGTATTCCTATACTATCTATGATGATTATTATGGTATATTTTTCATTGTTTTTAATTTAGTTGTAGCTTATTTTTTCTTAAATTTATTTACTGGAATAATGTTTAATTATTTTAATGAAGCATATAAAAAAGAACAAAAAATAGCTGAAAATGATAAAAAAGCACCTAAATATTATGACTTTTTAGAACAGATAGTCGATGCTGAAACGCACTATGTAGTTTGGAAAAAACCTCAAGAAGGCACTTATGCCTATGTATTAAGAGAATTTGCTGATAGCCCATTATTAGATAATTTTATTATGGTAGTTATTTTTCTGAATATGATTTTCATGGCATTAAATTATGAAGGATGCTCATCTGGATATAATACATTTTTAACTATTGTAAATTATATTTTTACTGGGATATTTATAGCAGAATGCATTATTAAATTATTAGCTTATGGAATAGTTCCTTATTTTCATTCAGGTTGGAATAAATTTGATTTTTTTGTGGTAATTTCTTCAATTGTTGATTTAGCTGTGGCTAATATAGATGGATTTGATGCAAGTTTTTTAAAATCTTTCCAAATTATAAGGGTCTTAAGAGTGCTGAGGATCACTCGTGTCTTAAGACTAATTAAATCATTGAAAGGCTTGGAAAAAATGATACAAACATTATCATGGTCTTTATCAGCATTGGCCAATGTACTTTTGTTAATGCTTATAATATTTTGCATATTTGCTATTTTAGGCTGCTATTTTTATGATGGCATTGTCTATAAGGATTATAAAGATGGATTTGTTTATGTGAATGAGTATTATAATATGGATAATTTTTATTACTCTTTTTTGTTGGTTTTTAGATGTGCAACAGGGGAAAACTGGAATAATATAATGATTGAATATGCCTTCGCAGACACAGATAAAGTTAGTGAAGTATCTGCTTATATTTATTTTATAGTTAGCAATTTTGTAGATTCTATTATAATGTTGAATTTATTCTTGATGGTTACTTTGCAGCAATATGATGAATTCACAAATAAGAATTATAATCCTATAGAAAAATTTGAGTCTTTTTTGATAGACTTTAACAATGCATGGAATAAGTTTTCTAATGATGAAGATGAGGGATTTAGAATTAAAAAGACTTATGTCACCCAGTTTTTTATGGATTTTAATTGGAAAAAATTGAACTTTCCTGAACAGGGGAAGATGGAGCATATCAAAAAATATGTGACAGAATTGAAACTAAGAACTGATGATGAAGATTATGTCTATTATCATGATGTCATATTTAAAATAATTTTTAAACAAATGGGATCTTTAATTGAAAGAAATAATCCTGATAATAATACTATTATTAAAAAAGAAGTAAAAGTTCAAAAAAAAATAAAAAGAATGATAAATAATTACATAGACAAAAAATCGAAAAATAAATCCCAAAAACAAAAGCATATACTTATTAGTTACAACCCGCTAACTTCTCATTTATATTATAAAACTTCATACAAATATTTAAAAAAATTCTTAGATTTTTATAAAGATCATCTCGAAATTATCCAAAATTATGAAGAACAATCATTGTATTGAGTTCTTTAGTCGTATTATTAAGGAAAAATATATTTATAAAAATAAGATATACTATCTATATATTAATGAAAGCAAAAAATATTATTCCAGTTTATATAATATTACTTCTAATTCTGCATATTAAATAAATATTATTAGTATGTTTAATTCTGTTAACTTTAAATAAATTTAATTAAATTTAAATAATATTTTTTTGATATAAATTAAAACAATATAATTAAAAACGATTATTAAAATATAACATTTAAAAATTATTATTTAATTAGTGTTAAAAATTAAATAATTTTTAATTAATTATATGGGGATTGGGGATTGGGGATT
>Ga0247611_10011588_pt1 | contig 10146 bp, 9 predicted proteins | sample 177DNAGHGhighgp2_FD_192422 | JGI IMG/M metagenome (GOLD analysis project Ga0247611, IMG submission 192422) | Sheep rumen microbial communities from Palmerston North, Manawatu-Wanganui, New Zealand - 1770 DNA GHGhigh gp2 | ecosystem: Host-associated > Mammals > Digestive system > Stomach > Rumen ... | reverse complement strand
AAAAAATGTCTAGTTTTTTTTGACATTTTTTTATTTTATAGATAAAATTAGTTATTGATTTTATACCATACCTAAAACTATGTCACAACAGTGGAGTAAAGTTGAGAAAATCCGTTCAAGATTTCATCAAAAATTCTGAGCAAGAATTATCAGAAAAAACCATAGATGAAGAAGAGTTGATAAAGCTATCAATACTTCAAATTTTTTGTATCGTAATTGGATTCGTATTTGAGAATTATGTCTAGTATTAGTTTTAGGTAGTACAACAATTATATTTTGAAATGGAGATTCTACTCCAAACAATCTTGAACTTGTTTACCCTCTTCAAGAGGTTTCAACTGTTGAATGTAGAACTGAGGCATGGGATACTTTAAGTAATGAATGTAAAAAAGAACTTCCTATTATAAAATGAGCAAATTATTCTGCTTACAAAAACAATGAAGATTATACTAAGATATATAGTGTCCTTTATTGAGGAAATTATAATGACTGATGGGATGTTGAAAAAGGAAGTCACTATTGAGTAGATATCGCCACAGCAAGATGAACCCCTCTCTATGCTATTGCAAATGGTAAAGTTTATTTCGCATGAGAACAAACTGGATACTGAAATGTCGTAAAAATCGAATTTATATACCAATGAATTAGATATTATGCAATTTACTGACATATGAGCAGCATTAATGTCAAAGACTGAGATACTGTTAGTAAATGACAAAAAATCTGAGAAACATGAAATTCATGAGTATCAATGTGAGCATTAGGAGGATACCATGTTCACTTTGAAATTGCTAAATGAGATTCTGGAAGACCTGTATATGCATTCTATGGTTGTCCTGATCTTAGCAAATGAGGTATTGAAATTATAAATCAATGACTTTGTAGAACTGAAATGTTCTCTCGTACTCTTGATCCTATTGCTTTATTAGAATGAGCTAATGCTAAGCTTCCTCATCCTAATACTAGTAGTAAAACTACAGTATCTGAAGAACATGCAGCTGCTGCTCCTGAAGTTACAGAAGTGACTAAAGAAGATCGTGAGCAAATTATAAAAATTGCCAAACTATACATAGATAGTCCGTATGTTTTCTGAGGAACAGGATCTCTTCCTTGAGAAGGAACAGATTGTTCTAATTTTACACAGAAAGTGTATGGTAATGCAGGAATAGAATTGGAAAGAAGTTCTTCTGAACAAGCATATCAATTCTCGCTAGGTTGATATTGGTATGATAGTATTAGTCTAGCAGATGTATGAGACCTTATCTTCTTTAAAAATACTTATAATTCAGACCAAGAAATTACACATGTTTGAATTTATATGGGAAATAATATGATGATTCATGCATGATCTAGTAAAGTTGAAATTGTTACATTAGATAATTATTGGAAAAGTCATCTAAAATGAATTGGATCATTTAAATACCTTCATAATAACTATAATAAAGCATTAGCTGTTCAAAATTATAACAAGATTCTTTCTACTCCTATATCTAATGTAGAAATTGCTAAAGTTACTCCTCAAGAAGAAAAGAAAGAGGAAAAGAAGACTGTTGAACAAAATACAACTAATCAAGAACATAATGTAGCAAATACTGAGGAAAAGAAAATTACACTTGATTGAAGTAAACTTGATTCTACAGGGAAGGCTTTCTTTGGGGAATGGAATGTTAAAGTAGAATGAGATATTACTACTCATTTGAAAAAATGAGAAACAAGAACCTTAAAACTTACTATCGACAAAAATAATGGAGATAAATATAATTGAGTTTTAAAACAACCTATTATGTTCATCTCTAATTCTACTGCAGTTAGTATTGAACCTGCTACCATCAGTCTTGTTAAAAATTGAGAAGTTGAAGTAAAACTAATTGCTAATCAACAATGAGGAACTGTATTTGTAGCAATTAATATGTGAACTGGTAGAATGTGAGGATTTGAAATTACAATTGAATAATTATATTTGAAAAAAGATTTTTGCTAAGATTACTAATATTAGGATAGTTAATCCTCATGTTAATCACCATGCAAAAGTCTTTTTCTTTTTAAGAAAAAAATAAACTATATATCAAAGAAGTATAGCAAAAAAATAAAATACTCATGGGACAAACAAAGCTACTGTCCATGGAGCAGAACATCATATACAATTATAAATATTATATGCTACTATAGAGGTATGAACTACTCCTATAATAAAAAGTAAAACAAGAAACCAAAAGAAATATTTTTGTAGTTTCATATAAGATTTTCTAATTTAAAACGCAAATATCTTCAATATGGTGCGTGTGTGGGAACATATCCACCGGTTGGATCTCCTTAAACTTAAATCATTCTCATGCTAATAATTCTATATCTCTCGCCATCGTGATTGGGTTACATGAAATATATAGAAGTTTGAAATTATATTCTTTTTTTAATCATGAAAGATAAGAAATTACATTTGGATGTAGTCATTCTCTTGGAGGATCAATAATCACTAATCATACATCTTTTATCTTTTCTTCCAATTCAGGAAAATTTATTAACATTTTTTCTGCTGGAGAAGCTACAAAAAAACTTTTCTCTTCTAGTCAATTTATTTTTGCATTATGCCGTGCATCAACTATAGCTTCTTCAACTATCTCTACTCAAACTAATTCTTTCCCTATTCACATTTTTAGAAAAGAGAGTCATATACTTCAGGCTCAACAGTATAAATCTAGAATATTTCAATCGATATTTCAAACCATTTTCATTGCTGTTCAGAATAGTTTCTGAGCTCATAGAGTATTTGTTTGGAAAAATGAAGAAGGCGATATTCTAAATTGCACCTTAGTATCTTTGTCTTCCTCTTCTTGTTCGTGATTCGAAAAATCTAATGTTTCATAGATTACTCAATCTCACCAAAAAGTTTTTATTTCTGTTTCTGAATTACGAACAATATCTGCTAATCAATTATTATAACTTATTACAAAACTAGAAACTTCATCTTTTAGATATTGATCCGTTTTTAATTGTTCTAAAAAATTTTGCCATTTACTATTATCCTCTCATTGAAGATTATTATCTGAAACGGAAAGATTTACCAACAATTGTCCTGTATTTATTCACTCCCTTATAACTAGATGACGGAAAAATCATTGATGGTTCTTTTGATCATAAACTCTCAATCCAGAATTTTTACAAAGATTTTTTAGATACAAAAATAATTTATTCACTCTTTCAGATACTAATCAACAGTGTTCAATGTCTATGATTTTACTAAACTCTCACTGTTTATGAAAACCTAAATTAAAATCTGCATCTATACTATATTTTTTCATTCATTCTTTTAATAGATCCTCCTCTTTTTTTCAACTTTTCTTTGCTTTTCTAAAATTCTCTTCCAATTGTTTATATACTCAGAAACTGAATTCTATTTTGTTTCTATATCCTTCTTGTTGTGGAGATCCAACTATTGGCAAAAAAGTTATTGCCTGAGTTTTTGAAACTTTTCAAAAAGCATCTTTTACTATTTCTTCTTTTAGTGCTAATTGAGACTCATAGTTCATTACTTGCCACTTACACCCTCAACATCCAACTGCATAAGGAGGAAGTTTTTCAGTTGGTTCTTCCATAAAAGGAGAAAAAAAGTGAGAACAAATATTATGTCATGTTATTAATTTTGGATTTTGTTTTTTTATCTCCAAAAGATGTGCTTCTATGTAATCTTTTTTCTGTTTAACTACACGAACATCAACAATACTTCATGGTAAAGCTCATCATTTTATTAGTACCTTTTTTCAATCAGGTAAAGATGCTATTCAAATTCATCAATACCCTATTTTATATATTGTTAAGCCTTTTAATATCTTTTGCATAGTTTGTTTGTAGGAATAAATTTCTGGTGTTTTATATTATAATTCTATTTTATATTGAAAATAATAAGGAATTTTATATATTATCTTCCGTTAATGTTTTATGGCGATTGTAGCTCAGTTGGTTAGAGCATCGGATTGTGGTCCCGAGGGTCGAGGGTTCGACTCCCTCCAATCGCCCCATTTAGGAAAAATTAAACCATAATATATTGGTCCCCTTAGGTAAATCAAGAGGACTTTTTTTATTGGGGAATATTTATTCTTAATTTCTCTTGAATATTCATTCCTAATCTCTATACTCTTTGCTAGTCGTTTTTTTATCTTGTTAGAAAAGTTATGGCACACAAGAAGGCCGCTGGTTCGGTTAAAAATTTAAAGGACTCTCAACCAAAATATCGTGGGGTCAAAGTATTTGGAGGACAGCCTGTTCAAGCTGGTAATATCATCATAAGACAGAAATGAAGTAAGTATGAATGTGGAAAAAATACTTATGAAGCTGCTGATTTTACTATACTTGCTGAAAAGGACTGAATTGTAGCTTTCAAAAAGAAGAACTTTAAGAAGTTTAATGGTAGAACATATCTTAAAACTGTCGTTGAAGTTTTCTCTGCTGAAGAATTAGCTGATCAGAAAAAGGGAAAAGCTCCTGCTGCACCTAAAGCTGAGAAAAAGGCTCCTGCTAAAAAAGCTCCTGCAAAGAAACCTGCTGCAGCAAAAAAACCTGCTGCTAAGAAGACTACTACAAAGAAAGCTGCTGCTGAGAAATAATTCGATTTTTATTATTTATAACTAGGAAAAGATGTCAATTGGTCCAAAGAAAAAGATTAGTAAGACACAGACAAATAAAAGACATTCTACTTGGAAGACTATCAATCAAAGAAGATTAACAAATACTTATAAAACATCTAAGTGTCCTAATTGTTGAGCTAATAGATTGAATCATAGAGTTTGTCCTGCATGTGGATACTATAATGGTAAACAAGTTTTGACAGTAAAAGCTAAGTGAAGTAACGTTGTTGAAGCTTAATTAGTGAATCGTTTTAACTTTAAATAATTTCCATTCCATGGATATTAGAAAAAGAATCAATGCTAGAAAAATCGTTCTTTCGTATTTTTATCAGCATTGTTTTTTTTCTCTTATGAGTAAAAAAGACAGTACTGATACATCAAGTGAGTTAAAACATCTTGATGAAATTGAATACTCTGAACAAGATAAGAAATTCTTAAGTGAAGATTTTATTAAAGAGGTTCATAAAAAAAGAGAGAAAGATTTAAATTTAGATAAAGAAGTTCAAGATATTATTAATTCTTATTCTTTGACTGAAAATATTGAAGAAGATTTCCCTTATTTTCTAAAATATTTCTTTGATCAATGGACTTCAGAAGAAGTTGAAGCTGAATATGTTTTGAAAATATGAGCTAGTCTAAGAAAATATGAAAAATCTACTATCGAAAAGATTGATAAACATACTACAACTTTCTGATACGATAAAATGGATCCATTGGATCAATCACTACTACTACTCTGATACATCGAATATAAAGTACTTTGAACACCAAAAGAACTTATTATCAATGAAATGGTTGAGTTAGCGAAAAGATATGGCGATGATTGATCTCCAAAATTAATAAATTGAATTTTACATTGATTAATTACTGAGGAAGAAAAAAAGGAATAATGATATTCCTTTTTTTTATTCTTTTAATGTAGCTGTTTTATCTGCAGATCTTTTAACTCTATTCATAATAGCAAATCCCAATCCATTTTCCGATAGATTTTGAATAAAGACTTTCTTTATTCATTTTTTTTCACACTCATGATAAATTTGGAAAAGATTATGAGCACAACTTGCAAGATTTTCTTCTGTTCACCGCTTTATTATATTTAGGTTCTTTTCTTCTTTTATTCATTCTCTAATTAGCCGTTCATTTGTTGCTATTAATGCTGTTGGTTCTTCATATGAACTAGATATTTCGTTTATATGATTAATAATTATTATTTCTCAAGGAATACTATAGTGTTTAAACCTTGTTCACGGTGACATGTTTTTCTCTTTTGAAGTATACTCTACTTCAACATCTTGTCCTTCAAAGAATAATTCTAAGTCCTCTTTTGTTATAAATCATGGTCTTAGAATTCATACTTTTCATTTTCAATCTTCTTCATCAACTTTTACAACTGTTGATTCAATTCAATAATCTGAATCTCCTCAATCTATAATTAATTCTATCTTCCCTCATACATTATCTGCAACCATTTGTGCAGATGTTGGGCTTGGCTTTCAAGAAATATTAGCACTTGGTGCTGCTATTGGAGCTCAAACACTTTTAAGAAACTCATTTGCTATTGTATTAGAAGGCATTCTTATACCAACATAAGGATTTTGAGTAACCACTGATGGAATACAAGCTTCTTTTTTTAATAATAAGGTTATTGGACCAGGAAATAGTTTATCAATTATTTGTTGCTGGTATTTATTCTCTACTATTCCCAATCCTTGAATTTGTTCTTTCTCTCAAATATGTACTATTAATGGATTTGAAGAAGGTCTTCATTTTGCAACGAATATTTTTTTTACAGCCTCTTCATTTAGTGCATCTGCTCATAAACCATAAATAGTTTCCGTTGGAAATGCAACTAATTCTCCTTTTTGAATTATTTCTCTTGCTTTTTCAGCTGTTTCTTGATTCCAATTTAGAATATATGTCTCCATAAAAATATTTCAAAATACACTAAAACTTTTAACCTTTGAAGTATAATCTTTTAACTTCTAATAGCAATTTAAGGTTTAAAAAAATCTAACGTTTTAGGCGTTAGATTTTTATATTTTAAGTTTTAATAATTAATTCTCGACAGGTACTCCTCAAATTTTTGTCATTACAGCTCAACTCATAAGTTGTAAAGATTCTCATTGATATCCTCCATTAAGATTTGGATTTGGTCCAGTTCTGAATGGATAATCTTCAGGGATATAGAATCCTTTAATTTTTGAAAGACATTTTTGTACGTTAGACTGCCAATTAATTGGACTAGAAGCATATATCTTTCAATCTGAATTTCCATATCTTGAAAGTTGTTTAATTGTATGATAATTTCCTAGATATTGGTTATTTAATGTTAATGGGATTAGCCTTGCTCCATTATATGGATTATTATATGCAATACGATCTCATCTGTCGTTATTTCCTACGTTACCAATGTTATTATCTGTTGCTAAGAATTTTCCTAATGTAGATTCAGCAAATGCGATACAAATAACCATGTCTCTGTCAACATTTGTTCAAGCTACAACTTGATCCCAGAATGCTAGATTTCTATATGTTCCTACCGCATAAGAGCTTAAGAATGTTTGTGCTCTAGCATCAACTGTTTCTCATTTTAATAGAGATACATTTGAAACATCAATAGGTCTTACGATTTGATCATTAAAATATTTCAAACGATACTCTTCTGGAAGAACTTCTTCTTTATCTACTACTACGCTTAGATCTAATACTGTTAATGGATCAACAGCTACTCAATCTTTAAAAATTGAGAATGTTAGATTTTCTCATTTTGATACAAATCCTGCTCATTCGGTTCATGCTTCTCATCCACTTTGACCTATTACTTGTCATCTTCTAACATAATCACCTTGTTTAACATAGATTTTATTAAGATATGCATATGATGAAACATATCCATCTGTATGCATAATTAATACCCAATTAATACTTCATGAATTATTATCTACATAGTAAACAATACCATCTCTCATTGCATATACTGGAGTTCATTGATCAACTGAAATTGTTAATGATAGATTTTTAAATCCATTTTCCTTTTCAAAATCTGGGTCTTTAAAGATTGTTAGAATCTTAGTAATTGGATATGTTGGCCAAGCTAATGGAGAAGTTTCTCCCTCAGAACTATCTACATAATTAGCTAAGCTTTCAATTTTTTCTTTAAGTCAATTTGTTTCCAAATATTTTTTCTGAACAATATCCTCTACTAATCAATTTATTGCTTGATGAAGAACAAGTGCTTCAGCATTTGCTCAACTTTGAGTAACTACTCATAACTTTTTTGAATTATATAGTTGCATAAAGCTAACTAAATATGCTTTCTTTTGTTGTAATTTTTCAATTTCACTCTTATATACATCTAATGATTTTTGAGCATTTACTTTTAATTCTAGAAGACGATCAATTGAAGCTGATTTCTGTTCTTCTTGAGCTGTTGCTTCCTTTAATACTGTATTAATTTGATTTAGAAGCACTTTTAATGTATCATCTCAAGCTAAAAGTTGTGGGATAGCATCGGATTTAATAAATACTTTTAATGCATCGATTTGTTCTCAATCTTCTGTATATATTTCTCTTTCCATTTTATATACCATAAATAGAAGTTGATCGAGATATTTTCTTGCAACTTCTAAGTGTCCTCTTGTTTCTTCTAATACTTTCTTATTTTCTGAAAGTTGATTTTTATATTCATATAATGCTCTTAAAGTTCTTGTAATTTTAGCTGTAGAATAATCAATATCTTGGATTACTTTAACGATCTCTTCTCTAATTTCTTTATATTGATCATCAAATTCTCAATTATCTCAATTTCTTGATGCTTTATCCATCTTAGCAAGCCTATCTTTGAAATCGTATATACTCAATCTTAGCGAAGCTACTTGCTCTACTGCCGCTTTAAATGATGAATCTTGCTCTACTCATGTAAGAGAATCATCTCCTGTTTCTGCAAAAAGAACTCCTCAAAATAAAGCGAAAGAGACGATAATACCTAATAAAACATTTTTTTTCATTTTTCTTTTTATAAAAGAATCTAAAGGATTATTAGCAATTATAGTCCAAAAATAAGATAAGGGAAATTTTTCTTTCAATGTATAATGTTATTAACCATACATTTTCTATTTTTTCTAAAAATATATTGACTATTTTAATTTTACATTTTATTTATTAATATTGGTTTGAAAATTTTTGAATTTCACTTGCTTTTTTAATAATAATTGATAGCAATATGTTATTTATTTTAAAGTATGGAAAATGAAAGTTTCTAAGGAAGAATTGGAGCATCTTGCAAAACTTAGTAAAATCAAATTAACTGAAGAAGAGAAAGTAAAATATCAAGAAAATATGGAAGATATTATAGGATTTTTGGATCAACTAAAAGTTGATGAAAAAGAAGATCTTGGGAATCAAGAAAAATTATCATGTTTTGAATGAGTTAAAAGCTATGAGAATCCTCAAAATCTTCTATCAAATAGTACTCATAAAAAATGAGATTTTATAGGAGTTAAAACTTCTATTAAACATAATTAGGTTTTTATTCTTTTAATAATATTCTAAAATGTTATACGGAATTATTGTATTCGCAATCTTTCTATTACTCTGCATGGTTAGGGTCGTTAACCAATATGACAGAAAAATTGTTTTGACTTTCTGAAAATTTACAAGAGTACTACATCCATGATTAAATTTGATTGTTCCTATTATTGAACAGACTATCAATGTTGATATCAGAGAAAAGGCAGTAGATGTACCTTCTCAAGAAGCTATGACAAAAGATAACATCTCTTGTACAGTTAATGCTGTTCTTTATTATAGGATAAAAGAAGATCAAGTTGAAAAATCTGTTCTTAATGTAAGAAATCTTGATTATGCTATGGCACAATTTGCTCTTACAACAATGAGAAATATTATTGGACAATTTGAGCTAGATGAACTTCTTTCAAAAAGAGAAGAAGCTGCACTAAAAATTAAGGAAATCGTTGATGAAAAATCAGATGCTTGGTGAGTTTATGTATTATCTGTTGAATTAAAAGATATTAATCTTCCTGCTGATTTGAAAAGAACTATTGGTAAACAAGCTGAAGCTGAAAGAGAAAAGAGATCTAAGATTATTACTTCTGAATGAGAACTCCAAAGTGCTGAAAATCTAAAGAAAGCTGCAAAACTTCTTGCTGAAGCTCCAGGGGCTCTTCATTTGAGAACACTTGAATCATTGAATGATATCAGTTCTGATCAATCTAATACTACTATATGGATGATTCCTATTGAAATCTTAGATGCTATTAAAGGATTTGGAGATCATGTAGGAACGAAAATGTGAAAAGAAAATAACACTATGTTATAATTCTCTTAATATTTTTCTTAATAAAAACACTTCAGATTTTACTGAAGTGTTTTTTTGTTAATATTATTTACTTAGTTTTTTTTCAGTATGTTTGGCTATAGTGTTTTACCCATTTGATATGTTCATCATCTAATGGATTTTTTCTTGCTCGGCTTCCACTTTCAATGTCAGGCGTCCATTTAATTT
>Ga0247611_10011587_pt1 | contig 10148 bp, 9 predicted proteins | sample 177DNAGHGhighgp2_FD_192422 | JGI IMG/M metagenome (GOLD analysis project Ga0247611, IMG submission 192422) | Sheep rumen microbial communities from Palmerston North, Manawatu-Wanganui, New Zealand - 1770 DNA GHGhigh gp2 | ecosystem: Host-associated > Mammals > Digestive system > Stomach > Rumen ... | reverse complement strand
TTATTAGGTGATAGATATGATAGGTAATGATTGGGATAATGAATTATCAGTAATATGGAATTCTCCTGGATTTAAGAAATTCATGGATATAATCAATAATGAATATAATACAAAAATAATATATCCACCTAAAGAAGATATATTTGCTGCATTAAAAAATACATCTTATAAAGATGTTAAAGTTGTTATAGTAGGACAAGATCCTTATCATGGAGAAGGGGAAGCCATGGGACTTTCTTTTTCCGTACATGACGGTATTAAATTACCTCCTTCATTAAAGAATATATATAAAGAATTAGAAGATGACTTAGGAATTAAGCCTGTTGCTTCTGGTGATTTAACTAAATGGACTAAACAAGGAGTGTTATTATTAAATGCTACTTTAACTGTTATTAAAGATACACCTAATTCACATAGTAAATTGGGATGGGATAAGTTTACTGATTATGTTATTAAAAAGATAAATGCTAAAGATGAACCTGTTGTATTTATTTTATGGGGTAATTTTGCTCGTAGTAAAAAAGTATTTATAACAAATCCTAAACACTTAGTTATAGAATCTGCCCATCCATCACCATTTAGTGCTCGTAATGGTTTCTTTGGATCTAAACCATTTTCTAAAACTAATAACTTTTTAATAAAGAATAATATAAAACCAATTGATTGGGATTTATCCAAATAAAAAACAAGGAATAGTAATTATTTCCTTGTTTTTATATTCTAGCATTCATCAAACTTGATGAAGAATACTTTTTTAGTCCTGCATAAAAAACTAAGTTAGCTGCAATTATAAATAATATAGTAAATGCAAATATAACTAGAATTGGTACTAGAGTAATATTTTCCATGATATGAACAGGAATATATCCAACTAGACCTACTGGAATAATAGTATACAATAATAACTTAACAAAACTATTAAAGATATCCTCTGGATAAGTTGATGTTAAGACAATAATTGATTCAACAGTATTAGCAATACTATCTGATCTACCAAACCAGAATGCAAGTGAACCATTTATTATTGCAACACTTGTTATGATTAATCCGCCTAATATAGATAATATAGTAAATACTATAAAATTAATAGGAGTAACACCATATATGAATAATAATATATATCCATATATCAAATCTCCTATAGCAGATACTCTAACATCTGTAGTTATAGTAGATAGCAATGTGTTTTTAGGTTGAACTAGAATTGTATCTAGTCTACCTGTATTAATAAAATCGGATAAATCAAATGCGTTCTTGAAGAAGAAGTGAGCAACACCATATGTTGATGACGCAAATCCCCAAAGCAATAATACTGATTTTAAGGTATAACTACCAATTGTATCTTTTATTGAATATATAATTATCCATTGAATAATCATTGAAGCGTTATTAATAATCATGAATACTATATTTGATATAAAAGTAAACTTATTAACCATTTGTCTCATTAACGAGTATTTAATAGATAATAGTACTACTTTAATTTGATTTTTAACCGCCATTAACATTTAGTTTTTTCACTCCTTTCTTGTATATAATTTTAGCTATAATATAGAAAACAATTATATATATAATTTGTGCTAATATAATCTTCCAAGCTAAATCATAAGAAAAGTTAACAAATAATCTACCAGGTCCATAAGATAGTGCTACTATTGGACTGTATTTTAATATTGTAGACAATATACCAGGGAAAAATTCTACTGGGAATAATGTTCCAAATATTAATAATAATTTAGTGTATACCCAATATAACGGAGCAGAATCTTCAACATAGAATGATACTAAACCGATAATAATAGTTAATACAGTATTAACTATAACAGCTAGTATTGCACTTATTAAAAAGATAATAAACATAGGAATACTTAACGGAGGAAAGCTTCCTACAAGTAAATATCCAATAACACCTGCAAATATAATAAATATAAAGAATTTTAAAAATATTCTTCCTATATGTGAGAAGATATTATAAGCTATATAATCATATGGTTTATTTATTTTATATATTATATTACCTTCTTTAATATCATTACTTATATTAGTTGTTACTATTCTAGTACCAACAGTAGTCCATATTAATTCAGTAACTATAACATACCAAATAGTTTGAATTATATTATATCCATTTATACTTTGTGATGGATCACTATAAATATATTTCCATAAAGAAACAAATATGATTATTAATATAAAATAACTAATTAATCTAGATATAATATCAAAAGTATATTGTAGAGAAGTCATTAGTTCTGATTTTAAAATATATAAATACTTCTTCATGTTTATTCAGCCTTCTTATATATTTCACTAATAATTTCTTCTAGTGGTGTATTAGAAATATTAATATCAACAATATTGTCTGTATTTAATAGTTTAATAGCATCACTTATTGTCTTCTTAGTTAAATCTACTTCGATCTTTAAATTATATCCTTTATCTTTTAATATAGTTATACCATCTTCATCGTCTAAGTTAACTTTCTCTTTCATTTTAACTTCTACTATCTTTTTATTAAGGTAATGATATTTTAGATTTTCCATTGAATCATCTAATACTATCTTACCATCATTTATGATAATAACTCTTTTACATAGTTTTTCTATATCGCCAACATCATGTGATGTTAAGAATATAGTAGTCTTATATTCTTTATTCATTCGTTTAATCAATGCTCTTATTTCTTCTTTAACTACTGGATCCAATCCTATTGTAGGCTCATCAAGAAATAATACTTTAGGATTATGTAATAATGTTACTAATATTTCACATATAATTCTTTGACCTAAAGATAAATTTCTAACTGGAGTATTAATAAAACCTTCTATTTCAAATATATCTTTAAACTCTTGTATTTTGTTTTCAACTGCTTTCTCTGGAATATCATAGATAGCTCCGAAGAATTTAAAGTTATCATATGGAGTTAAATGAGTCCACAATTGTTCCTTTTGACCAAACATTGATCCTATTTCATACGCTAATTTTTTTCTGTCTTCACTCGGATTTAATCCAAGTATATCTATACTACCTTTATCAGGAGTAAGAATACTTGTTAACATCTTAATAGTTGTAGATTTACCAGCACCGTTTGGCCCTATAAATGCTAGTATTTCACCTTTTTCAATTTCAAATGAAATATTATTAACAGCTTTCTTTGTTTTATATTTAGGTTTAATTAATGATCTAAAACTACCTAATAAACCTTTTTCTTTTTCTTTTACCTTATATGTTTTAGATAAGTTTTTAGCTGTAATAATAGCCATGTTGTCACCATCCTTCTAGTTTAATTTTACTTAATGTTTGTATATTTTTGTATAATAAAAGCACCTTGTTAACAATATGTTAGTAAAGTGCTTTTATTATTTGATTAAATTCTTTTTATAACTGATAGCATTATCAATTTTGTGATCTGGTTTATCACTACGATAATAATCGTAATGCTTAATCTCTAAGTCAGCTAAATCATAGATTAATTCGTTTATATCAGCATCATTATCTTCATAAGGTGAGTGAATAATTGATTCTCTCATTTCTTTTTGGATTTCTTTAGCATCTCCTAATCCTTCATAATGAGGATTGTTAATATCTTTTAAATCCCAATAACCTTTGTATGAATCTCTTTTACCATATTTCTCTAGTAATTCTCTTTCATGATATAATGTTTCAATTAATCTAGCGATATATTTAGACCCAGGTTCTTCAATATCAAAACCATCACCTTCTAATCGTCTTAAAGCACTTTTATAAATATCAATTCCCGCGTGTTTCGCGATTGCTTTTTGTCTTCTCATATGTTTAATTCGATATAATTGTCCACATTCTTTTAATAACATTTGTTCTTTCATATTTTTCACCATCCTTTCTTTTTTATTTGATCGTTTATAAAAATATACAAAAAAAGCCACGAACAAATAATTCGTGACTCCAATAAAGTATTGTGTAGGCTCTTCACCCGAGATAGCTCGATTGCTCTTATATCTCCTCACTTGCCTAGAATGATACACCTTTTATTTTTGTTTGTCAAATTGTTTTAATAAATGCTACTATACATTTTACTTAACACGCAAATATGTTGTTTATAATGAATTTATTTAAATAGTTGCACCTGCAACAAAAACAAAGATATACAAATGATATATTATAATTGGAGGTAATGATATGAATAATAAATGGATGAGATCTGCAATACCTGCATTATTGATACATTGTTCAATTGGTACAGTATATTGTTGGTCAACTTTCAAAGAAGCGATAGGGGAGTATATTGGCGTTTCTACTTTTGCATTGGGATGGGCTTTCTCAATTGCAATATTCTTCTTAGGTATGTCTGCAGCCTTTGGAGGAAAGATGGTTGAAAAAGATATTCATAAATCATCTTTAATATCATGTATTTGTTTTACCTTAGGTATGATTGGAACAGGATTGTTCATTCAATTTACTAAAGGTATAGTTGCACTTATAGGTATTTATTTATGCTATGGTGTAATAATGGGTATAGGTTTAGGTATTGGTTACTTAACACCAGTTAAAACTTTAATGTTATGGTTTAGTGATAAAAAAGGTTTAGCTACTGGTATATCAATTATGGGATTTGGATTAGCTAAGGCTATTGCTACTCCTATTATGGAATTAATACAAAATAATTTAGGTATATTCCAAATGTTCTATATACTTGGTGGAATATATTTTGTATTGATGTTCATTGGTCATTTATTATTAAAGAAACCAGATGGATGGAAAGAAGACGAAGCTAAGAATAATGACTTTAAAGCACTTAGTATGTTTAAAGATAAACAATTCTTAGGAATATGGTTAATGTTCTTTATTAACATTCATTGTGGACTAGCTTTAATTACATATGAAAAACAAATACTTAAATTAACTTTTGCAGGACAAGAAATATTAACAATGATGATTGCATTAATACCAAGTATTACAGCTGCATTTAATGCGTTAGGTAGAATTGGTTATTCTACAATCTCAGATAAATTAAAAGAAAGAAATACTATTTATAAGATAATATTTGCTACATCTATATTAGTTACAGTAGTAGGTTTATTAACATCATCTATTACAAGTGGAATAGGTGTTATAGTAATCCTATTACTTGTTATAGTTAATGCTGGTTATGGTGGAGGTTTCTCAACACTACCTGCATTATTAAGTGAAAGATATGGTATGGATAAGATAAGTAAGATACATGGATTAACATTATCAGCTTGGGCTATTGCTGGTTTAACTGGCAATAACATGTCTGAAATAATCCTAAAGTTATCTAATAATAATTATAACTATATTTTAATATCAACATTAGTATTCTATGTATTAGCTATGGTTATATGTTATTTAATGGTTGGTAATAAAAAAGAATTAGTTGAAGTTACAAAAGGTAATAAAAAGAAAGCTAGAAAATAATCTAGCTTTTTTATTTGCATTAAATAAATAAACGTGTTAGTATAACTTACCAATAGATGAGGGAGTTATTGGTATGAAGAAATATTATTTCAGATTATTGTTGATAGCTGGTATTTTATTAACATTAACTTTCATGGATGTTAGTTATTCATTGTTCACAAATATATAGTTATTAACAGTCAATTATTATCGGTTATGAAAAAAGAATGTTTTTAAACATTCTTTTTACTTTCTGATTAAATGTGTTGGAACACCATCTTTAAATATAGGTGTAAGTTCTCCCATGATTAATGGTCTAGCATATGTAATAAATTCATCTTTCATTTGATGATTTTCTAAATCAATCCATTCTAATGGTATTTTCTTTTCAGCATTAGCTATATGATGTACATCAAATACATCAGTAGTACACTTATATGGATTATCTTGTTCCCTTTTTAAAGTTACCATCATTCCAGTGTTACCTTTATTTGCTTCTTCTACGGCACGAGCACCAACTGCTTCAGCTTCTTCTATATCAGTTAATGAAGCTATATGAGATGCAGCTCTTTGTAGTGTTGATAATTCTATTGCTCTTGTCTTTAATCCTGTTTCTTTAGCAACTATATGACATAAAGTAGTAGCACATCCTGATAATTGTTTATGACCAAACGCGTCAACAGCTAAGTCTTCATCGTTAAGTTCACATACGAATTTACCATCAGTAGTTTTAACACCTTCAGATACGGCTATAACAATACTATCTTTCTTATATTTTAAATCATTAATTAAGTTCAAAAATTCTTTTAAATCAAATGTTGTTTCAGGTAGATATATAGCATCTACTCCTGAACAATCATCACCTTTAGCTAGTGCAGCAGCTGCAGCTAACCATCCAGCATGTCTTCCCATTATTTCAACTATACAAACAGTTAATCTAGATTTATTAAATGATTCATTATCACGAATAATTTCTTTTATAGATGTAGCAATATATTTTGCACATGAACCATATCCTGGACAATGATCAGTTATAGGTAAATCATTATCGATTGTTTTAGGTACACCCATAAATCTTTGAGGCTTGTTATTATCTTTAGCATAGTCTGATAACATTTTTACAGTATCCATTGAATCATTTCCACCTGTATATAAGAATGTATCAATTTCATTATCTTCTAATAATTGAAATATACGTTTATATGTTTCAGGATCAGATTCAAATTTAGGTAATTTGTATCTACATGAACCTAAGAATGCAGATGGTGTTCTTCTTAATAATTCAATATTATCTTTATCTTTTAAATAATCATCTAAATCTATAAAATTACCTTTAATAAAACCTTCGATACCATTTACCATTCCATATACATGGTCATATCCTAGTTCTTTTGCTTTCTTATAAACTCCAACTATAGATGAGTTAATTACTGCTGTAGGTCCGCCAGATTGACCTACAATGATGTTTTTCATATTTAGTTCCTTCTTTCTATTACCCTTATTATATACATAAAATTTTAAAGATTAAATAATTATTATGTGTTTACATCTAAAAATATATAAGTTATTATTAAGATAATAATTGGAGGTCTATATATGAATAAGAAATTAATAGTTGGATTAATGATTGCTTCGTCTTTATTTATTACTGTTGGATGTGGCAAAAAAGAAGAGGTAAAGCAAGAAGAAACACCTAATGTGCAAAAAGATGGAATTTTATTCTGTAAGATAAATGATAATAAGGATAATAATTCATTTGAGTTTACTTTTAAAGAGAATAAAATAGCTGAAGTAATATATGTTGTTAAGAACGAATATGATACTGATAAGAAAGCTAAATCTCAAGCAGAAACTTCTAAAAAAGATGCTTCTAAATATCAAAAGATGAATGGTATTGATACTAATATTGAATTAGAAGATAAAACTGTTACTTCATCAATAAGATTTGTAGTAGATGACTTAGATAGAGATGCTAGAGAAGTATATGATAGTGTATTTAGAGAAATAAGTGATTTATCTTATGATAAAGTTAAAGAAAACTTAGTTTCATCTAAATATGAATGTGAAGACAAATAAAAATACTAGTTGTTACTAGTATTTTATTTTTTTCCACCACTTAAATATTTTGAAAGAGGCTCTACTCTCTTACCAAAAAAGTTATGTTGTGCTTGATATGTAGAACAATATCCATCAGCATACTTAAGTACTAATTCATCAATTTTATTAGATTCTATTTCAATACTTTTAATTATTTCAGGTCCTATAGAGTAAATAAGATAATTATAATAATCTTTTAAATCTTCATCCTCGCTATATCTACCAAAGAAAGAATCAAATTGAACAATAGCTTTATTAGATTCACTATCTTCATCACCATTATTTATTTTGCTTATTATTGAGTTATAAGTATCTAATAGTTGTTGTTTACCATCCATTAAATTTGAATAATTAGCATTAGGAATAGCTCTTCTAATTAAAGATAGTTTTTTAAGAAACATATTAAATGCTAATTCTAATTTTTCATATTTTCCTTGTTCAACTAAATCTAATACTAAAGAATAAGTATCAGTTATGTATGAGTTAGGTATTTTAGTTAATACTTTTCTAAAACTTGGATATTCACTAGAATCATATAATTTTTTTAATAGTTTTGAAAATTGTTTTCCTTTATGGTTTTCATCACTTATTTCTTGATTCTTAATATATAAACCTTCTCTTGATGCATGTTTATAAAATTCTTCAGTAAATTCTTCATAAGTTATTAATTCAGGATTATTAGTTTTGCTTAATAGCACTCCAAAATTAGTATATTTAGACATATAAAGACCTCCTTTTTGACCTTGTATATAATATAATTTTTTTTAATAAAAGTCAACAAGACATAAAAAGTGAAAATATTTTAATTAATTGTTATAATATAAATATGATAATCTGGGTTTAGATAAACTAGGAATATTATATTATGGTGAAAATAAATATAGTATGAATCAAAACAGCTAAGGAGTATATTCAATAAAACATCATGTCAACCGATTATATTTGACAAGATGTTTTTTTATGTGTTATTATGTAATCGAATTTGAAGAGAGAGGAGTGAGAACATGATTGAAGTTAGATTAGCAAATTCAAGACAATTTATTTTTCAAAGATATGTACAAATGGCTAGTGGGATTGTTCTCGCTTTGTTTTAACTTTTAAAATATTATATTAATTTTATAAAGGAGTCATTTGTATGACTCCTTTTTTTGTTGGAAAGAGAAGGTGGTCATATGAAAAAGTTAAATTATTTTAAATTAATTTTTAAATATTTAAATAAAGATAAATTTAAAATATTCATTTATATACTTTTAGTATTATCAACCCATGTTCCAGTTTTATCTGCGGTTTATTTCTGGGGTAAAGCATTAGAGTATTTATTACAAAATAATATGAATATGTTTTCATTCTATTTACTGATATGGATTGGTATATACATAATGTGTTTTACCATTTTACAATTCTTTAAAGATAAATTATATAATTACTTAGAAATTAAGTTTACAAAAAATGTTTCTATCGATTTATACAATAAAATCGATAAATTACCTGCTATAGCATTCGAAGAGATTGGGGTTGGAGAATTTATTAACAGGTTACATAATGATACAGATCGAGTTATGTCATTATTGTCACAATTAATAAGATTAGCCTGTAAGTCTTTAGTAATTGTTGCAATGTTAGTTATTGCATTCAAAGTATCATGGATACTTGGATTAGAAATTGTTATATTCTCTTTTGTAATGGGATTTATTTCATCTTACTTTTTCCCTAAGATTAAGAAGACACAAGAACATATAAAAGAGGAATCTGATGCATATGTTAAAAAGGCAACTGAAAACATAACTGGTATTCGTGAGATTAAAGCATTAGGTATCAAGCATATAATTGAATCGGATATTAAGAATGTTTTAGATGAATTATTTAAACATGAAAAACATATTAGAAATTATGAGACCATTTATTATGCATTAAATAATTTAATATATTTTATATTAAATGCAGTTATTGTATATACTGCTGCTAAATTCTTTGTTGATGGTAAAATTGTATATGCTATGTTTACTATGATAGAGTCATATATATGGAGAGTAGATGAAGTTGTAGAGTCTATTTCAGACTTTGGAGTAAACTTCAATAAAGTAGCTGTTTCTTTAAAACGAATAGATGAACTAGTAAATAATAGAATATACGATGATGAAAAATTTGGTGATAAGGAATTAAAAAAGACAAAAGGATATATAGAATTTAGAGACGTTAAATTTAGATATAGAGAAGATGAAGATTATACATTAAAAGGATTAAGTCTTACTATTGAACCTAATAAAAAGGTTGCTATAGTTGGTAGATCTGGTAATGGTAAATCTACTATATTTAATTTATTGTTAAGATATTTTGATGCATCTCTTGGTGAAATATTAATAGATGGTATTAATATTAAAGATTTAACTGAGAAATCATTAAGATCAAATATATCTATTATTAGACAAACACCATTCTTATTTAATGTATCTATTTTAGATAATTTCAAATATGTTAAGAAGAATGTTACTTTAAAACAAGTAAGAGAAGTATGTAAGAAAGCATATATTGATGATTATATTATGTCCTTACCAAATGGTTATAACACAATCGTTGGTGAAGGTGGAGTTAACTTATCTGGTGGACAAAAGCAACGTATAGCTATAGCTCGTACATTATTACTTAATACTAAAATT
>Ga0247611_10011586_pt1 | contig 10148 bp, 12 predicted proteins | sample 177DNAGHGhighgp2_FD_192422 | JGI IMG/M metagenome (GOLD analysis project Ga0247611, IMG submission 192422) | Sheep rumen microbial communities from Palmerston North, Manawatu-Wanganui, New Zealand - 1770 DNA GHGhigh gp2 | ecosystem: Host-associated > Mammals > Digestive system > Stomach > Rumen... | reverse complement strand
GAAATACTTAAAAATATTTCCTTTGATTTTGAATTGTGAAAAAATTATTGCATATTAGGAAAGAACTGATCATGAAAATCATCACTCGCAATGAGTATTGCATGAAATCCAAAGTATGAAATAGTTTCATGAGATATAAAACTTGATTCAACATCACTAAAATCTCTTACAGCTGATGAAAGAAGTAAGTTATGAATATTCCTTACCTTCCAAAATGTTCCTGAAATTCCTTGAGTAAAACTCTTTGAATTTCTAAAAAACATTTATGATATAAGACAAGAAAAACCAACTACATTCATTAGTTTCAAAAAAATAATAGAACCTCTCATGGAAGAACTATGAATTGATAAAGATTTTCTTCGAAGAGATTTAAACGTTGGATTTAGTTGATGAGAGAAAAGAAAAATAGAAGTACTTCAAATAAAACTCTTAAAACCACAAGTAATTATCCTTGATGAAATAGATAGTTGACTAGATGTTAATGCAGTAAAACTCGTTTCTGAACTTCTAAAAGAAACGAACTCAGAAAATAATACCTTCATCATAATTACTCATCTTTTTGAAATGTTAGAATGACTTCCTATAGAAAAAGTACTAATCATTGATAAATGAGAAATCAAAGAAATAGGAGATAATAAACTTATGGAAAAAATTAAAAAAGAGGGATTTTAATCTCCCTCATGTTTATAATGGAACTTTCAATCCTCTATTAATTTAGATTCAGTATTTTCTACAACTTGAGTTTCTTCTCTCAAAACAGTTTTGCCTGTTTTTCAAAATTTTTGCAACTCAAACCATAATTCATAGAACTTCTTATACTTTTCAGGATCTTCATACTGCAAAACACGATTAGCATAATTCATTATTGATTCTAATGAATTTCGTGTTCATACTTGTCACCTTATTGTATTAGTTAATTCAATTTCAGCTCAAGATTTTAACGTAATATAGGTTACTTCAATCGCATCATTAACTCAATATTTTTCAATTAAATCCTGATGAGTTCATAGTAAGAAATCTTGTTTTGATTTCTTTTCTAATTCTGGATCCGTTTCTGACCTTAAAGCTCTTTCCATACCAACAATTACTCAATAAGGATAACCAAACAAATGTCATATAATTCACCACAATTCATTCATCAAAGAATATAACTCCTGATGTTCCTTATCAACACCTAATTCATCAAAAAGAGCTTTTTCTGTTTCTTGTTTTTGTTCCTCAACAGATTTATTTAATGCCATTTTATTATTTATAGATACTCTTAATCAAGATTCATATTTCATAAACCTTTCATAAGTTTCATCAGTATTATCTATCTGAATCTTTTTAATATATCATGAAAAATATTCTTCATTAACAGGTAACTGCATTTTACCAGCAATTGTAATTAATGAATCCTCTCAAGAAATTTCATCAGCATTTAAAAAGAAGTTCTTCAAATGCTCTACTCATTTTCACACCTTTGGATTCTTATATTCTCAATCATATATTGAGATTTCTCAAGCCCTTACAAAATCAATTACTCTTGAAGGAGCAGAAGAACTATCCTGAACAAAAAAATGGACCGTATAAAATCAATTATCAGTAACTTTCAAGAGTTCACATCAAAGAGAAACCTTACTTACATCAACTCACTCCTCTCTTAATTTTTGAATAAAAGCTAAAGATGAATCAACACAACTTCACATAAAACAAGTTTCTCAAGAAGCAATTATTTCATTAATACTGCGCCTTCATAACTTTAATTGTATTTCTCAATTTGTTCGCCTCTTTTTTTTAATTGAAGTATAAAAAGATTCAATAAAAGAAACTAACTCTTCATCAGAGAACTTATCACGCAAACTATTATTCTTTCATTCAATCTTTTCCATAAATCAAATCAATCTAAATTAACAATATTATAAATATATAATCAGTTCTGTCAATTAATTTTAAAAATTCACATTAAAAAAAATTACTCAAATTGATGAATAATCTTCTAATAATAAATTATCTCAAATCGGTGAGGGTGGGATTCGAACCCACGGTACGTTTCCGTACGACTCGTTAGCAGTGAGTTGATTTCAGCCTCTCATCCACCTCACCAAAAAATAAGATAATTGACAAGTGTATACTTAAATAGAATTGAATTTCAAGATAAAAACAATACATTCACCATTGAGTTTTAAAACTAAAACAATCTAATGGCAGATATAACATCAGTATCAACATGAATCGATGATTTTGGTCCTGTTAGAGAAGACAACAATAAAGTTACAGAAGAAGCTGTACAACGTATTCAAGCCCAAAGTAAACAAGCAAAACAGATAGCACAACAAATAAAAAAAGATAAAGCTATAAATAATCAACTAGCAAAATTTCTTTGAATGCTCATGCAAAAAATTGAAAATGAAGAATTAATTAAGGCCATTGTTAAAACATTTTTTAGAACAACAGATCAAAAGAATCAAATAACATATTTAAGAAAAGACATTAACACCTATGTTGTTGTGTGATTTTTTGTACCATTTTTTCTAAAAGAAGCTGAAGAACTAAAAATAATGCCATTTTACGATAAAATCTGAGTAAGAACAGCATGAAGTTCTCTTGAAAAATATATTGTATATCTATGAAAAGTATCTGAAGTATACCATGATAACATCCCTATTGATCAAGGTCCATTAATAACTTTAATCATTCTAATTGCACAAACACGAATACCTAAATATCAAAGACTAGAATACGAAGAAGTAAAACAAAACACAATGGAAATACTCTACTGATGAGCAAATAAAAAATAAACATAATTTCTATTTGTATTTTTCACAAGTTTTCATATAAAAATCTAATTAGTATAACTATTTATATAAAAAAAATATGCCATGCTATACGAAAAAATGCTAGAAGATTACAAAATCTCTATGAAAGAAAAACAAGAAGTAAAAAAATCTGCATTAAATTATGTTCTTGCACAAATTAAGAATAAAAAAATTGAACTTCAAAGAGATCCTAACGATGACGAAATAATTGCAATTCTTAAAAAAGAAGTTAAAGCACTTAATGAAACTATTTGATTCCTTGAAAAAGCTAACAAACCAGAAGAATTAGCTGAAGAACAAGAAAAGAAAAGCATAATTGAAAGCTATCTTCCACAAATGCTTAATCGTGAACAAACTGAAAAACTTATAAAAGAAATCATCGAAAAACAAGGAATAACAGATTTAAAAACATGAAGATGACTTCTCATGAAAGAACTTATGGCTTGACATAGAAGTGAATTAGATTGAAGCCTTGTTAATGATATAATTAATGGTATGCTTTAATATTAACAGAAAAGTAGCATGAAAAAAATATATTTTCTATTTGTAGCTATTATTTGAGCAATTCTAGCAATTCCGACTATAACATTTGCTGGAGAAATAGATGAAGTTGTTGTAATTTGAGACAAATCAAAATGGAAAAGACCTAGCTTAACACCAACACCAGATACAACAATAAATCCTACAATAAAGATACCAAATCAACCAACTGCAAAGGAAACCGATGATTGTGAATGATGAATTAGATTAAATACAAATATGCCTTTTTTAGGTAATTGTATACATACAAGCGAAAATGCAGGTGAATGAGCGATAACACCTATTAATGCATTCCCTACACTCGTTGGAACTTTAATGAACTTATTAATGACTATCATTCTACTTATGTCGTTAATCATGATTATTCGATCATGAGTATTAATGGCTATGAGCTGAGCAAATGTAGGAAAATACTCAGACTGAGTCAATCTTCTTAAAAGAGTTGCCACATGAATGGCACTTCTTGGAGCTTCATGAGCGATACTAAAAGTAATAAATCCAAACTTCTTCGTATAAGAGAAAATTAACAATGAAAATATTTTTATTCCAATATAATAAAGATGACAGTACAAATTAAACAAGATTGATGATTCCAAATCGAAAATGAACTCTTTTTTTGATACACATATGTACACAATTCACTCATAAATCTTTCTTCAGACATTGGAGAAGACATGAGATATAATGAATGAGAAGCAACTGTTATTGATTATCCATGAGAATATGATGTAAGAGGTTGGTCAATTAAAGTTCTTCGCTGAATGAATTGAAAACTAAATTATCTTATCCAAAAATGAAATAAAAAAATCTGAATTATTCAATCACCAGATGTTCTAGAACTACAAGAAGTTGACTGAATGGATACTTGGTTATATATTGGAGAAGCAATTGAAAAGAAATTCGACCAACTAGAAATCGAATGAGAAAAAATAAATCTAGAAACATTCTGAAAAGAAGCACCAGAAGAATAAATTTAAACTATAGCTCTAATAGAAAATGAGTAAAAGGATACTTACAGGAATAAAACCAACTGGATCAGAATTACATATTTGAAACTACTTTTGAGCATTAAAACCATTTGTTGAAATGCAAAATAGTATTTCTGATGCAGAATTTTTCTTGTTTCTTGCTAATATGCATGGTTTTACACAGACACAAGATCAAGAAATACTAAAAAGGAATAGTATGACAATTGTAAAATTATATCTTGCATGTTGAGCAGACCTAAAAAAAACATTAATCTATAATCCAGCCGAGATTCCTGGACATGCTCAACTTAATTGGGTACTAACATGCTTAACAATCATGTGAACAATGGAAAGAATGCACTCATATAAAGATGCAGTAGCAAAATGAAAATCATGAGAAATTAGTGTAGGAACATTCTGCTACCCTATCCTAATGGCTGCAGACATATTACTTTACGATGCAGATCAAGTACCTGTAGGTAAAGACCAAAAACAGCACGTTGAATATGCAAGAGATATCGCTCAAAAATTCAATAACAACTATTGAGAAACTTTTAGAATACCAGAACCAATAATCAAATCAGAAGTTGCAACAGTTATTGGAACAGACGGAAGAAAGATGTCTAAATCATATAACAACTTCATTGGATTATTAGAAGAAGAAAACACAATGCTTAAAAAAATAAAGCAAATACCAACAGATGCAAAAGCTATAGAAGAACCAAAAAATCCAGATGAATGTAATGTCTACAACTTAACAAAACTCTTCTTAACACCAGAAGAAGATAAAGAATTAAGGAATAAGTATGAAGCAGGATGATTATCATACAAATATGCAAAAGAATACTTATTTGAAAAAATGAAAGAAACGCTTGATCCTATAAAAAAGAATTTCAATGAAATATCTGATGATGAAGTAAGTAAAATCCTTAAAGAACATTCTCAAAAAGCTAATGAAATTGCTGAGAAAAAAATTAAAGAAGTTTATGAAAAGATTTGATTCATCCTATAACATATCACAACAGAGAATAGTTAAGCTAAAAAACTATTCTTTTTTGTTGAATTCAATTGAAATAGAAGAGGTAATGTTTACATTATGTAATATTATTTATTTTATATATGATTTGAAAAATGTTAAAAATAAAAACATTCTTCCGAATAAATGGATTATTTTTCATTCTATTCTGATTACTTTTATTTTTCCAACCAAACTTGTCATTAAAGATAATTATCATGATCACAAGTATCGAGGTTATGATTTCATGAATTGTTGGATTATTGGTTGCCCGAAAAACACCAGAATATAATCATAGAACAGTATTATTTATACTATCAATAATAACTTTCTTATTATGATTCATATTACTTTGCATACCAGAAATATGAGAAATATTAGCTTCAATAGCAATTGTCCTATTCTGAATTTGAGGAATGATTAAATGAGTATTCATGATTATTGAATCTATTCATGTAAAAGAAGCTTGATTTAAAAACTGGTGGATTGAATTAGCTCTATGAATAATTTCAATTATGTTTTGAATATTCTTAGCAACAAATGCATTCCTAACACTATTAGTAATCAATATTCTTCTTTGATTAGCTCTATTATTCCTCTGAACATTATTAATTATACGAGGATTCCAAGCTGATGAAAAAAGAATAGAATGAATGGAAACTATTCCAGGAATCGACGAATATGATGATACTGATGACTAAAAAAATAACAAAAACTTGCATTTTAAAAAGAGTTGAATATAACAATGTAGCACCTAAGAGATTTATGTGATATATTCGAAAGATGCAGCTTTATATCTTATTACATAAAAACAAACATGAAAAAACTAATTCCATTGGAAGACCACATTGTTGTTAAACCACTCAATCAAGAGACAACAACAAAGTCTGGAATTATTCTTCCAGAAAGCAAAGAAAAGCCAAGCAAATGAGAAGTTGTTGCTGTTGGTGCATGAAAAATTCTTGAAAACGGAACAAGAGCTCCAATAGATGTAAAAGTTGGAGACATTGTATACTTCGCTAAATATTCAATCGATGAACTTGAAGTTGAAGAAGATTGAAAAAAAGAAACTTACCTTGTTATGAAGCAAAGCTACATAATGGCCAAAGAAGGCTAATTTATCTCACTAGACACTTGAAGATGAAAAAAGTAATTTTAAACCTATCATTACTACTCACCTTCACTTTACCATCTTTTAGTTTAGCAAGCATTAAAAGTTCTGAGGCCTTTGAACGAGCATTCGACGAAGGCGTTATCACCACACTCAGAATTCAAGAAACAAAAAGCGATTATCTTACCAGAGAAACTGTTGCTCCTCTACTTCTAAACTACATTAACAATGTAGCAAGGAAAGAATATAGATGAGAAGTTTGTAATGCAAAAGATATCGAAAGTACTGATCCATACTATAAAGATGATTTAAAGACACTATGTGACTATTGAATAATCCGCGGATCTGATAGAAAAATCACTCCTAAAAGAACCCTTACAAAACAAGAAGCACTTGTTCTTGTAATGAGGGCAATAGATGGAGAACAAAAAGAGAAAAAGAACTGACGTTGGTCAGAAAACTACTATAAAAGAGCTAGAGAACTCTGATATTATGGTGCACCCGACATCACAAAAGATGAAAAACCAAACATCACAATTGAAGAATTTATCATCTTTTTATATAGCACTGAACACCCATTTGAAACAATAACAAGAGATACAAGAACAGTTCAATACAATTCTCTTGGAAATTTCAAAAGTTCTGATGATGCTCTACTTAGATTAAACGAAATATTCAACGATAAAATTAACGAAAAAAGAAATTTTAATTACTAACAAATCAAAAAAATGGCAAAACAAATTAAATACGGAGATGAAGCAAGAAAAGAAATATTCTCTTGAATGGAAATGGTCGCAGATGCAGTTAAAGTAACTATGTGACCTAAATGAAGAAACGTAATTCTTGAAAGAAGTTTTGGTGGACCTGTCGTTACCAATGATGGAGTTACAGTAGCCAAGGAAATTGACTTAGAATGAAAAACTGAAAATATTTGAGCAAGTATGATAAAAGAAGCTGCAGAAAAAACTAATAAAGAAGCTTGAGACTGAACAACAACTACTGTTGTACTTGCTGAAGCAATGTCAAAAGAAGGATTAAGATACATTAGATCATGAGTTAATCCATTCTCTCTAGGAAAATGACTACATAAAGCCGTTGATAGATTAGTAGAAGAAATTGAAAAGAAAGCAAGAAAAATCTGAGATAGTAAAGAAAAGATTAGACAAGTTGCAACTATCTCTGCACAAGATGAAGAAGTTGGAAATCTAATCGCTGATGTATTTGAAGAAATCGGTAAAGATTGAACTATTACTGTTGAAGAATGAAAGTCTCTAGGACTTACAAAAGAAATTAAAACAGGAATGCAATTTGACCAATGATATTCTAGTCCATACTTTGTAACTGATACTCAAAGAATGGAAGCTGTTATAGAAAAACCATACATTCTAGTAACAGATAAAAAAATATCATCTATTAAAGAAATACTTCAAGTACTAGAAGCAATCGCAAGTACAGGTAAAAAAGATATCGTAATCATTGCTGATGATGTTGATTGAGAAGCATTAGCATCACTTGTACTCAATAGAATTAGATGAATGCTAAATGTACTTACTGTAAAAGCACCAGGATTCGGTGACAGAAAGAAGGAAATGTTACGTGATATTGCAACTGTAACATGAGCCACACTTATTACAGAAGAATTATGAATTAAACTCGAAGACGCAACAATTGATATGTTAGGAAAAGCTGACAAAGTTATTTCTACAAAAGATAATACTGTTATCGTTGACGGTAAATGAGATCAAGCAAAAATAAACGAAAGAGCTGATCAAATTAAAGCACAAATCGGAATGACTACATCAGATTATGATAAAGAAAAACTAGTTGAAAGATTAGCAAAATTAGTTGGATGAGTTGCTGTTATTCAAGTATGAGCTGCAACAGAAATGGAAATGAAAAATAAGAAATACAAGATTGAAGATGCTCTTAATGCTACTAGAGCTGCTATTGAAGAAGGAATCGTTGCATGAGGATGAAGCGTATTATTACAACTTTCAAAAGTACTTGAAGACTTCAAACTCGATGATGCAGATGAACAAGTTGCAGTTAATATCGTTAGAGATGCAATCCAATACCCTGTTAGACAAATTGCAAATAATGCATGATTTAAATGAGACTGGGTTGTAGAAAAAGTAAAAGAACAAGACGATATCAATTACGGATTTGATGCAAGAGAATGAACATTTAAAGATCTTTTCGAAGCATGAATTATTGACCCTGCAAAAGTACTAAGAGTTGCTCTTGAAAACGCTGTATCTACAGCAGCAATGTTCTTAACAACTGAAACTGTAATAGTAGATGCACCAGAAAAAGAACACCATCACGATCATGCAGCAGATGCAGGAATGTGAGGTATGTGAGGTATGGGATGAATGTGATGAATGTACTAATTTAAATAAACACACGAAAAGCAGCTAATTAAATTAGCTGTTTTTTGTTTTTTTAAAAATTATACATATAATAAAAACGTTTTATTTAAATACTAAAAAAATGGGAAAAAATCACGAATACTTTATGAAAGAAGCAGTTAAACTTTCACTAGAAAATATGAGAGCATGAAAATGAGGACCGTTCTGAGCTGTTATCGTAAAAAACTGAGAAATAATTTGAAGATGAGCAAACCATGTAACATCAGATAATGATCCTACTGCACATGCAGAAATTGTAGCAATTAGAGATGCATGTAAAAATCTTGGTACATTCCAATTAGATGATTGCATAATCTATACTTCATGTGAACCATGTCCAATGTGCCTCTGAGCAATTTATTGGGCAAGACCTAAAGCAATCTATTTCGCCAATACAAGGAAAGATGCTGCTGAAATCGGATTCGATGATGATTACATATATCAAGAGTTAAAAAAAGAACTGGAAGAAAGAAGTCTACCAATATATACATTAAGCAAAGAAGAAGCCATAAAAGTATTCAATGAATGGAAAGAAAAAAATGATAAAATAGAATATTAATTTACATCAAAAAAACAAAAAATGGAAAACATAATTTTCGAAATAATTTGAGTAATTGCATGAATATCTGCAGCAATTCCATCAATACCACAAATCATTCAAACAGTAAAAACAAAAAATGTAAAAGGACTATCAACCTGAATGTTTTGGATTTGGGCAATAGGATGAATTTGCTGGATACTTTACTGATATTATTTAAACTCATGGCAAATGGAATTTTTTAACAGCATTGCATTAATCTGCTCCATAACCATGATAATTCTAATAAAAAAATACTCAAAAAGAGAAAAAAGAAAGACCAAATAATAATTATCATAACGTAACTTCCCTTTCAGAAGCAGAAATTTTCTCAATAGAAACAACTAAAGGATTAATTAAATCCAATTCATTTTCTCGTTTTGGCCACTCAATGACAACATTGTCAAAATCAGAAATCTGGTTCAGAATTCATTTTTCTATCAATTCATTAAAATCTGAGAGTCTATACATGTCTATATGTAATAGTTTATCATCATAAATATTTACATATGCATACGTAGGACTTTGTACTTTTTCAGCATTAATTCAAAGTCAATCAGCAAATCATTTAATTAATGTTGTCTTTCATGCTCAAAGCTCTCATCTTAGCAATAGGACTTTATGTTCTTTAGCCAAAGACTTTCACAATTCATACATCTCTTCTGGAGAACTAATTAACATAATAATATAAACAAAGTAAAACTATCTATCAAACAATTTATCAATATCAT
>Ga0247611_10011585_pt1 | contig 10150 bp, 19 predicted proteins | sample 177DNAGHGhighgp2_FD_192422 | JGI IMG/M metagenome (GOLD analysis project Ga0247611, IMG submission 192422) | Sheep rumen microbial communities from Palmerston North, Manawatu-Wanganui, New Zealand - 1770 DNA GHGhigh gp2 | ecosystem: Host-associated > Mammals > Digestive system > Stomach > Rumen... | reverse complement strand
AAAAAAATAGGGAGGCTTATGCCCCCCATCTTAATATTAAGCAATCAGAGCCGACAGAGCCGGAATAATATTCTGGTTTGCGTCAATGGTATCACCCAGTGTCCAACCATTACGAACTTTTTCGTTATCGTCAACCAGAATCTGGAAACCGCCAAGTTTGCGAGTGCAGTTTGCTTTAGTAGTACCGTACTTCACAAAATGTACCTCGTCATAAGGGAAGTCGTAGCGGTCGAGCCAATTTTTTTTGGCTTCTCTTACCTTAGCATCATAGGCAGGGGTCGAGTCGTTAGCAAGCCACGATGTAACCACAATCCGCCAACCATCATTTTTCAGCACCCACAGGATAGCGGTCAGGACAACCATATCATAAAAGGGTTTTGCTTTGATGTAAGGCATGGGGTCTTCTCTGTGAATGGCTTTTAGCCATCCTTTAACACCATACAGGTCTGCGATTGTTCCATCCATATCGAATACAAGTGTTTTCATTTTTTATTCTCCTCTCTTTTGATGATTATATGTTATCATATTTTAATTATAAAGTCAATAGTTATTTTAAAAAATTTATAATAAGAGCAAGCGTTAAACCGCTAAAAATAGCATCTTTAACTTTATCAGCAGTAGGATTTTTGATAATGAATCCTCTTGTAAACATTATGATATTAGAAATAAGGTAGCAAGATTGCCCTAATAAATAATGTTTACCTATTGCTATTTGAGCAAAAGCAAGTAGAGCAATAACTAAATACATAGAATTTTCAGCGATTTTTTTCATTTTTATTTCCTCCTTATGTTTATTATTATAAAGGATAGGATTTAAAAATGCAATAAGAAATATACACAAATTTTGGGAATAAAATTTGTGTATATTTCTTTTATTTTCCTCTTGACAAAAAAGTGGCGGATATGGTATAATGGAATTTTGGGCCGCGGCGATGCGCCGCGGCCCAGGCATAAAAAAAGCGACTCGTTAGGGGGAGTCGCTACCCCTTTGGGTTACTGACTGTCTGCCAGAGAGTAAACAACCTTTTTCTTGTCCTTGCCTCGCACGACCTTTTCAGCCTTTACAAGCTGACCCAGAAGTGCGCTCAGTTTCTGAGGGGACGCTTCCTTAGGGATTCTGGGGTCTGCCATCAGAGATGCCAGACCGACAGGCTCTTCCATTTCACCGAGGATTTCAAGAATCATACCCTTGATGACCTCGTTGGCTTTCTGAGTCTTGGTCAGACCCTTAGAACCAGAATTGCGCTTTGCAAGCTGAGCCTGAAGAGCCTTAAGGCGGTCAACAGCTTCCGCATGGTCTGCGCCCATAACCTCGATTGCAACGTTGATAGCTTCTGAATAAGTCATAGTGTTTGCCATAGTGTTTTTCTCCTTTTCTGATGTTGAAAACTTGTTTTCCTCTTGACAATTATTATTATATCAAAGTTTTTCGTTTCCGTCAAGAGTTTTTTAAAATTTTTGGGGAATTTTAGTTCCTTCAGACTCACGCACCCAACGGCGTTATGGGCTCGTATCCCCTATGAGTTGTATCCTAACCGCTCTTTTACTTCGCTGGGACTTACAATGGCAACTATGCGCCTTCGGTCTTTCCGATGCCCTTTACTATTCATATGGCTCTGACTCCATACTTGCGAATAGTGGCTGAACGCTGGCTACGAACGAAGGGTTTTAACGACTTTTCCTTGTCAATCACTTTCCTTTGCCTTATGTATTTATTATATCAGGTTTTTAGTGGCTTGTCAAGGCTTTTTTGAAAGTTTTTTAACTTTTTTCTTTTCAGTGATTGACCAGAGCGTAATCCCATAGCCGTAACCACCGATTAAGTTTTTCTCTTTCCCTTACCTTGTAAATATATTATACTAAAAATTTTTTAGATTTTCAAGATGTAATATTGCACAAATTTCGGGATCGTGAGAAATAAAAATTTGTGCAAATTTCCCATTGACAAAACTCTCATGGTATGATATAATTGAAATTTCGCCCCGCGGCGGAATTAAAGGGCCCGCCGCGGGGCGAGCAAAACAGGGGCTTAATGCCCCCTTCTGTTCTGCTTAATGAAGCATCCGAAGCACTCATAAGAGCCTTCGCTGATACGGCGAACGCCAGTCAGCTCAAGGACGTAAAGCCCACAGGTTTCGATGGCTTTATAGATGCCATCAATCTCATAAGAAGAAGCGTTAACAGTAACAGAGTAAATAGCGAAATTCATCATAGTGTTTTTCTCCTTTTCTGGTGTTGATTTTTAGTAGTCGGTAGAGTAGGATTCGAACCTACAATGTTTACCCTGAGGGTCACGGTTTTACAGACCGCTTGCTTCACCATTTGCATATTTACCGTAAAGAGTCTGCCGTAAGAAAGACTCGCCTGACCAACCCCCTTCCAGAGTCTATGGGGATACGGACTTAACCGCTTGGTTCACATTTATATACCGCAAAGTCAGGCTCCTTGCGGTGGTGGGACTTTGTCGTTAAGGATTCTTACACGGGCAACTTGGCGCCCTACTTATGTTCTGCCTTACTTCCCTCACCTTATGTATTTATTATAGCACCTTTTGGTTACTATGTCAATACTTTTTTTTACTTTTTTTGTCTTTTAGGGGAGAGCCACAGGTCTGTATGTGGATACCGCATCTCCCCTTGACAATTATTATTATAGCAGATTTTATAAAAAATGCAATAGGTAATATTATACAAATTATGGGATTAGGAATAATTAATTTTTGTATAATTTTCCCATTGACAGAAAGCTGACGGGTGTGATATAATGATTTTTCCGCGCGCTCCGGATGAGCGCGCGGCGAGCAAAAATAAGGGGATGGCAAACACCATCCCTTTTATCTTTAGCAATCATAGGTGTAACATCCCTCATAGGGATCGAATCCGCATTCATCTACATCAGGTTCATCATCCCAGTTATACTCTTCATCCTCATACTCATCTTCGTACTCAGACTCATCAACAGAACAATAGGTTGCACAAGTGCAACCATATTCAGCTTCGTAAGGGCAAGGTCCAAAATCACAAGGGGTTTCCGCTCTCAGCATATCTCTATCTCCTTTTCTTTTGATGATTATATATTATCATATTTACAAAGAAATGTCAAGTCTTTTTAAAAATTATTTTATAACAAAATGATGAAATAAACATTTTAAAAATAAAGAAGGTGTTTTTAAAAGTTTAAAGCTAAACATCATTTCAATAGTATAAACATTACCTTCTTCCATATACCATGAAGGAAATTTGGGTGTTGCTCCAAAATGATAATAAGTTAATTCAGTTTCTGTATTAGAAGTTTCATTAAAAATATACCATTGGGTTTTTCTCATTTTTTATTTTTCCTTTCTTTGAAGCAATCTATTAAATAAAAGATTATAGTAACAATAGCAGGCTCAAACAGCATAAGAAGAAAAAGATATACGAGCGGATTTCCATTTTCCAATCCGATAGCTAAGACCTGTATCATTTGTGTTCTCCTCTCTTGTTGATAATATAAGTATAACAGATTATAGAGATAATACAATAGGCAAATTATATAAATTTTGGGATCAAATTTTGTGTATTTTTATTGCAGATTTTACTTGACAAAAAGGTTGGTGGCATGGTATAATTAAATTTTGGGCGCGACCTGGACGGGCGCGCCCCATGGAAAAAGGGGAGCCTCTGTTTTATCAGGGCTCCCCTGTGAAAGGGTTATTTTGCTACAAAGCGAGGGAAAGGATGAAGCGTGCCTTTCTTGATTCTCTCAGAGACATATTTCTCTCTGGCTTCCTTTTCATCGGGAGCTTCGATTTCTACGAGACGAACATATCTCTCAGGAAAAGGAAAACCTTTAACATCATTATAAGTGAACAGACCGCCAAGATAAGTAACTTTACGCATATTTTTTCTCCTCTTTATTATATGTGGTATTTGTTTTTGTTGATTATATATTACTACAAATTAGGCTTTTTGTCAATCCCCTATTTTACAATATAAATGATTTTTCTATCTACTGAAACCCAGCAATCAGAGCCATCTTTATCAAAGCCAATAAAAATGGCAGGGATGTTTAAAACACTAATAGTTTTTACTGTAAAGTTGGGGTCAAGATTATATTTTTTAATAAGAGCGGGCTTAGTCTTTTTAGAAATAATAATCATAATTCTATCTCCTCTTCTGGTGTTTTATCTTTAGGGGAGCACCACTGGTCTGTAGGTGGCAGATACCTGAACCTCATCTTGGTTCGCTCCCCTTGACAATTATTATTATAAGGGATACCCCTAAAAAAAGCAAGTGATTTTTTGAAAAAAGTTGCACAAATTACGGGATTATTTTAGATATATTTTTGTTTATTTTTCCTATTGACAAAAAGGCCTACGGTATGGTATAATGGAATTTTGGGCCGCGGCGGTGAGGAGCAGTCCGCCGCGGCCCAGTCAAAAGACCAGACCGCGGTTTTTTATTCTTCGTCATCGTCATCCCAAAAAAGGGCATTTTCTATTAAATCTTCAAGTTGTTCATCCCTCATGCAGGGATTTCCTTCAACCTCATTGCAAAACCAGATAGTGATTTCATTTTCTAAACCCAGGGTTCGTATAACCTTGTCCATAGCCTGATTGTTTCTTTCAGTAAACTTATCTGTAAAATTAAACATTTTTTTATTCCCTTTCTTTTGATGATTATATTATATCAAAATTTTTCTTTTTTGTCAATCGTCAAAAATCAATTTTTTTATATTTTTGACGGTTATAATCCTTTTTGGATTTGTGGGTGCGGATTCCTGTGTTAAAGGGAACAAGGACACGTTTCTGTGCATTTTTTGCTTTTCGTATTTTTTTATTTTCGTTGATTGCCATGATCGTTATTCTCCTTTCTCTTGATGATTATATTATATCAAAGGGGTTGAGGTTTGTCAACCCCTTTTTTAATTTTTTTAAATTTTATTATATCCGGCTTTCATATGCTCAAAAGCAAGTTTGAGAATATCTTGCGGAGCCTCGTTTTCTGCATAGTACCGTTTAATCTGATTAGGTCTTGCAATAAGAATTGTAACCATAATGCCTGTCCGCTTGTTATAGATTACTACCAATCCGGTTGTGGTAATCTTATGAATCTCAGGCCCATTTTTATGACCTCGGTCTACCACCACTTCTTTTATGACTCGCCCCATTCCGATCTGGGCGATAATCTGACTACGTCTCTGGCGGTCGGCTCTCCAATGCTTGCTGTTCATGTCGTATCTCCTTTCCTTTATCTTATGTATACATTATATACCATGGGAGTACGATTGTCAAGCAAAATATTGCACAAATTTTTAGGATTTTTGGGTACGATCTTTGTGCACATTTCCGATATTGATTTTTTCTCGGTGTGGTGGTATAATGGTTCGCGGCGCTGGTCTGGGAGGGAACGACCAGGCGCGCGCCGCGCAAAAAAGGACGAGGATTAATCCTCGTCCTCGCCCTCATGGAACTCCTCAGGAGTGACCCCACATTCCGCAAGCAGTTCATCAAGTGTTGCACCACAGTTCATCATTTCATTAAGACTCATTTTATACCACCTTTCTTTTTTGTTTTGTTTTACTTTAACTGTATTTATTATATCAAAGGGGTTGAGATTTGTCAACCCCTTTTTTTATTTTTTTACTTTATGTATCCGTTCACCCTCATGGTGTGGATTCCACGGAAACTGCATAACTTTTCAAACTCTTTTTTAGTTAACAGCTGTTTGGCTTCTTCCAAGGAGATTCCATTTTTTCTCACTAACTGTCCGCCTTTTTTGTAGATGATGAAGTATGCTTTCATTTTTTATCTTCCTTTCTTTTGTGTGTTTGTTTTCCTTTGATGATTATATTATAGCCTAAAGGGGGCTTTTTGTCAACCCCCTTTTTCAATTTTTTTAGTGGCTTCCATCAGCTCGCCCCATGTAGGTGCTTTACCGTTCTTTTTGCAGTACTCTTTATACCATGCATCAACCTTTGTCTGAATCTCTTTTGTCATTTTAAACCCCTTTCTTTGATCGGTTGCTTTCCTTTAACTGTCTTTATTATAGCAGGGGGTTGAGGTTTTGTCAACCCCCTTTTTTTAATTTTTAAGCATTTTTTTCAAGATATGCTTTCCTGCGTGCAATCGCTTCGTTGTAAATCTTTTCAATGTCTTCCTTAAGGAACTTCATCAGGTAACTTTTATCGGTTTTATTGATGCAACCATAAGCTATCATTTCCTCGATCATTGCTTTCTTTGTCATTTTGTGTACCCCTTTCTTTTGTGTTGTTTGTTTTCCTTTGATGATTATATTATAGCATACCGTAAGAAAAAGTCAATACTTTTTTGAAAAAAAATAAAAAAATTTTTTGTCAAAAAAACTTATTTTCCCTCTTGACAATTCTATCGTATGTGTGCTATAATTTTTCGGCCTCAGCTGATCCTGCGCGGAGGCCTGCGGTAAGATTGTTAAATTTTAAACAATTTTAAAATAGTATAAAAAACCCTGTTAGTTTTTTTAACTAACAGGGTTTTTATTTTTATTCTTCATTGAGATATTTGAAAAATTTCTGTCTCCAACTTTCAATCATTTCAACCTTGTAAAAATCATCCTTGCAGATTTCTTCGATTCTATTCTCATCCATGTGGTATCCATTTGCAACCATGTTTGTGAAGATGTCTTTTTTGATTTCGTAATTTGTCATTTTAGAACTCCCTTCTTTGATCGGTGTTATTGTTTTCCTTTGATGATTATATTATAGCAGGGGGTTGAGGTTTTGTCAACCCCCTTTTTTTAATTTTTCCATTCAAAATCCTCTTTGAGGATTCCATTGTGGAAAATGTAAGCGGCTTCATCGGGAGCAAGCTCTTCATCCCATGCCTTTTCGCAGGCTTTAAAAGCATCTTCAAGAGTATCGCAAATTGCATAAGGTGTCATACCTTCAACAGTGTTTGTTCCCTGCCAGTCTGTAAGATAAACTTCGTATTTAGCCATTTTGTGTACCCCTTTCTTTTTGTTTTGTTTTTGTTTTCCTTTGATGATATAAGTATATCACACTATAGAAAAAAGTCAATAGGTTTTAAGAAAAAAAATGCACAAAATAGGAAAAAATTTAAATTAGTTATTTTGTGCAATTTTCCTCTTGACAATAGCAAGCCAGATGTGTTATAATTTTTTGGCCTGCGGCGATCCTCTTCGCAGGCTTACGGCAGGTTTGTTAAATTTTAAACAAGTAAAGGCTTTTATTAATAAAAGCCTTGTTAGTTTGTTACTAACAAGGCTTTTATTTTTCTTTACTCTTCATTGAGATATTTGAAGAATTTTTTTCTCCAACTTTCAATCATTTCAACTTTGTAGAAGTCGTCTTTGCAGATGCTCTCAATTTGAGCTTCATCCATGTGGTATCCATTTGCAACCATGTTTGTGAAGATGTCTTTTTTCATTTCGTAGTTTGTCATTTTTTTAATTCCTTTCTTTTGTGTTGTTGTTATTTCCTTGCTTCATCTTATGTACTTATAATACTCCTTTTTTCTTAGTTTGTCAACCTATTTTTTTATTTTCAGACTATTTAATTTATTTTCAGATAATTTTAAAAATAGAAAAAAGATAAAAAAGTATGTTAGATCTTTAACACACTTTATTGCTTTAAAGTACTAACACTTTATAACGTTAAAGTGTGTTAGATCCTTAACACACTTTAATACTGTGTCACTGTATCACTTTAATAGACTAAAGTATGTTAAATCTTTGACATGCTTTAGCACTGTACCGCTTTAACATGCTAAAGTGTGTTAGATCCTTAACAATTTTAGGAAGCAAAAAAATTTTTTAATTTTTTTGCTTTTTCCTCTTGACAAGCTATAGCCTCTTGTGGTATAATGGTTAGGGAAAAACTGACGTTTTTCGATCGTAATAAAGAATACAATGATTGTTAAAAGTTTAACAATCATTGTTCTTTGTTAGTTTGATAATGATTGATTATTAAAAGTTTAACAATCAATGCCCTTTGTTAGATTAAGTAAATAAACGATTGTTAAAAGTTTAACAATCGTTGCTCTTTGTTAGATTAATAATGATTGTTAAAAGTTTAACAATCATTGTTCTTTGTTAGATTAATATTATTTATTATTATATTATTATATTATATTATTATTATTATTATTATTATTATTATTATTATTATTATTATTATTATTATTATTATTATTATTATTATTTATTGTTTGTTTGTTTGTTTGTTTGTTCATTTGACTCGTTCAAGGCTTACCTCAAGCCTGAGATGGCCCTTCCTGGTTAGTTGGGATTAACCACCTTGTTAAAAAATAAACAAAAGAAAAAATATAAATATTAAAAAAATTTTTTGTTAATTTTTTAACACATGCGGTTGTTGTAAAGGTTTGATGGGGTTTGTTAAAAAATTAACAAAAGAAGCCCTTTAAAAGATTTGTTAAAAAATTAACAAATCTAACCGAAAGAGATGAATTAAAATATTGTTAATTTTTTAACAAATCTAATCAAAGTAACAGTTTGATAAAAAATAAAAAACTTTGTTATTTTTTTAACAAAGTTTTTGGGCAAACTTACAGTTTGGACAAAATGTAAATCTGGATAAAAAAACGCCAAACCTGCGATTTGACAAAAAAATTGGCGCGCTTTGAAGGAGCGCGCGCCAGCGAAATATCATAATATAAAAATAGTGCCGCCCTAAAAAAATCTCCTGATTTTTTAGGGCGGCACTAACTACACAGTGTTTACTTTTATTTTTTTGTTTCTACGCAGTATTCCCAAGACTTTTTTCTCGGTATTAATGGGGGGTGGGTTTATGGGAAAAAATTTTTTTGATTTTAAAAAAATTTTATGGTCTCGACATTCCCTGCACCAAAAATTTTTAAAAATTCAAATAACGGAATAATATAAAAACCATTATTCGACATTCCCTGCACCAAAAATTTTTAAAAATCTAAATAACGGAGAAGAAAATTCCATGCACCAAAAATCAAATAACGAATATTTCAACCAAAACTTATCCTTCCTACTAATATTAATAATATTATCACAAGAATAATTGTATTAAAAATAAGACTCCCATCTCCTACATCATCATTAAAAAAATCTCTTAAATTAAAAAAGATTGCCGTAGAACACATTCCTAAAATAAAAATATTCCAATCCATTCCTTATTTATTACCTTTCACCCATTCCTCATTTTCTTTCTCTGCTTTCTTTAATCCTTCCTTCAATTCCTCAATCAACTCTGCCTGAATCCTCATTTTTTTACTCTTTGCTTTCCATATTTCTCTTCTTTTAAAGAATCTTCTATATCTTAAATAATCTAAATAGCTTTTAAATTCAAGGCCTCGTCCTTCATATGAAATCCACTATGGCTTTAAACAAAAATCATCTGGCATTACCATATAAAATTTTTTAAATCCTTCATAACTTAATTCCGCCCAATCTTCCCGCTTATTCATTTTCCATTTTGAATAACAAATACAAAAAATGCAATGCGTAACAGAAATAAAAAGACCTATGGCGGCAGTCATACCTGAATGAATAAAAAATAATTGAAAAATAACATCAAAAGCAAAAAGCATCCAACAAAGTAATACCATAATTAATATATCAACCTTCCTATCGAAAGCCCTATAGCAAGACCACTTAAAAATACTGAAATTATTATCATCATTCCTTATTTCTCATATCAACAATAGGAGTAGAATCCCCTTGAATCTGCGGAACGGCGCCATTCCATTTTTCAATTTTTCTCATTTCAACCAACTCAGGCGTCAAAGATTTAGCAATTTCTTCATTAGCTTCAGCCTCAGCCTTAGCTTTAATTCTTTTAACTTCAGCGTCAGCCTCTGCTTTAATCTTATCCTTTTCAGCATTAATTGCGGCAGCTTCTTTATCCCTTTCCGCCTCAATCAGCGCAATATCTTTATTTTTTTGCGCCTGGACCTTATCCTTTTCCGCATCAATCTTAGCGGTCTCCAGAGATTCCTGAGCTTTAATCTTCTTCTTAATAGCTTCACTGGTATCTTTATCGGGACGAACATCCGCAAGAGCTACATTATCAATTATGATTCCATATTTATCGAAGCGCGCCTTCAAAATCTCCGTAATTGCGGCATTTACTGTACCTCTTTGCTTACTTACAATATCAATCATAGAAAATTCTGGCGTAATTT
>Ga0247611_10011584_pt1 | contig 10150 bp, 7 predicted proteins | sample 177DNAGHGhighgp2_FD_192422 | JGI IMG/M metagenome (GOLD analysis project Ga0247611, IMG submission 192422) | Sheep rumen microbial communities from Palmerston North, Manawatu-Wanganui, New Zealand - 1770 DNA GHGhigh gp2 | ecosystem: Host-associated > Mammals > Digestive system > Stomach > Rumen ... | reverse complement strand
CCGCCAATGGGCAAGGAGCATAGGACGTCCAGTGCTCATGGGAGCCAGCTGGGCCAGCTTGGCGTGCTGATGCATGACGGAGACGCCGGGCATGGCCACTTTGAAGGCGGTGACAACCTGCTCGTTTGCTGCAAATACGGCTGTGGAAGCCAGCGCTTGGCTGTGACAGGTCATCAGCATTTCGGGGCTGCTGCCTACCAGACGAAGGTATTGGCGATTGTTTGCTGACGAATATAGCTCGTCGGGGATCCATGTGCTCTCGTCACTCAGCACAATCAACTCCATCGAGGCATAGCCCAGCGGGCGAATGGATGCTGTGGCAAAGAATGCCTTGACGTCGGCCATGACCCCTGTCATGGTGAAGGCATGGCGCCCTTCGGCCTCGCCATAAGTGAGCAGTACACCTGCCGGAGTGACTTCGGTAAAAGAAAATCCATTGGCCCCTAGGCAAATGGATAATCTTTTTTCACGCGAAGCAAGCTCGTTGGGTGTGGTTATGAGAGTCTTGCAAGCGTAAGACATAGGCGTTCTGTTTTACTCGAAGTTACCGTCGGTAATGGCTTGTTCCATGTCGCCGACTTTCCAACCGGCATAACGGCCTTTGACTTCATTGATTTCGGCAATCTTGTTGACGACGAGCTGATGGTCCATATCGCTGAGAAGTTTTTCCAGCGGAACTTTGCATTCGAAGACGGGAACCATGAATCCACTCTTTTCGAGCATGCCGGCCTTCAGGTCGAACTCGTACTTTTCACCTTTGGGATAAGGAACGTAACGCAGGTTGAGGATTTCATCGTTGGTGAGCTGGTGGGTGTAGCCATTGGCGTCGACGATAGGAAGTTTACCGTCCTCACGCAGTTTGGTGATGGGATTGACCAGCACCTCGACACGAGAGATGTAGCCTTTCTTGACGGCTTCGAGTTCGGGGACTTCATTGATATCCACATCTGCGGGGATGACCTCGTGGTTGATGACTTTGCTGACCACCTTCATGCTGTCTTCATTCAGCAGACGCGAGAAGAGGGTGTCGAAATTGCCGCAATAGGTGCCATAGGTCAATTTGTAGGCATCTTCAAGTGTGCGGATGGATTTGAGCTTTTCAGCACAGGCGTCACGACGTTTGGTGTACTCGTTGTCGAAGCGCATGGGTTTTTGAATGCTGTTGTACAGCACCACGGCGAGGGCCACAATAACAAGACCCAGCACGATTTGGATGATAGTTCTTCCTTTCATTGTTATCTTTATTTTCAGTTTTCTTCTTGGTATATTATGTTGTTTTTCAATGCAAAATCGTCATGCATGTGCATTATTTTCCGTTGTGCATTCGGCTGCAAAGATACAAAAAATTTTATTATTGGTAATCAATATTTTTAACAATAGATCTTTCTATTTGTGGACATTGCAGTAAATCAAGTATCTAAGGCTAGTGACAAACGTAATTGATTTTGTAAACTTTGAGTATAGAATTCATGTCTTTTGTTCGCGATGATTGAGCTCTACTTGGACTTCCGGATAGCTTGTCTGAAGCCATTTTGCCAACTGCTCGGCACAATAAACGGAGCGATGCTGCCCGCCAGTGCATCCATAGGCGACGGAGAGATGTGTGAAATGCCGTTCGAGGTATTTGTCCACACTCTGCTTGACGATGCCTATGGAATGGTTCAGAAACAGACTGACCGCCGGCTCGGCAGCGAGGAATTCGATAACAGGCTTGTCTTTGCCGGTGTAGGACTGGTATTGTGGATAGCGACCGGGATTGGGCAACGCACGACAATCGAAGATGTGTCCACCGCCATTGCCGCTTGAGTCAACGGGAAGCCCTTGTTTGTAACTAAAACTTTGTATGCTGACGGTTAGTTTGTTGCCGATGTCGCTGGTGGGCATGGCTGCCAATTGGGAGTCCGTCAGCCTGTGTAGTGCCTGTTGCAGTTCTGGCAGTTCAATGGGTAGTGAATGTTCGGCTATGAGGTTGCGCAGGTTCCGCAAAGCCAAGGGTATGCTTTGTATGAAGTATTCTTTCTTTTCGTACAATCCTCGGAATCCGTAGGCACCGAGGGTCTGCAGGATACGAATGAGGACATATCCCCAGAAGTACACGAGCCATTGCTGTCGTTGGCTGCCGTGCAGTTGGCGTATATTCAAGTAGTGTGTCAGTAGTTCGTTTCGGTAGGCGTCGGGTAAATCGCTTTTGGCACTGAAGAGTAGTGAGGCGACATCATATTGTGCTGCTCCACGTCGGCCTCCTTGATAGTCAATGTAGTGGAGGGCTGATAGAGGGTGGTCGGCTGTTGGCCGCTGCACACCCTTTTCCCCTCTTTGTACTACCATGATATTGCGCGGATTGAAATCGCGGTAGAGGAAATAGTGGCAATCGGCCTGTAGCAGGAATTCCGACAGATGGTCAAAGTCCTCTTCGAGGCGTTGTTCATCGAAGGAAATGTTAGCCAGCTTCAAAAAGTAATATTTAAAGTAGTTTAAGTCCCAGTGGATAGATCGACTATCGAAGGCGGCTCGAGGATAGGCAATGCTGAAGTCGATGTCAGCGCCGACTTGCTGGATGGCTGCCAAGTCTGTCAATGCTTGGCGGTAGAGTGACATCATTTCAGGGTCGAATCCACCGCCCTGCCTCTTCTTTTCGTACAGCAGACCGTAAAGAGTCAGGTCGCCGAGGTCCTGTTGAAGGTAGTGCTTTCGGTCATCGGCTACTACGTATAGTTCGGGCACGGGCATATCTTTGGCACGAAAATGATATGTGAAGGCAAAGAATGCTTCGTTTTCGCGCACGTCGTCGGCAACTGTGCCTATGCAGCAACGAGAGTTGCTAGATAGACGATAATATCGTCTACTAGACCCCCCCGCCCCCAATGCAAGGCATTCGGTGCAAGGTTCGCCGGCCCAAGCGGCAAACAGGTTTTTCAGCACGTCCATGAAATGGCTGCTTATGCTTCGGCCTGAGGCTGCTCTTCGGCGGGTTGCTCCTCATGCTGGGCTCGTACCTCATCAATCATGCGGCACTTACCGCTGAAGGTGGCGCCGGGCTCGATACTGAGTTTATTAATCAGAATGTCGCCACGGACACGAGCGGTTGCATGAAGCGAAAGGAGTTCTTTTACGGAGAGGTTTCCGTTGACGGTGCCGATAATGTTAGCATTCTGGCACAGGACGTTGCCGTTCACAATTCCACTGTCACCCACGACAAGCTTGCCATTCAGTTGGATGTTTCCTTCCAGTTTTCCGTCCAGACGGAAGTCTCCGGAAGCGACGATATCACCCTTGATGACGGTGCCGTCGGTGATGATGTTGATGGGGCTGTTCTCGATTTCCATTGTTTTTGCCATGATAATAAATTATTGTTTTGATTTGTTTTCTTTCAGATGGTATTTTTTGAAGTAAGCATCGTATGCCTCGGGATTTTTGCGATTGTAGAAAGTCGCATAGTTTTGGGTGGATATGGCATATTCTCGGTGGTCGGCATCGGCATAGAGTCGAAGAGGGCTTTCTGCCTGGCCAAGATGATGATAATAGTTCATTGCCTCAGTTTCGTTTTTGAATCGGTGGATGGTCAGGAGTTGTGTGGTGTCGGTGAATAAGATGGCGTTAACCTTGTATCCAGCATTGGCGTAGTATTCGGTGTTGAAGTCTGTGAGTTTGTATTGCAGTTCGGTAGCTTTAATGTTTCGGTCGTTGATGATGACGACTACATAGTAGGTTTGCCCCTCGCGATAACGATATATCTGGGCTTCCGGTGGTAGTTCTTCTTCTATCTCGGATTTCGGTTGGGTTTGGACCGTCGTTTTATTCTGCTTGGGCATGGTATCGGTAACAGCCAAATCACGACTTTCTTGTTCGGAGAATGTGGTGGTATCGGTTTGTAACAATTCAATCTGTCTCTGCACAAGTGGTGTGATACTATCGGTGCGTGGTACTTCGTTCAGGATAGCCTGGAAGGTGGAAAGTGCGTTATTTCGATGACCGGTTCTGGCGAGAGCCAGTGCTTTCCAGTAATGGAATTTTGGTAACAGCGGATGGGCGGTATAGAGTTCATCTGCCTGATTGGAGAGCTGCACTACAGTACTGTATCGTCTGCGGTCGAATTGTGTGTATAATTCTTCGTATGCATCTTCCACAATACCTTCACGTCTCAGTAGCTCCTTGTAGTATTCGTTGTCGCGAATCAGGTTGGCAAAATCGCTATCAGGAAATCCCATAAGTACCATGTCTCGGTAGTAGTTGGCTTGGGGGGTATTGCCCTGTCGGTCATAGATTCGATATAGCATGTAGAATGTTTGTACGATATGGTCGTATCCAGTATAGTCTTTGGCAAGCCTCAGGTAGCAATCTAATGCACGTGGGGTGTTGCGCACACCATCGTGGAAAATGTAGCCGGCACCAAGCAAGCAGACAGCGGTCAGTGAATCTATGGAATCAAATTGTTGCTGTGTGCGTGGCAATTCTTTAAGATAGTAGGCAGGATTGTGAGGATCGTCGGGATTTCCTGTTGTGGTGGCGGTGGTTTTGGTAATGACGCTGTCTCCGACTGACAATGAATCAGAGGTGTTTTCATCGTCGGATGAGGAATCATAAGCGAACGCGGTGGATGTAGGTTTATGGGAAAGACACCAATAGTCTTCTAACACACGCATGCCCCAACGTTGCCGGAATGTCTCTTTACCTTTCTGAACACTGTTTTGATTGTAGAAATACCAGTCGCCCTTGAGCGTGTTCTGTTGTGCTTGGTTTTCTGCATTAAGATCGTCCAGCAACTCTTTTTCGCGAGCCCTTTGTTCTTGTGCTCGCAGAGTGTCAATTTTTGCTTGTATCAAGGCATTACGTTCGGCTTCGGGTAAAGCGGCCACGGCAAGTAGACTATCGCAGCGCTCGTAAACGCGTGTGAATGAACAAAGCTCGGTCAGCATATCGCTGCGTCGTTTGATAGAGGCATAATTAGGATAGTCGCTATTAATACATTGTATGGCAGTGTCGTAATATAATTGAGCTTGGTCATAGTTCTCATAAATGTCGTAATAGACCTCGGCCAGTCTCAATGCCGATTTCGCTTTTTGCGAGCGATTGTTGTTAGCAGAAGAAACGCTCAGGCGAAGATTGTCACAGGCTTTTTGTGCGTCTTTCACGCCAAGATACATTTCGCCTTTAGCATAGTAAATCTGATCTTTGTACTCTTCGTTTTTCTTGTCGTGGAGCATATTGTCCAGTTGGTTCTCCAATTTTTTGATATCGCTATGTTCAAAATCTGCACATGAGGCTTCCCCTAACTTTGCGTTAAACTCCATAACGTAGGGTGGATTATAGGACAAAACCTTGTGGTAATATTTGGATGCAACATTTCTGCGGTCCAGCTGTTGATATATTTGAGCGGTAAGGAATGTGAGACGTGCTTTGGACTCACGGTTGTTTGTACTTTCCAAAGCTAGATGGATATATTCTACTGCTTTCTTGAACTTCTCTTGTGGGACAGTGGCTTCAACCATAGCCATATAGAGTTTATCCTTGCATTTTGTATTGAAGTTGCCTTTGGCAAGGTTTTGTATTAATAGGTCAAGGGTTGTTTCAGCCTCGGCATAACGCTTCTCTCGCGTCATGCATCGTGCAAGCAAGATTGCACCTTCATCACCAGCTCTAGTACCTTTAAATTGGCTAATCAGAATGTTGCAGGTATTTGCGGTAGCTACATAATCTTGTTTATAGAATGTAGCATAGGCAGTCAAAAGATAACACTCTTTGATATAGGGCACATGTTCTTCTCCACCGACGAATATACTATGCTTTTTGATCCCTTTTACACCTTTTTCAATAGCACGGTCCATTTCTGGGTAGACAGAACGAGCGGCATCGTTACTACCTAAATACTCAGGCATGAGAAATTGAGTGTAATCATCACCGGCACTCTTTTTTAGTTTCTCAATGCCCGCTTTGAGGCTTTCATTACCATTCCACCATACGTTATAATGACATGTGGTGTTATGAAACTGCACATTGGTCCACTTGGCCTTCTCTGTTGAACATCCAAAGAAAACCAAAGCCAATAAACAGGCGAGTAGACTATATGTACATTTTACCTTCACGATAAGTTATACGTTGAACCGGAAATGCATAATGTCTCCGTCCTGGACGACATAATCTTTTCCCTCTACGGATATTTTCCCAGCTTCGCGGCATTTGGCTTCGGAGCCAAGGGTTACGTAGTCGTCGTACTTGATAACTTCAGCACGTATAAAGCCTCTCTCAAAGTCGGAATGGATGATGCCGGCTGTTTGTGGAGCCTTCATTCCTTTCTTGAAGGTCCATGCACGACACTCTTTGGGACCGGCAGTGAGAAATGTTTGCAATCCAAGGATGCGATAGGCGGCTTTGATTAATCTGTTAACACCACTTTCCTTTAGACCAAGGTCTTCCAAGAACATCTGCTTCTCTTCGTAAGTCTCCAGTTCGGCAATATCAGCTTCTATTCCTGCACCGATAAGGAGTACTTCGGCATTTTCGTCTTTGACAGCCTCGCGTACAGCCTCGGAATATTTGTTGCCTTTGACTACAGACGTTTCGTCAACATTGCAGACATAGATAACTGGCTTGGTGGTGAGTAACTGCAGTTCGTGCGCTAATTCGGCTTGGTTGTCGTCAAGTTGTACGGTGCGAGCACTCTTGCCATCAAGCAGGGCCGCTTTGTACAAATCCATCACCTCGACAAGCTTTTTGGCTCGGATATCGCCACCAGCTTTGCCTTTCTTTACCTCCTTGTCATACCGGTTTTCAATTGTTTCTAAGTCTTTGAATTGCAACTCTGTGTCGATGGTTAGTTTGTCGCGTACAGGGTCAACGGTTCCATCCACATGGGTGATATTGTCGTCGTCAAAACAGCGCAACACATGTATGATGGCGTCGCAATTTCGGATGTCGGCCAGGAATTTGTTACCTAGTCCTTCGCCTTTGGAAGCACCACGTACAAGGCCAGCAATGTCGACTATCTCGACTGTGGCGGGAACCACCGAAGCTGGACGCTCAATCTCGACCAACTTGGCCAATCGCTCGTCGGGTACTGTAATCACGCCAACGTTGGGCTCTATAGTGCAGAACGGAAAGTTGGCTGCTTGGGCTTTAGCGTTGCTCAGACAGTTGAAAAGGGTCGATTTGCCCACATTGGGCAGTCCTACTATTCCACATTGTAGACTCATAGTTCTTTTTCAATTAGGTATTGGTTGCGTGTAGTGGAGTTGCGGCAGATGAGTTCGCCAAGGAAACCAGCCAAAAAGAGCATTGTGCCCATAAGAATAAAGAGGATGGCGAGGTAGAACCACACGCTGTTGGTCAGAGAGATGGTGCCTACCATTCGCATTACTAGCACTACCACAAGGGCTAGGAATCCAAGCAGGAATGACAACGATCCAATAGCTCCAAAGAAGTGCATGGGTTGCTTGCCGAACTTGCTCATGAACATGATGCTCATCAGGTCGAGGTAACCATTGATGAAGCGGTTCATGCCGAACTTGGTGACACCGAACTCGCGCTTGCGGTGCTGCACCACCTTCTCCCCTATTTTGCCAAAGCCTGCCCATTTGGCGATGACGGGAATATAGCGGTGCATCTCACCATACACTTCAATACTCTTGACCACCTCGTGTCGGTAGGCTTTGAGACCACAATTGAAGTCGTGCAGATGGATACCACTCATCCTGCGGGTGGTCCAATTGAAGAATTTGGAAGGAATGTTCTTGGCCAGTTTGGAGTCGTAGCGTTTCTTCTTCCAGCCGCTGACCAGGTCATAGTTTTCTTCTTTAATCATGCGGTATAATTCGGGCACTTCGTCGGGGCTGTCCTGCAGGTCAGCATCCATTGTGATAACCACATCGCCTTCAGCTGCCGCAAAACCGGTGTTCAGGGCGGCCGATTTGCCGTAGTTGCGACGGAATTTGATTCCCTTCCAACAGGCATTCTTCTCATGCAGCTGCTCTGCCACCTGCCACGTGCCATCGTTTGAACCATCATCAACAATGATGACCTCGTAGGTGAATCCATGCTCATTCATCACCCTGTCCACCCATTCTGCCAAGTGCGGCAGCGACTCGGCTTCGTTATATGACGGTACTATGATTGATATGTCCTTCATTATATTATTATTTATTGTTTTCATTATTTTTTTTATGTACAACTGCCTTCTCGTTTCGGAAAAGAACAGCAGCCACAAAGGCTCCAAACGCACCCAGTACGATGGTCTCGATGCCCGACAATATGGCCCACCACGCTGCCCAATAGTGCAACTGCGGGTCTTCGGCGGTGATATGGCTGTCTGTCATGGTATTGGTGAACAGCACGGTCTGTTCTGCCGAACTCAGACCGATGGCCCACAGCAACAATCCGTACACCACGCTTGCCACCAAAGACGTACCCATGCCGAATAGCATGGCCTCCTTGAGGGTGATTTTCTTTTCGGGAAGCGCGTTGCGGTAGTAGGCTGTCAGCAGGAATACCGCCACTAGCAGTATGGCGTCGATTACCAGCGAAAAAGGACTCTCGACTGGCGTGCGCATCAGCAGTCGCACCAACACGTAGAGTGCCATGAGCAATCCCGTCAGCAGACCGCATCGCAGATAGGATTTGCGATAGTTGCCGTGAATTGTGCTGTCGTATCGGTGGAATATGGCCATGTCTTTATCTTACATTACGTTCCAATGCCTCGCGGATCATCTGTTTCATCTTCAAGGTCTCCTTCTCTACCACACCTTGCTTCTCTGGCTTGTAGAGGTCCGCATAGCGCACCTGTCCCAAGGCGATCTTCGGGCTCTTCAGCGATCCGGTCACATCCACACCCACCTTGGCCAGCAAGGGATTCTTGAGCAACTCCACATGGTAGCCGCACTGGTTGTCCAAGGTGTGCTTGCCTGATGCGCAGAGCTGGTAGTTGCCCAGCGTGAGCAGGAAGGGAAACACCTCTATCTCTTTGCGGAAGACAGTCATCTCGACGTCGAGGCTGTCAATCTTAATCTTGTTGTCTTTGTCTTTCCAACTCTTGAACTGCATCAGCTTGGCGATCTGCGCAATGCTGTTATTGTCCATCACCACCAGATCTTTGCCGCTGATGGCCGCCGAGCCGAGCAGGCTGCTCATCTTGGGCTGGTAGTTGGCGAAGAGGTAGCTCTCGCCAGCCAGGTGGAAGTTGGCATTGCCGTTGAAGGCCGCCAGCATGGGCACCAGCGTGTCCACCACCGGGATCATGTCAAGCAGCTCGTCAATCTGGATATCAAGCAGGTGGAAGTCGATGGCGGCAAAAAGGTTGTTCGGCCTCGGTGACTTATATAGGGCGGTGAGCTGCATCGTGGCAGCTTTGCATACGAAGCCTATCTGGTCCAGCACGGCCACGCCGTCCTTGACGGTCACCGATCCGGCCACATCGCCCAGGTCGTTGCCGAAGGCCAGGCTGCGCTGCAAGTGGGTGTGGAGCACAAAGTCGACGTCGCGCGGCACTATGAAGGGGTTGGCCTCCTTGGGCACGTTGTCCTCCTCACGCATCTGTTCCAGCGTATCGGGGTCGCTGCCCATGCCGCTGAACATGTCCATCAGCTGGTCAACGTCCGTGTAGTGCGAGGTAAGGTTCAGTTCGCCCACCAGCATCCGCTCGTGGCTCAGCCACGGCTCCAAGTTCTGCACACTGCCGTAGAGCTGCAGGTCGCTGTTGCCCAGCTTGATGTCGGCGTCGGCAATGTCGCACAACTCCGGTGTGTAGTGGAAGTCCAGGTTGTTGATATACAGCTCTTCGCCAAGCATGGCAGCTTGTACCTTGGTCTGGCGCAGGTCGATGTCAAGGTTGGGATTGTATTTGCGCAGGAAGTTGTCCTGGGTCGAATCCATGCGCACCGATCCGGAAAGCGACAGCGCACTCAAGTCGACGCTGTTGCTGTCCATCGTTGCGACGGTCTTCTCGAGGCTCATCACCACAGCGGCGGCCAGTTGTTCACGGGTGATGTCGTTGACGGCCACCTGCACATCGGGTGCTTTTGCCAGGGCGGCGATGCCGTTCATATTGAATTCCAGACGGCTGCCTTTGACATGAACCTCGGCCATCTTGTCCTTGTGCTGCTTGGTGGGCAGCTGCAGGGCAATGTCGAGGTCGGGAGCCACTGCGTGGATACTGTCGTAT
>Ga0247611_10011583_pt1 | contig 10150 bp, 10 predicted proteins | sample 177DNAGHGhighgp2_FD_192422 | JGI IMG/M metagenome (GOLD analysis project Ga0247611, IMG submission 192422) | Sheep rumen microbial communities from Palmerston North, Manawatu-Wanganui, New Zealand - 1770 DNA GHGhigh gp2 | ecosystem: Host-associated > Mammals > Digestive system > Stomach > Rumen... | reverse complement strand
AAAAGCTTAATGGAAATACTTTCCATGGGTCGTGGATCAACGGTCTTCAAGAGGAACGAATATGCTGACTATTCATATCCAACTGGTATTCCGATCATCGACTATGCTCTCGGATATGAGATCAGTGTTAAGGATGACGATGGTAAATTGATAAAGAAACGTCTTTGTCTCGGTCTTCAGGCCGGTACATTCAATGTTGTATCAGGTATGACCCAGGCATTCAAGACAACCATCATGATTCAGATTATCGCAAACATCGCATACAAGTTTGAAGGTAATATTCGTCATTACGATACTGAACAGCGTTCCGTATTCGAGCGTATCAAACAGCTGTCAAAATTACCCGAAGCATGGTTCGAAGGAGAACATCCATTATATTCATATCATTGGGGTGCGATCGGTTTTGATACTATCCAGAAGGATATCACAACAATCTACGAGAACAAGATGAGATATAAGGATATCTTATTAAAGGATACAGGTGAAGTTGATTCACATAATCGTCCCGTTAAGATGATGCCACCAACTATCATGTTTCTTGATTCACTTCAGGATGTTATCTCCGAACAGGCTCGTTACGATGTAAACAACAAGGAATTCGATGGTGATCCTGAATTGAGAAGCAATATGGCCGGTGCACAGAATGCAAAGACAGTACGTGGTTTCTTGACTGATATTCTTCCCATGCTTAAGGAAGCAAATATCATGTTCATCGCAATCGCACATAAGACATCCAACATGGGTCAGGGAACATTTTCTCCTCCCAAAAAGCAGTTCACATATGCATCTGTTAATGAAAGAATCTCCGGTGGTTCTGCAGTTGAGTTTAATGCATCTGCTGTTATCTCGCTTTCAGGTGTTAATGCATCTGATGCAATCTTCACTAAGGAGACAGATGGATTCAACGGCAACAAGACTCTGTTCGAACCAACCAAGTGTTCAACAAATGAGTCTGGTAATAAGAGAACCGGTCGTGGATTCGAACTCGTTATTGACCGTGATAAGAATGGTGTCGATAATGTTCGTTCACTCATTCTGTTCCTCAAGAGTAAGAACAGATTAAAGGGTAACTCCGCGAACTATAAGGTTCTTGATAAGAATGGTGAAGAGATCACAAATCGTTTCTCATGGAGAAATTGTTATGAAGATTTCAAGAATGATCCAGATTCTTATCGTGTATTCATGCAGACTTGTCGTGAGGAATTGGAAGCATATGTGTCCAAATCCGATGAGAATGCTGCTGGTACTATCAACCCATTGGATCTCTCTCAGTTCTGTGTAATATCGGAAGCAAACATCGAAGAAGGAGTACATCTCATTCTCAATGCTTGTTGTGCATAACAACAAAAGAAGAAAATAAATTTCGGTTGGGGTGGCTGTTGCCACCCCTCCTACTCTTTATTTTTGTATTTAGAATCCTCTTCTCAGAAGGATATTCCGAGATCCTTATCAATCACCAATTACACGGAATCGGTTTCGGCATAATTTCATAGCTACCATCTTCATGAACAGTTATCATCATTCCGTCACCGATGGAATGTTCAATTGTGAACCTTTTTCCGGTTTTGAGCATGCGCTGGTATTCTCTTCCAGCTTTTATGTCAGCTACAATAGACTCATATCCACTGACTGTTGGCTTTGCGATCTCGTGGAGGTGATTCAAACTATCCCCCAATTCCTTTGAGAATCTCTTCAGATTTTCATTGGTTCTTTTGCGGTTTTCCTCTGCGAGTTTGTGAATATTGGAAGTTCCGAATATTCTATTTATTTCCGAATTATATTTGTTCATAGTGAACTCCTTTCAGGCCTATTATATTGGCCTTGATCATGATATAGATAATAACGATTTTGTTATTTCTATTCATATTAATAATATACATATAGAAAGTCAAAATAATAGGAAATGGTTTATCCAGCATACAAAAAATGAGCCCCTGTTACGGGGGCTCAATGTAAACTTATTCATTTGAGTCCTTGATGGACTCGAGGTTGTTAAGTACTTCAATGTACTTAAAAACCTCCTTTTTTCTTGGAATCGGAAGATCCGATTCCTTAACCATCACGTTCTCCGGAGAAAACGCCCTGTCTTTATAGACGGAGATCATCTTTTCCGGATCAAGCAGCTGGTCGGCTTCCGCCAACGCAGCCTGTTCAGGATTGGCTTTGGAATACGACGAACCTGGCTGATTCCAGCGTTCCCGAACAGACTGGAGACCGATAGCAGCCATGACAGCCTTCTGGAGGACTGTCCATTTTCCGTCTTCTCCTTCCGGCTTCCAATCGTTTATTTTCCTTGCGCGAGCGATATATTCACCCACGACTTCACTTGAAATAATTATATTCATTGTCATATTATGACTCCTCCTCATTCTCATTTAGATTTATATGAATACCTTTGGTATATAAAACACCAAAGGTATGTGTCAGTTTTAGACGCCTATTAAGAGACTCTCGTGTATCACGAGGGTCGTTTCTTAATATCGTTTCTATAAGCCTTTCTTTCATCCGTTTGTGGCCTTCTTCAAGACCATACTTCTCAATGGCCTTGAGATACCCCGTTTCAAACTTCGAGACGACCTGAGGATCGATCGTTTTTATTTGATCGATAGCCTCGGGCTTAAATACTCCATCGGCCTTCATCATATCGATAGCATCATCAGATGTTACCAAAATGATTTTACCAAGGATTTCTTTCTGCGCCTCTTCTGGTTCCTTGTAAACCAAAGGGACTAAAAGTGCCTCTAAAAACGCTAATGTGTTTATTTTTGAATATGAATATGCCATAATAATTCTCCTTTCATCCCCATTATATTGGGACTGTTTAAATTGATTGATACAGGTATCTGACCTATTATCTGTATCCATAATAATGATATACATATAGAAAGGCCAAATACTCGAAAAATGATATCCGGGCATGAAGCCCGGATAATCACATTATTCTGCAGGGAATGGATCAGGTTTCAGATATGATGGTTCAAAGACTGATTCAAACAATGAAACACAACCTTCAATTGTATTTGTATATCCCTCATCAAAGTGTGATGGATCTTCCTTGATAGTCTTTGCGTAAGATGGCTGTGACGCTATAACCGTTTTAAGTTCAACTGGTTTAATACGTCCTTCCAAAGCAGCGACATCGATCTGATTTGAGTAAGGGATCCAATAAGTCTTGTATCCATGTATGTGTCCATGAATATTCAACTTATTGTTGTTCTCACACGGTACATGAGTGAACAACATATCGTTCCATTCAAATGACTGGGTTACATATTCGAACCCGCATGACTTATAGAAAGCCGGTTGGAACAAATCATTGTTTCCGAGCACCAATACTTTGTGACCGGGGATTGTTGAAAGTATTGATTTCATCTCATCTTTTTCATTTTCCATTTCCCCATCACAAAGATCCCCAAGATAAATGAGCATGTCATCCTTACCCATTACTTCATTGACATTCTTAACTATATCTTTGAAGTTTTTGCATCTATGACATTCAGGTTTATTCTTCTCCTTTCTGACATATAAATGCCAATCGGTTGCGAGATAAACCTTGTGTTTTGATGCGAGAGTCTTGTCTATGAGCCGTGAGATTTCATTAGACTTCTGCTCCTTGGGATCTTTAAGAGCTTCCATCTTCTTTTCTTCAATGACTCGATGTTCTTTTGCATTCATATTATTAATATGCCTCCTTCATTCTTAAGATTAGTTTTCTTATTATCTAACCTGTTGAATGAAGCATATATCTCGTCGATATGAAGCGCAAATAAATCACGAATTGTTTTGCATTCGTGATTTGGTTTCAACCAAAAGATTCTACGATGAACTTTATCGATCTCATCATACATATATTCCCCACCATATGCAGAGATGAACTGTTCGAACCTTTCCGGTGTTATTATTATAGGTAATAACCTCAGACCAATATCCTTGCCTTTCTTAAGCTTTTTGATCGTCGCTTCAACACATATCGGGTCACAACCCTTATCACGCATTTCCTTTATGCGTTTCTCACAACGAATGTGAATAGCCTCTTTGGCCTGTTCGGGTGTGAGCTGGATTCCACCGGCAGTCTGAATCATATTTATTCCTCCTTAGAATAATCTGTATACTATGTCACGAAAATATCGGTCATCTGGTTCTTCTAAACTCAGAACATATTCACCGGTTGTTTTCGTACATATTTCTTGAACAACACGTATCGTATTGTCTAAGAATGATGAATCAGGTGTATCTGGTATCAATGACAATTGGATTATCATTTTATCGAAATCTGTGATCTTTACAGATGGCTCAAAATATAACGATAACATTGTTCCATCATAATATGTGTCGATATTACGAATGATTGTATCATTTATCATAATCGTCCATGAATATACAAATGGAGCACCAGTTGCGAATATCATCGCAACAGATCGATCATCAATGAAACCCGATAACCCGACTAATTTACTTTCGCTGTTGTCGATGTATTCAATTCGTTTAAAGATCATTGAGATTCCTCCTTCATACGAATCTTATTTTCGTAATCCTTTATGATAGCTTCGGTATCCACTTGATACTTATCTTTTATGAAAGCTATTAATGCAGGAATTGGTTCGATCGTATGTTGAGGAGCTATCTCTTTCTGTACAAGAGGTTTCAATTCATATTTGTCATTAATGATTCTGACACTGATGTTTTTATTCTTCTTATACACATTGACGATTGCATGAATCTCTTCAAGATCTTTGTCATTCGAACATTTGATGACAAATCTGTGAGGAGTTGTTATGTTTTTTGATATCTCTTTTCGAAGAGTATCGATATCTTCACACTCGACAATTTTGTATTCAATAGCAAACGGATTCGGATAAGTTTTCACTTTCCAATTATCATCGCATGTGAAGAATACTTTTTGAGATGGTTCTCCATATCTCCATCTCAACATTGACCCAGTGTAATATACATTATTACCAAAGTCGGTGTATTCATGATAATGTCCAAAGACACATATATTGGATATGCTACCCAACAAATCCGCGGACATTAATATTTCTGAATTACCGACAGGACATGGATTCTTTGTTTCTGATGAAACTGGTCCATGACCAATGATAATATCATATTTGTCAGAAAAGGCTTTAGTGTAATCGACATCACCATATTCCTGAGGTAATGCCAAAACTTTCACACCATTGTCAAGTGTGAATGTTCCTTGTGATGGAACATATCTGATTCTTACACCGGTAATCCTTTCGATCATCGGAATAAAAATCATATACTGTTCTTGGTCATGTGAATAGGTGCCATGGATAAACGTGACACCTACATGACCACAGTCTTTTCTCATATGATTACACACGAGCTTTACTATGAACTTAGCAGCTGTCTCAAGCTCATGTGTGTTCAATCTACGATCGAAGAGGTCACCACATACGAATATCTGGTGACACTCCTCTTTGGATTTTTCAATTATATCAAAGACATAATCTAAGCAATCCATAAATACCTCTTCGGGTATTTTGGTTCCCAGATGTATGTCTGACATGAATACATACATTAAGATCACCTCATTTAGAAGTTTCCATTCATTAAGTCTTTCATATTCATGTTATAAAACTTCCATTCAGGATCATTTTCGATGTACTCTTCTCGATCCGACATATGAATTATTTTCTTCATTTCCCATGCTTCTTCAGGATCTTCGGGTTGATACAAAGAATAATACAGCGGACATGGTTTTATATTTATATTTGATGGTGGATCGATTAGTTTATTACGTTCCACCATTCTATGCAATCTCCTGAAATCATCAAGTATTATACCTCTTAAAGTAGAATCCTCAAAAGACTTGAGATCATATGCCTCAGCATTCTTTTGTCTACCGAGATGGAATCTTTTATATCCATCTACAACTTTTATGAATGTTTCATCATTCATTGCATCTTCGAGGATATCACGATGATTAACATATAATTGTGATAGAATATATTTCCATGCTGTATCGAATCCTGGGCTCGGTTTTTGAAAATCTGTGAAGTCTAAATATTCATATTTTCTACGAATTTTTTCATCAGCATTATTTGAAATGAAATTCCACTTTATCGCAAATATCGTATATTCAACAATCACATCTTCAAGTAAATTCGATATTGCACAATGAAGATATTCGGACAAGCGATTGTTACTTCCGTTTGATGCGAGATAACCCCAATCTTCATCAAGGTCTTTTATATATCTTGCAACTTTTTCATTGTTGAGTTTGACACGTTTTTCATGCTGAAGCCGTTCAATCTCAATAATTAAATTACAAGCATCCCGGAAATCATCAATACATCCGAATGATTCCATAGCATTAATGATTTTATAATAACCGAACCCTTTATCATATTTATTACGAATCTTTATTTCATGGGATTTCCGTTTTTCGATTAACGCATCTTCATCTTTATAATATTTAACAAAGTAATGAATCAATCGTTCCATAAAGGTATATTTTAATGGGAGACTATTAATACCTGTTATCTGATAAAATCCTGAAAATCCTTGATATCCTATACCGGTTGGCATACCATATGAACATTTAATGTCATTACTATTCATATTTAACCCGTCTAATATATTTACCATTACTCCCGTATTTCCACGAAAGGCATCATGTGTGAACATATTGAATCCAACACATATGTGTTGACCATATAGGACAACCAACCACCTACATGACAATTCATTATTTTCTTGAATCAAAAATGCGATATTATAATCACGAGGTATGTCATAATTAAATGATGTAGTCGAATTATATTTACGAGGTGTGTCGTAATTCGTTGACATAGACGTGCACACCTCTGTTCTAACCATATATCTTTGATCTAATGTCAATGTGCCATGATATTCGTAGTACAAAAATCTTTGAATTTGTTCATTGATATCGTCAGTGTCATGATTAAACTTATATTGAACGCAGTTGTTCAATATAAATGGTAATGTATCTTTCGTGATATTACCGAGATACTGAATGTGTTCATATTTTATAATATCGAATATTTGTCGGCGTTCCATCTGTTTCATCTCCTTCTATCCCTGTGAATCGGGACTATATTTTGGATAAAAGGAGATCAGATGATCCCCTTTATCAAATTCATTTTCTGGGTAATTTCCTCATCAGTTACGGAGGTTTTTAACATGAAATTTTCCTTCATTAACTGTGAGATCATATCTCTTAACGGTCCGCGCTTTGTCATTGAGAATTCCTTGGTATATATCTCGAATTGAGGTTTCAGAAAAGTTTGCACAAGTGGTCTCATTTTGAGATACATCTCGTCAATCTTTTTGATGCGCTCGTCCTTCTTCTTCTTTTCATTCCAGACAAACGCATCATAGTCTGGTTTCTCCCTGTCAAATACACTGATCAGTCTCTTGCAAGAGATCTCAAAAGTATCTTTATTCGTATACGCAAGATGCAGTCTCTTGCAAACAAACTGCATCGGCAGTAACGATTCTTCCACTTTCTTTTTCTGCTCTTCGAGAGGGAGCTCTTTGATCGTATCTTCAAAGCTGGGTGAAGTGTCATACCCATTGAGTTCCGCAAGAGACCTAAAGTTGTCAAACAAAGAGTGTTGCTCTTTCAGTGAAAGTTTCTTCTTTCTCCTCGCGTCTCTCTTTTCTTTATTTAACGCATCCATGGATTTTGCCATATATTTGCGTCGAATAAGAATCGTCTCATTCTCGTCCTTGAGTTCTTTCTTTTCGAAATCCTTATTTCCGAACGTCGGAAAGTCAGAAGTCGTTTTGAAAGGGAGTACAACATCTATCGGACCCATGTATCCAGACTTGTTGAGAGCGTAAGCATCCCTCGCCATATTTACCGATGTGACAAGTCGGATGCCCATAGGCATATCGGAATAGTTATCTTCAAGAAACTTTTCCGCCTCTCCTTGATAACTATTCAACGATGTCGAATGTGTTGCCAGTGCTCTGTACACATCATACAAAATATGTGCAAATGTTTTGTTAGCGGGCAGGCAGCAAACATTTAATTCCTGTTTTACAAGATTGACATCTGTCGGTTCATTGTCGTCATTGACAACAATTAAGTCGAATGGCATATCATCTGATCTAAACTTGCGGTCAGTCGTGCAATTTAATTCACGCAAAACCGCTCTGAATTTTTCGTTCATTGTTTTTCCTCCAAAATAAATAGAATAGGGAGGGGTCGAAGCCCCTCCCATAAAATCACTTAAACACCAGATCGGAATATTCCTTTCCGATTTTTCCGGTAAGGATATCTTTAACGTAATTATTGGTTATGTAAAGATTTCCGTACTTCTTGGTGATGTCTTTGAGTACATCACCGGGATTGCGGATATTACCCTCCTTGTCGAGAGAGAACTCGAGTACGGGGATAATCTTATCCGAAGAGTCGATGGTCATTTTAAGTTCCATCTTCGCCTCGAATGCCTTGACCGCCATCCTGATGTTCTTTGTCGCCTTGAGGTAACTCAAGACGTCACCACGGCGATCTTCCATTAACTTTTTATAATTGATGGTATCTATCAGCTTTTCAACTGACGACTGCTGAGCAGGATGTTTCTCAATAGATGACCCACCGATCACAATGGGTTTCTCTTTATTTGAAGCAGGAACTTCTTCGGTCTTAGTCTCTTTCTTATTCAGAACGGGTTTACCGTTCTGAAGTGTGAAATACTTCTCTGAAATGGAAGTATATTCACCTTTCAGAATTGATTCGAGTGCATGGTTCTGCACACCCTCGCCTTTTTCGGCCATGATGTTCAACCATGACTCCATTGAGCCGTTGATATTAGAGGCAATAATTTTGCATGCCTCATGGATCTGCCTTGCAGAGGGCTTCGTAGCCGGTAGATCCCAGCTAAGATTGTCTATATGACAATTCAGCTTATTGCCGTCTTTGTAATACGGCACACGGGCTTTTCCGTCATTGAAAGTCATCGGCTTAAATGTCTCTAACATCGCCTTTGCGATACTTATTGTCTTACCCTGATAGGTAATGACATTATATCCACTGGCGACTGTGATTTTCCTTGTTGTCCATTTGCCTTCTTTCGTCAGGCACTGGACACAACCATTCTTGAAAAACCTCACACCAGGGTTCTTTGGATATTCTCTGAACTCCCCAGTGGGTTCAGGTGCAGGTGCCTTTGTTTCACTGGATTCGTTCGTCTTACCTTCGATGACGAGTTTGATCAACCGTCCGAAGGTTGTTCGACCACATTTTCCTTTCTGATAGGGCTTGTTTTTCTCGAAGTCCTCACGAATACGAGTTACTGTATTCTTTTTGAGATAATCAATCTGCTGACTTCTCAACCAAGAATACTGTAACGGATATTTTATTGCAATATCCGTATTCGGATCTTTGAGATTCTTTTCAGTCTTGGTCTTAGGCTTCTCAGCTTTCTTCGATTCAATAACGGGCTTACCAGCTGATTTACTCTCTGTAGCTGTCTTATCTTCAACTTTCTCAACGGTGTCCTCATTGTGATTTGTTATTGCTGAAGTAACTTTATCATCGATTTCCCTCGCTTTTTCTGTGCGGATATTGATGATAAGTCTCATGAGTCGATAAAATTCATCCTCCGATATCTTATATTCGGGATTTTCTTTTTTGAAGATATCCCAAATTTCCTCTTTACCGTTAGCCGATAAATCGACACGGTTTCTAATGAAACTGTATGCCAAGGGATACATATTCCGCAACTTTGTTGCAGGCACCCACTCCTGCTTTGTTTCAGTGACCGTCTTTGGCTCAGTTACTGCATTGATTTCCGACCACGGCTTTATGTCAGCCGGAGCAATCTGGTCATACACATATGCAATGACAGAAGCATATTTTTTGAACTCGGAATCGAGTTCTGTGAGCTTGAGCATCTGATCCGGAGTGATGTCCGCATCGTCAAGCGCTTTCAGGAGCTGACGCTGAGCTCCTATGACATTGGGCAAATTATGTAGGTTCATGGTTATTCCTTTCCGAGGCCATTAAGTACCCCTGTAAAATTTATTTGTAATGAGATATTCAAATCCCATTACATATTAATCATATACATATAAAATGCAAGAATAATAGAAAAAAAAGAAGTGGGCCCACATGGGGCCCAATTACAGATTAAATTCGCTTCGCTTCAGTTAT
>Ga0247611_10011582_pt1 | contig 10151 bp, 9 predicted proteins | sample 177DNAGHGhighgp2_FD_192422 | JGI IMG/M metagenome (GOLD analysis project Ga0247611, IMG submission 192422) | Sheep rumen microbial communities from Palmerston North, Manawatu-Wanganui, New Zealand - 1770 DNA GHGhigh gp2 | ecosystem: Host-associated > Mammals > Digestive system > Stomach > Rumen ... | reverse complement strand
CCGCCGAGAAGTGCTAAAACATCTGAAATATCCATAAATACCTCCATTGTGGATTATACAGTATATCTGCTTTGAGTGCATTAAAAAAAATGATACAATGTATGCATTATGAGAGTAGATAAGTATTTAAAGGTAGCGCGCCTCATAAAGCGCAGAACAGTTGCCCATGATGCCTGTGAAGAAAGCAGGATATTCGTAAACGGCAAAGAAGCAAAACCGGGCAAAGATATCAAACCCGGAGATGAAGTGAAGATTGTTTTCGGCAGCTCTGAAGTAAAGGTTAGGGTTTTATCAACTCCTGATCATGTTACAAAGGATGATGCCTCATCTTTGTATGAGGTGATCGATTAGATATTATGGATTTTAAACTGCACGCTCCCTATGAAATGACAGGCGACCAGCCGGAGGCTGTAAGAAGGCTTGTTGAAGGTATCAATTCCGGCAAAAAGCATCAGACGCTCCTGGGCGTTACAGGGTCGGGAAAAACTTTTACTATGGCAAATGTCATTGCGAAGGTAAACAAACCAACTCTCGTAATATCACATAACAAGACATTGGCTGCACAGCTTTGCGGAGAGTTTAAGGAATTCTTCCCTGAAAATGCTGTGGAGTATTTCATTTCATATTATGATTATTATCAGCCCGAAGCCTACGTGCCTTCCACTGATACATATATTGAAAAAGATTCAGATATCAACGAGGAGATAGATAGGCTGAGATATTCTGCTACAGCAGCCCTTACGGAAAGACGCGATGTAATTATTGTTGCATCAGTTTCGTGCATATACGGTCTCGGTTCACCTGACGAATACAGAAACCAAATGATATCCCTAAGACCGGGCATGGAAATTTCAAGGGAAGAGATATTAAGAAAGCTTGTAGATATTCAATATGTAAGAAATGACCTTAGCTTTGAAAGAGGCAGCTTCAGAGTAAGAGGAGATATTATCGATGTCATTCCTGCCGGCGGTGAACATGCCATAAGGATAGAAATGTTCGGTGACGAAATAGACAGTCTTAAAGAACTCGATCCCCTTACGGGCGAGGTCATCGCTACAAGAAGCCATGTTCCTATTTTCCCGGCAAGCCACTACGCTACTTCAAAGGAAAATATGGAAAGAGCTCTTGTGACTATCGAAGAGGAATTGGAAGACAGGATCCAGTGGTTTAAGGACAGAGGCAAATTGCTTGAAGCCCAAAGAATAGAACAAAGAACCAGATACGATTTGGAAATGCTGAGAGAAATAGGCATGTGCAAGGGTATCGAGAATTATTCAAGGCATCTCATTGGTAATCCTCCCGGAGCAAGTCCCTATACACTGATAGATTACTTCCCTAAGGATTTTCTGATCATAGTTGATGAAAGCCATGCCATGCTTCCTCAGCTTCGTGCCATGGCTAACGGAGACAGGGCAAGAAAGACATCCCTTGTTGATTACGGCTTCCGTCTTCCGTCAGCTCTTGATAACAGGCCTCTTCGCTTCGATGAGTTTGAAGAAAGAGTCAATCAGATCATATACGTATCAGCCACTCCTGCCGATTATGAAAAGGAAAAGTCGGGAGGCATTTCTGCAGAACAGGTCATAAGGCCTACAGGTCTTTTGGATCCGCCCATAGAGCTGCATCCAACTGAAGGACAAATAGACCATCTCATAGGAGAAATCAACAAGGAGGTGGGCCTTGGAAGAAGGGTCCTCGTTACGACTCTTACCAAGAAAATGGCGGAAAGCCTTACGGAATATCTCAAATCAGCAGGCATAAACTGCAGATATATGCATTCGGATATCCAGTCACTTGAAAGAAATGAAATATTGAGGGATCTAAGGCTTGGAGAATTCGATGTTTTGGTCGGAATAAACCTCTTAAGAGAGGGTCTTGACCTTCCGGAAGTATCTCTTGTTGCCATCTTAGATGCCGATAAGGAGGGCTTCTTAAGAACTGAAACTTCTCTTATCCAGACTGTCGGAAGAGCCAGCAGAAATGTTAACGGCAGGGTCATAATGTATGCAGATCACATATCCCATGCCATGAAGGTCTGTATCGATGAGACTTCAAGAAGAAGAGCTATTCAGGAAAAATATAACGAAGAGCACGGCATTACGCCTCAGACCATAGAAAAGGCTGTAAGGGATGTCATCGAAGTCACAACAAAAGTTGAGGCTGAAATTGATGAGTATGAAGGAAAATCCCTTCTTGAACTTACCAAAGGAGAGCTTAAGGAATACTCCGTTAAGCTTGAAAAGGAAATGCGAGAAGCAGCTAAAAATCTTGAGTTTGAAAGAGCAGCAGTCCTTAGAGACAGGCTTCTTGAAGTGCGCGCCAAGCTTTAAGAAGCAAGTGTGTAATAATGCACAAAATAGTAATAAAAAGGCAGAGTTTTATTTCATGACTCTGCCTTTTCTTTTCCAAAGATACATCCCTTTGTGATATACTTTTAGCTATGCAAAAAGATTTAGTTATACGCGGTGCAAGAGCCCACAATTTAAAAAACATTAGCCTCACTATTCCAAGGGATAAGATGATAGTCATCACCGGACTTTCCGGATCCGGAAAATCATCTCTCGCATTTGATACCATTTATGCAGAAGGTCAAAGAAGATATGTCGAATCCTTATCTGCCTATGCAAGAATGTTCCTTGGACAGGTGGATAAGCCGGATGTAGATTCCATAGACGGTCTGTCTCCTGCAATATCCATAGATCAGAAAACCACATCCAAAAATCCCAGATCAACGGTTGGAACCGTAACCGAAATATATGATTATTTAAGACTTCTTTATGCACGTATCGGGAAGCCTCATTGCCCTATTTGCGGTAGGGAGATAAGCAGTCAATCCGTAGATCAGATCACATCCCAGATCATGAATCTTGGGGAGGGTACAAGGGTGACACTCATGGCTCCCGTTGTAAAAGCCCAAAAGGGAATGCACGAGAAAGTCCTTGAGAGGATTCAACGAGATGGCTTCGTCAGAGTCAGGGTCGATGGAGAGATAAAGACCTTAGGTGAGGACGAGATAAAACTTGCAAAGACATACAAGCATACCATCGAGATAGTCATCGACAGAATAGTCATCAAAGAGGGTGCAGAAAGCCGTATTGCAGAATCGACTGAACTTGCGATCAAACACTCAGAAGGAGGACAGGTTCTTGCTCTTTGCCAAAAGGGCGATGAGACAAAGGAACTGATCTTTTCAACTACCCTTGCATGTCCTGAACACGGTATTTCTGTCGGGGAACTGGAACCGAGGAGTTTTTCATTTAACTCTCCCTTCGGAGCATGCCCTGAATGCAACGGCCTTGGATTTATTCAATATTTCGATCCGGAGCTTATTGTCACAGACCCTGAGCTTTCAATCCCCGGGGGCGCACTGAAACAAGCGCTGGCCCTTGTGGAGTTCCCAAGCTGGTACAAGGAGATGATGGTCGCTCTTGCAAAGGATCACGGGGTAGATCCGAATACACCGTATAAAGACCTTCCGAAGACCTATCTTGATGAAGTCTGGAACGGAACCGGGGGCAGGAAGATCCCCATTGATCATGTCAGAAGAGACGGAACGGTAGCTCATTGGAGCGAAAAGTTTTCAGGTATCTCAAAGAGTATGGAAGCAAGGCTAGCCCATACTCAGACAGAAATCATAAGGCAAAAACTTGAAGACCTTATGAGCGTCCATGAATGCAAATCCTGCAGAGGCAGAAGGCTTCGCCCTGAGATTCTTGCCGTCACCGTAGGCGGAAAGAGCATAATCGAATATACGGAGATGCCCGTAAGGGAAGCTCTTGCATTTACGGAAGAGCTTGAAAATACTTTGTCTGAAAAGGATATCACCATAGCAAGGCTCATATTAAAGGAGATAAAATCCAGATTATCATTCCTTGCGGAAGTTGGACTTGAATATCTCACCATGGCCAGAGCATCGGCTACACTGTCAGGTGGAGAAAGTCAAAGAATCAGACTGGCTACGCAAATCGGATCTTCCCTTGTTGGTGTCATGTATATACTTGATGAGCCTTCAATCGGTCTTCATCAAAAGGACAATGCAAAACTTCTGCAGGCTTTAAGATCTCTGACTGACATAGGCAATACTCTCATAGTAGTAGAGCATGATCAGGAGACTATGGAAGCTGCCGATCAAATCATAGATATAGGCCCGGGAGCCGGTGAAGCAGGAGGCCACCTTGTTGTCCAGGGTGATCTTGAAACGGTAAAAAGATGCAAAGAAAGCATTACGGGGCAGTACCTGTCCGGTGCAAAGAAAATTGCGATCCCTGCCAAGAGAAGGGAAGGTAACGGAAGCTATATAGAGCTTAAGGGAGCTGCTGAGAACAACCTTAAGGATGTTAATGTTAAATTCCCTCTTGGTAAATTCATATGCGTAACCGGTGTTTCGGGAAGCGGAAAATCATCGCTTGTTGACGATATACTGTATAAAGCGGTATCAGAAAAGCTTTACCGTTCAAAAGAAAGACCGGGTAAGTACAAAAGCATTTCAGGCCTTGAGAACATAGATAAGGTAATAGATATAGATCAGAGCCCTATAGGAAGAACTCCAAGAAGTAACCCGGCAACCTATACGGGGGTATTTACTCATATACGCAATTTGTTTGCGCAGACGACGGATGCAAAGGTCAGAGGATATAACCAGGGAAGATTTAGTTTCAACGTAAAGGGCGGACGTTGTGAAGCCTGCTCAGGAGACGGAATCATTAAAATCGAAATGAACTTCCTTCCTGATGTATATGTCCCTTGCGAAGTCTGCCACGGAAAGAGATACAACAGAGAGACTCTTGAGGTAAAATATAAGGGTAAAAACATTTATGATGTTCTTGATATGAGCGTGGACGAGGCTCTTGAATTTTTCAAGGACATTCCTGCAATTAACAGATATATGAAGACTCTTCATGAAGTCGGACTTGGATATATCAAATTAGGGCAGCCGTCAACCCAGCTGTCAGGAGGGGAAGCGCAGAGAATCAAGCTTGCAACTGAGCTTGCAAAACGGTCCACAGGAAAGACTCTCTACATACTCGATGAGCCGACAACGGGACTTCACTTTGCCGACGTGGATAAGCTCATAGATGTGCTTCAAAGGCTTGTTGATGCCGGAAATACAGTCATAGTCATAGAACATAACCTTGATGTCATTAAGACTGCCGATTGGATTATAGATCTTGGCCCTGACGGAGGAGACAGGGGCGGTACTATCGTAGCCTGCGGAACACCTGAGGATGTGGCTAAGGTCAAGAAGTCATATACGGGACAATACCTGGAAAGGATATTAAATGATTGATTTTATCAACGGTATTTTAAAGGACAGAAGAGCTACCTTTTTCATAGGTCTTGTGATGCTCATAGGAGGGCTTTATCTCTTCATCCAAAATGTATATATTTCATCAGGAAAATATGCAACAGGAATACATATAGGTCCCTTTGTCATAAGATCGGGAGTATTTGTCCTTCCTCTTCTTGCAGCCCTTATATGGATGTTTTTCAGGCCGAGAAGCAAGGCTGCCAAGGTCTTTGCTGTTATAGGTCTGGCCATCATTGTTGTATATACAGTGCTTACAGTTAACATCAGGGTATCAAGAGTACCGATTGTTGAATGGATAGGTATCCTGTTTCTCATCGTCGTGGGTGCGGTAATGACATGGGCAGGAGTTAATGATAAAGAGCTTAAGATAAAGAAGTGACTTTTTGGAGGCTATTATGAACGAGTATACATTCCTTAGTACAAATGAAAAGGACACCATACACTGCTGTGAATGGGTACCTGAAGGAAAACCTGTTGCCATACTTCAGCTTATACACGGTATGGCAGAGCATATAACAAGATATGCTGATTTTGCTGAGTATCTTAACAAATTTGGGATACTCGTTGCAGGCCATGATCACATCGGTCATGGTGAATCTTCAGATCCTTCAGATTGGGGATATTTCGGTCCAAAGAGCGGATGGATAACAATGCTTTACGATGTGGAAGAACACAGAAAGCTTCTCGATCAGAAGTATCCTGATATTCCTCATTTTATTCTCGGACATTCCATGGGATCCTTCATTGCAAGAATCTACCTTGCTGAATTCGGAAGAGATATTGACGGCGCTATTATTATGGGCACTGCAAACAAGAACGGTGCCGTTGGCGTTGGCTCTGCCATGGTAAAGACGATCAGAAAAATGAAGGGTGACAGATATATTTCTCCCATGATTACAAGCCTTGCTTTCGGAAGCTATTTAAAGAGAATACCGGATCATACTTCTCCTTATGATTGGCTTTCAAGGGATAAGAAAATCGTCGAAGCTTACGATGCAGATCCTGCCTGCGGTTTCACCTTCACGATAGCCGGATACGATGATCTCTTCAGCTTCTTAAGGTATATGGATTCATCAAACTGCTACAAAAAGACTGTAACAGATATTCCTGTCTACGTAGTAGCCGGAGAAGAAGATCCTGTAGGTGCATACGGCGTAGGACCAAAGGAATATGCAAAGAAGCTTAAAGAACTCGGAAATGAAAGAGTAAGCCTTAAGCTTTATCCCGGAATGAGACATGAAATTCTGAACGAAATCGGAAAAGAAGAAGTCTATGATGATATGAAAGACTTCATTCTCAGCAACATTCCTTCAAAAGAATAAATGGTCAATATAGGAAACTCATGGGATGAAATCCTAAAAGATGAGTTTAAAAAAGAATATTATCTAAAACTTAGGGAATTCTTAAAAGAAGAGTATTCCACCAGGGTAATTTATCCTGATATGTATAATATCTTCAATGCTTTTAAGTATACTCCCTACGAAAAAGTAAAAGTTGTTCTCTTGGGCCAGGATCCCTATCATGAACCGGGACAGGCCCAAGGGCTTTGCTTCTCCGTACCAAAGGATTTTAAAAAACCTCCTTCACTTCAGAACATGTACAAGGAACTTGAAAATGAGCTTGGCATAGTCAGAACATCAGGAAGCCTTGAAGACTGGGCAAAGCAGGGGGTCCTCCTTTTAAATGCAGTTTTAACTGTAAGAAAGGGCTCAGCCGGTTCCCACGCAGGTAAGGGATGGGAAGTTTTCACAGACAGGGTTATTGAAATCCTAAATGACAGGGAAGATCCCGTCATCTTCCTCCTTTGGGGCGGATATGCCAGGAAGAAAAAGAGCCTTATAACAAACAAAAGGCATTTTGTTTTGGAGTCAGCTCACCCGTCGCCCCTTTCCGCATATAACGGATTCTTTGGCAACGGTCATTTTAAAAAGGTCAATGATATTCTTGTGTCTCAGGGTAAAGACCCCATACAGTGGTAAAAGGAGTACAAATGAGTAATTTAGTAATCGGTATTTGCGGCGGTTCCGGAAGCGGAAAGACAACACTTGCAAAAAAGATCAAGGATGCTTTGGGAACGAATGCTGTCCTCATATGCATGGATTCCTTCTACAAGGCTCAGCCCGGTACGACCTATGAACAAAGATGTCTTACAAATTATGATCATCCCAATTCCATAGATATAGAGCTGATGATCAAATGCATACAGGATCTTAAGGACGGCCGTGCTACTGACATTCCCATTTATGACTTCTCAGACCACAACAGAAGCAGCCAGCCATGGGAGCATCTTGAAAGCGCTCCTGTCATCATAGTGGAAGGCATACTTCTCTTCGCTTTCCCAGAAGCTGTTAAGCTCCTCGACAGAAAGATATTTGTAGATACGGATGCCGATATCAGGGTTTTAAGAAGAGTTAAAAGGGATGTAAATAAGAGGGGCAGAAGCATAGATTCTGTCATGAAGCAATACCTTGAGACCGTAAGACCCATGCACCTTCAGTATGTAGAACCATATAAGGCGATGGCCGATATCATTGTTCCCGAAGGCGGAAAAAATGAAGTTGCCCTCGATATAATTTTGGCTTCCGTATTCAAAAGCATCTAATACATCAAGTATTTGACATTATCTGTCTAATTGTCCGATTAAAGAGCAGGTATATAAACATAATCATTCGGATATATATGAACAATAGCTCATAAAATTTTTGGTCTTATGACAAATTATTTGGGCTATATATTTACCTTTGCTGTTATTGGAATATAATTATCATATCTTTTTTGTCTTTGGAAGGAGATTAAATGAAACTGCTTGAAGAACGTATACAAAAAGACGGGACCTGTATCGGGACAGAGATAGTAAAAGTTGATTCATTTTTAAACCATCAGCTTGATACAGCCCTCATACGTGCACTGGGAGAGGAGTTTGCAAGACTTTTCAAAGATGAACAACCAAATAAGGTACTTACTCTAGAGGCATCCGGAATTCCAATAGCCTTTGCTGCGGCTCAGGCACTTGGAGACCTGCCTCTTGTTTTTGCTAAAAAAGCTGCACCAAGCACCATGACAGAAGATGCCTATACGGCTGATGTTATGTCCTTTACAAAGGGAACTGTTTCGACCATAAGGGTTGCTCATCAGTACCTTGGTCCAAGTGACAGGGTCCTCATTATAGACGATTTTCTTGCTCACGGTGAGGCGGGCCTTGGCCTTCTGAAACTTGTAGAAGATGCGGGTGCTAAGTGTGTGGGATTTGGCGCCGCCATAGAAAAGGAACATCAGGGCGGACATAAAAGGCTCGAGGAAAAGGGAATCAGAGTCGAAAGTTTAGCGGTAATTACGTCGATCAAAGACGGTGTTATATCATTTAACAGTAAAGACCTGTAAGAAGGTCAAAGAAGGAGAAAAGAAATGAAAAAAGTATTGGCAGTAGTGCTTGCACTGGTAATGGTCTTCAGCCTTGCAGCCTGCGGAGAAAAGAAAGAGGAATCAAAAACCGTTAAGTTCGGAATGGTTTGCATCGGAAACCCCGGACTTGCATATGACTCTAACTTCATTGATGCTGCAAATGCAGCTGCAGAGAATCTGAAAGCACAGGGTTATGATGTAGAGTGGATCCCGAAGTATGACATCAAGGAAGACGCAGCTGCTGTAAAGACAGCTAACGAAGAACTTGTTGAAGCCGGCTGCGTAGCAGTATTCAACAACTCTTACGGATTTGAGCCCTATATGCTTGAAGTTGCAAAGGAAAACCCTGAAGTACAATTTGTTGGTATGACCAACTGCGCAGGAGCTTTTGATGCTCTTGACAACACATCCAATGCATTCGCAAGAATTTATGAAGCAAGATATCTTGCCGGTGTTGCAGCAGGCATGAAGCTCAACGAGCTTGGCGAAACAAAGCTCGGCTATGTCGGTGCATTCACATTTGCTGAAGTTATTTCCGGATATACAGCATTCTATCTTGGTGCAAAGAGCGTATGCCCTGAAGCTACCATGGATGTATATTTTGTAGGTTCCTGGTCTGACGCTGAAAAGGAAGCTCAGGCAGCTGAAGTTCTTATCAACCAGAAGGGATGCAAGGTTATTTCCCAGCATTCTGATAACGTAACTCCTGCTACAACAGCAGAAAAGTTCGGTGTATATCATGTTGGATACAACAGGGATATGACAAACGAAGCAGCAAAGGCTTCCATCATCTCCGCAAGAATAGACTGGACAAAATATTTCGAATATGCTCTTAAGACAGTATGTGACGGCGGAAAGCTCGATCCTGACTACTGCCACGGACTTGCAGAAGGCGAAGTAGCACTCACAGCTCTTAACGAAGCAATTGCAGCTCCCGGAACAGCAGAAGCTATTGCAAACGCACAGGCAGCTCTTATCGACGGAAGCGTAAAGCTCTTCGATATGAACCAGGTAACAGTTAATGGCGAGCATGTAAAGGAAGCATTCGCTCGTGACACAGACGGAGACTTCGCAGGTGATACAGATCAGTGCATCACAGCAGAAGGCATCTTTGAAGAGTCTAAGTATCAGTCCGCTCCATATTTCGCACTCAGAATCGACGGAATCAACCTCGTAAACGAAGCTTACTAATTTTAAGGATGTAATATCCTCTGATGGGAGAGGGGAAGATAGTCTTCCCCTCTCTCTTGCTCTAATGATAAAAAGGGAGAAAAGCTTTGGATCAGAACTTTTCCAAACCACATGCCATAGATATGAAAGGTATAACCAAAAGATTTGGTTCTACCGTGGCAAACGACAACGTAGACCTTTATGTCAATAAAGGCGAGATAATGGCCATCTTGGGCGAAAACGGTTCAGGCAAGACTACTCTTATGAATAT